>Ga0310811_10003596_pt1 | contig 19522 bp, 17 predicted proteins | sample YCmetagenome_FD_207642 | JGI IMG/M metagenome (GOLD analysis project Ga0310811, IMG submission 207642) | Soil microbial communities from experimental microcosm in Duke University, North Carolina, United States - YC | ecosystem: Engineered > Artificial ecosystem > Soil microcosm > Unclassified ...
TCGGGAATCATGCACTCCTCGCCGCCAGCCGACCTCCAGCAGACCGACACCTACTTCATCGTCGCGCACTTCCACTACGTGCTGTTCGGCGGCTCGATGATGGGAATCTTCGCCGGCATTTATCACTACTACCCGAAGATGTTCGGCCGGCTGATGGACGAGCGCCTCGGCAAGATTCACTTCTGGCTAATGTTCATCGCGATGAACCTGACCTTCTTCCCGATGCACTTCTCGGGAATGCTTGGCATGCCGCGCCGCATCTATACATACGACGCCGGACAGGGCTGGGACCTCTTCAACGCGATGTCCACCACTGGCGCGATGATCTTCCCGATCGCGATGCTCTTCTTCATCTACAACTTCTTCAAGAGCAGAAAGAGCGGTGAGATCGCGGGATCCAACCCGTGGGGAGCCGGCACTCTGGAGTGGACGATTCCCAGTCCGCCGCCCGAGTACAATTTCGCGCAGATCCCCAACGTCACCAGCCGGTACCCGCTTTGGGAAGGCAAGGAAGCCGATCACCAGAGCGCCCGCATCAATGTTCAGGAAAACAAGACGGCACACGAGCTCGGCATTGTAATCCCTTACAGCACCATCAAGCCGTTGTTCGTCGCGCTTGGCCTGGTAATCATGTTCAGTGGTCTGATCTGGACCAAAGCGCTCATCGCCGTCGGCGCGGCGACGATGATTTTTTCTCTTTACAGCTGGCTGCTGAGCCCGCTCGAGCCGGAGCACCACTAGAAAATGTCCGCAACCGTGGTTCACACCAGCGCGCCAGCCCACCACCACTACACCGCCCTCGGCCTCGACAGCCGCAAGGTGGCGATCTGGGCGTTCATCGGGTCCGAATGCATGCTGTTCGTGTCCCTGATCTCGACCTACCTGATCTACAAAGGTCGTAGCGTCATCGGCCCGCTCCCGCACGAAGCGTGGACAGATCCGACGACTGGACAGGTCTTCAAGCCGATTCTGAACATCCCGGTGACGTCGGCATCGACTTTTGTGCTGCTGATGTCGTCGCTTTTCATGGTGCTTGCGCTTGCGGCGGTGCAGAACAAGGAGCTTCCCAAGCGCACCCGCGGCGAGCGCATTCTCGGGAGCTCCAAGCTCTGGCTGTGGATGACCGCAATTGCCGGAACGACCTTCCTCGGTTTTCAGGCATACGAGTTTACCTCCTTCGTGCACGAAGGCCTGAGCATCCGCAGAAATCTTTTCGGCTCGACCTTCTTCACCCTCACCGGCTTCCACGGCGCGCACGTTACCGCCGGGGTCTTGTGGCTCGTCACGCTGCTGGCGATCGATTACCGTCGCGGGCTAACGTCAAAAGACTCGCTCCTCGTCGACATCTCGGCGCTGTACTGGCACTTCGTCGACGTCATCTGGATCGTGATCTTCACACTTGTCTACCTCATCAAGTAACGGCGGATCGATGGATACCCACGCCAGCATGACCAACCTTCCCGACTCCGCCGAGGCGCAGCTGCACGCCCCGACCGGCGAGGTCGAGCACGCGCACCCGACCTGGTCGACTTACTGGAAGGTTGCCCTGATCCTCACCCTGATCACCGTCGGTGAAGTCTGGGCCTACTACCTGCCGTCGTTCGTCGCATCCCGCGGTTTCGTCCCGACGCTGCTGGCGCTCTCCGCGCTCAAGTTCGCGATCGTGGTGATGTTCTACATGCACCTCAAGTACGATCACCGGCTCTTCCGCGTTCTGTTCACCGGCCCGCTGTTCATCGCAGCGCTGACCCTGATCGCGCTGATGTTCCTCTTCGGACATCTCGTCATCAAAGTCATGTAGTGATGTTGTTCCTGGCGCTGCTGCATCCCATCGCCAATCTGAGCTGGTGGCGATGGTCGATTCACCCGAGCACCGTCATCGGCATTGCGGCGCTTGGCGCACTCTACGTCTGGGCGTGTTACCGGCTGGATCGCCGCCCGACTCTCGAGCAGAAGATCTTCTTCATTTGCGGACTGCTGGTGATGTTCGCTTCGCTCAACGGGCCGCTCCACGACCTGAGCGACGACTATCTCTTCAGCGCCCACATGGTGCAGCATCTCCTGCTCACCTTTGCGGTGCCGCCGTTACTGCTCGCCGGTACGCCCGGCTGGATGCTGCGCCCCGTCCTATTGAATCGTTTCGTCGCGCCCGCCGCGCGGTTCTTCACCCGCGCGCCGATCTGCTTCGTGGTGTTCAACGTCGCGATCGCCGGCTGGCATCTCCCGGTCTTCTACAACGCGGCGATGGCGCACCACGGCCTGCATATCGTGGAGCATCTCATGTTCATGGCCGCAGCGGTGTTGATGTGGTGGCCACTCCTCAGCCAGCTGCCCGAGCTCCCGCGGCTCGCGTATCCGGGGCAAATGCTCTATAGCTTCCTTCTCAGTCTGCCGATGACGATCGTCGCCATCTACATCGCCATGGCGGATCACATCCTCTACCCCGCCTACGCCGCGACGCCGCGGGTTTTGCCCATCACTCCGCTCGAGGATCAGCTGCTTGGGGCACTCATCATGTGGATTCCCGGCGGATTGATCTTCGTGATCATCATGTCGGTAGTGTTCTTCAAATGGAACGCCCGCGGTGAGGACTCGACCGCGGGCGCGCAGGTGGACTGGAAGCCGTCGGCAGCCTAGTCGGCGTCGTGGCCCTCCAGTGCCTGCCGGAACTGGGCATTCAATCCGGGATGTCGGCGCCACAAGTAGCCCAGCATCAGCGCCGCCGCCAGCAGATTGGCGATGAAGATCTGCACCCATGAAAGCTCGCCGAGCGCGGAGTGCGTGAAGACCGCGGCGATCATGTAGAACCCGAGCGTCATCATCACGAAGGCGACCAGCAGTCCGGCCAGAATTCCGGGCGTCCGCTGCGCCTGGTGGACGATCACCGTCAGGATGATGCCGACGATGAAGAACGCCACGTAGTGGAAAACCGTGTAGCCGAGGACGTGCGTAAAGTCGGTGTCGCCAATCACGTTCTTGCCGAGGACACTGACGACGCCTTTTCCCAGGAAGATCGGCGTGTAGAACGGATGGCGGGCGATGGTGTCGACGATGAGGAACCAGATCGCAATCGCTGTCGCTCCGATGAAACCAGTGATCACGCCTTCACGCAGAAAATTGTGCGGCTGTTGCGCCATCGGTGACCTCGGATGCGTTGGAGTGCAGTCCTCTTGCGACGGAAAATACGCAACACCGGAGTATATTCCAAGCGAACCCAGCCGCGCGCATTCAGATGGGCGCATGAACCGCTATGGCACCCTTCTCGCCACTGGTTGGCTGCCACCCTCGTCATGGAAGTGATGTCCCGAACGTTCAACGCCTGAAGATGTTCTCTCGAAAAATCCGCATCGCCCTGCTCGTCGCGCTTGCCGTCTTCGGCACCGCTCCCACGATCGTCGAATCCCAGACCAGGAAAAAAACAACCACCTCTCGCCGGACGCGGCGGCCGAGCAGAAACAGGCCCCCGGCGGTTCCGGCCGTGCGCTACAGCGCACCTCGCTCGTCGGGCGACCTGGCGTCGTCGCTCGCAGGCCTGATCGGGCGCACCCGCGGCGGCAGCTGGGGCGCGATGGTGGTTTCCCTCACTCGCGGCGACACCCTTTACGCGCTCAATGCGGGCGAGGGGATGCTCCCGGCCTCGACGATGAAGCTCCTCACCAGCGCCATCGCGTTCGAGCGGTTCGGACCGAACTATCAGTTCAGCACCGATGCGCTGCGCGACGCGGCGGTCGGACCCGATGGAACGCTCAGTGGAAATCTGTACCTGCGCGGCGACGGGGATCCGGCGCTGTCCGGAAAATTTCTCCCCGGTGGTCCGTCGGCCCCGATGAACAAGCTTGCGGATCTGGTCGCTCAGCAGGGGATCAAGCACATCACCGGCTCCATCATCGGTGATGCGTCGGGCTTTGACGACCAGAAGATTCCGGAGGGTTGGCTATCGCGCTATCTCCAGGCATCGTACGCGGCACGAGTCTCCGCGCTGTCACTAAATGAGAATCTGGTCGCCGTCTCGGTGACTCCCACATCGCCGGGCAAACCAGCTACAGTCGTGCTGGAGCCGTCGACGAGCGCCATTCCCCTCGTTGCCAACGTTCGCACCGTCTCCGGTGGCGGCGCCCGACTCGGATTCCGGAAGCAGAGCGATGGAACCATTGTCGCCAACGGCTCCATCGGCTCGCGCTCGGGTACCCGCAAGTACGTCTACATCGTCGAGGATCCACCGAGCTTCGCCACCGGCGCCTTCCGGAACGCGCTCATCGCGCGCGGCGTCAAAGTCGATGGCGCCATCAAATTGGGTAAGACGCCGGCGAGCGCCGTCAAGGTTGCCGGCCTGCTCTCTCCGCCACTCGCGAGCATGATTGCCGCGATGAATCGCGAGAGCATCAACCACTATGCGGAGCTGCTCTTCCGGGACGCGGCTCGCGGACCCCAACGCGACAAGGTTGGATCCGTCGCCAACTCGAGCGCCCTGCTCGACAACTTCTTCGCCACTAAAGTCGGCGCCGACACCAGCCAGCTCACCTTCGCCGACGGCAGTGGTCTCTCGACCCTCGACCGTGTCACTCCACGGGCCCAGGTCCAGCTGCTCGGCTATGCCCATCGCGCGGATTGGGGACCATGGCTCCACTCCTCGCTACCAGTGGCCGGCGACTCCGAGCTGCTCAAGAGGCGCATGCGAAATACGCCGGCGGAAGGGAACCTCCACGCCAAGACCGGCACTACCAACGACGTCATTGCGCTCGCTGGGTACGTCACGGCGGTAAACGGTGAGGTGCTGGCGTTTTCGTTTCTTTATAATGGTCGCGATCGGTGGACTGCGAAGTCGATGATCGACGTCATGAGCGAAACTCTGGCGAGCTTCGGACGGTAGAATAATCAGACGTAAGTCGTTGGAAAATATATGTTTCGCCCCTGTTCCAGCGACCGATGTGGTATCTTTCCTGCAACCCGGAAAGAGTTCTGAACCGCGTGTGGAATCCGCGTGAGGTAATAGATCGATGGCGTATCGGACGTTCGTAGACAGGGACGGCTCCTACTGGCAGGTTTGGGATTCCCAGCCGACGAAAGTGGAGCGAAGGCTGAGCCCGGGAGATCGCAGACAAGGCCGGTACCATCCGTGGGGTGGGCCCGAGCGCCGGAGTGGCGGCGACCGCCGCACCGTGACTCAGCGCCGAATCACACTCGCCGAAGGCTATGGCCGCGGCTGGCTGACTTTTGAGTCACTCTCCGAAAAACGGCGACTGATCCCTGTTCCAACTCATTGGGATGAGCTCTCCAACGGAGAGTTGCGTGCCCTGTGTGAAAGGGCCAAGCCGGTGCCGAAGACCGATCCCGGCGCATCCATGGCCAGCTAACGCCAGGTCGCGAGCTTTTCCCGCAACTCAGCGAGCGCCAGGCCCATTCGTTTTTCCACCGTTTTCACTGAAACGTCGAGCGCAATCGCGATCTCGGAGTATTTGAGTCCGTGGTATCGGCTCAGCTGAAATACTTCGCGTGATTTTTCGGGCAGTGCCGCGATGGCACCCGCGATTGCCCGCTCCAGCTCGACGCCAAGGACGACATCCTCACCCGAAGGCGAGCTCTGCGGATCGAGAGCGGCGGTCGCTGCTTCGCGCGCGACCACCTGCTGATGTCTGACGTGGTTCAGCGCGCGATTGCGCGTCGAGCGGATCAGATAGGCCCTGAAGCTTTGTTGGAGCTGGAGGCTTTCGCGGCGGCGCCAGAGCTCGAGCATCACATCCTGTGCGATTTCCTCGGCCAGCGCGCGCTCTCGCACCACCGACTCGGCCATTCTAACGAGGTCGGCGTAATGCCCGCGGAAAACCTCGTCGAATGCCCCCTCCTCCCCCGCCCGTAATCGCCGCTGCAGGTCCCGCTCGTGTAGGTCGGTGGGCTCCAAGGGGGTGGTGTCCGGTTCAGGTGTCACTGTTATTAATGAATATGTCGAACCGCGACGCCGATCCGTCCAGCATCAGCCCGGACGACTGGGAACGAATCGCGCGTTACATCACCGGCGAGGCGAGCGCATCAGAAGCCGGTGCGACGCGTCTGTGGATCGCGAGTGATCCCCATCGTGCCCGTGCTGTGCAGCTGCTCGACTCGGCACTGGCCAATGTAGCGCATCCGCCGGCGCCGGACATCGACGTCGAGCGCGCTCTTCACGCAGTGAAGGCCCGGTTCGACGATCCGAAGGTGATCCCGATTGGGCCGAACGTGCGACGCGCCGAGTCGCGGAGCTATGCGGCGCTTCTCCGCATCGCGGCCGCGGCCGTGATTCTCGCTGGCGCGACGGTGGTGTGGCAGAATCTTCGCCGCGTTCGCGCCGATGGCGGCACCCGGACTTACGCCACGGCGATCGGCGAACGCCGGCAGATCGCACTCGGCGATGGGAGCACCGTGGTGCTCGGACCGACGACCCGCCTCGTTGTGCTGGATCCGGACGACGACGAGCGGAGTGTCACGCTCGATGGAATCGCGCATTTCAGCGTCGTCCACGACTCGAACCGGCCGTTCACCGTGAGCGCGGGTACCGTCACCATTCAGGATGTGGGAACCGCCTTTTCCGTCGAAACTGACGACAGTGCGGGAACGCGTGTTGCGGTCGATTCCGGTTCCGTCGCCATCGGTGCCGCTGGTGCGGACCCATCTCGTGGAGCGATACTCCATGCGAAGGATCGAGCCGTCGTCGGCACCGATAACGTGGTGACAGTGGAGCGGGCAGTCGTTTCCGATGATGATCTTGCATGGATGCAGGGGCGACTGGTGTTTCGCGATGCCCCGCTCGCCCTGGTTGGCGCAGAACTTTACCGCTGGTATGGAGTAAGGCTAAGGGTCGAGGATCCGTCTCTCGCGAATCTTCATCTGACAGCATCATTTTCCGGTGAACCAGTCGAACGTGTTCTCAATGTCCTCTCGCTGTCACTCGGCGCTAGCGTCGAGCGACAGGGGAACGTCGCCATCCTTCATCGGAACCCGGCGCCTGGGGCGGCACACTAACCCTGCTCGGTGGCTGACCCGCCGGCGTGACCATCGCGTCAGCGCCGTCTCGATCGCCATGGCTGTTGGTTTTTTGCTGCCGCAGGGCGCGGCTGCGCAGCCGTGCTCACAGCCCTCGGCGTCGTCCGTCAGCTGGAACGCCCCGCTCGATCGGCGAGTCGCTCTCCGCGCGACCGACGTGTCGCTCCGCGAAGCTCTCGATCGACTCGCCGCCGGAGCGGGAGTGCTTCTCTCCTACACCAACGAATCGATCCCACTCGAGAGCAGAGTGTGCGTACAAATCGATTCGTTGACGCTCGGCGATGCGCTGACCTGGCTGCTGCGCGACACGAAGGTCTCGCCCATCGCCGCGGGCGGCGCACAGGTCGCGCTCGTGCCGAGCGCTGGGAGATCATCCGGTAACAATGCGAGCTCACCCCGCATGCTGGATCGCGTAGTTGTAACGGGCAACACCGTCGAGTCATCGGCGCGGCCGCTGACTGTGGCGACCAACCTGGTCAGCGGAGCGCAGCTTTCGCGGTACGCCGAGGGGAATCTGGGTCAGGCTCTAAGCGATGCGGTGCCCGGACTGTGGGTGTGGCAATCAGCGCCCACGTCGCTGCTCTCCCATTACGGGAGTATTCGCGGTACCAGCTCATTCGGCGCGAGTTACCCGAAGATTTACGTCGATGGCGTCGAGCTGGCGAATCCGCTGCTCGTCACTCAATTCACACCCGAGGCCGTGGATCGCATCGAGGTCATCCGCGGGCCGCAGGGTGCGGCGCTGTACGGATCGGATGCAATCAACGGCGTCATCAACATCGTGATGCGGCACGACGGCTCGAACGGAGGCCCGGGGACGGTGGTGCGCACTGCTATCGGCACCGCAAACAGCGCGTACGTTCCGCGCGGCGCGGTCACCCAGGACCACGCCATCGCGTGGCGGACGGGATCGAGCGCGCAGTCAGGCAGCGCAAGCTTCACCTCCGGCGGAGTTGGCGAGTACCTGCCGAATGCATTTGCGCGGCACACCACTGCCGGCGCCGGATTCCGGCTGGTCCGGGATCACCTCATCGCGACGGGCACCGCGCGCATTTTCAGCAGCCAATCCGCCGATCCATCCAGCCCGTTCTTCCGCGATTCAGCGAACGTCGCGCGATTCGGCGCCGCGCTGCCGCAGGCGGTCGAGGAATACACGGTGGGCGGCACCGCGACGATTCTCGAGGGCTCGCGCTGGACCTACACTCTCGTCGCGGGCTTCGACGGAAGCCGGCTCTCGAATCTCGCCAACGACCGAAGTCCTCTGCCGTCGGGCGCGGGACCGGATCTCGGTACCGTCAGCGGAAACGCGAACCTTGGAACTCTGCGATTGAGCTCGGTGGGCAGGCTGGGCAGCGATGACGGACTCGCGACCACTGTGACTTTCGCGGCCGAAAATTCGCTGCTCGATTTCCGGTCGCACACAGATACCACGTCGCAATCGAGCGTCGCGCTGGCGTCGGCGGTAAGACGGTGGACCAGCGCCGCGATCGGCCAGGCGAACTTTTCGTGGAAGAATTCCGCGTATCTGACCGGTGGTCTGCGCATGGAGCAGAACACGACGCTGCAGAACCTGAATATCTCGGTGTTACCGATGCTCGGCGCGGCGCTGGTGCAAGACTACGGTCCCGTCACCGTCAAATTGCGGTCGGCGTATGGTCGCGGGATTCGGCCCGCGACTACGCCGGTGCGCGACGCCGGCTGGTTCGATCCGCGTCGCGCGATGATGCTCGACCTCGAGCCCGAGCAACAGTCGGGAGTGGAAGCGGGCATCGATCTTTTCGTCGGCAAGAGCCTGGGCGTCCAGCTGACACGCTTCGATCAGGTCGCGTCGGGTTTGATTCAGCGCGTCGCCTACGTCGCCTCCGACGAGCGTGGCGGCGGGCAGGATGCGGGCTATTTACCGCCGTCCCAGTTGGGCGCTGCGCAGGACCGCCACATCTCGTACCTGCTGCAGAATGTCGGTGAGATCAGCAATCGTGGCTGGGAGCTCAAGACCGATTGGACCATTGGCGCGCTCTCGCTCGGCGGCGCATACTCCACCGTGGACAGCAGGGTGCGCCGAGTTGCGCCCTCCTACCTCGGCGATCTGCGCGCCGGCGATCGCATGCTCGAGGTGCCGGCATCCACGGCGAGTCTGGTGGCGTCGTGGACTCGCGGAGGATGGGCGGGGTCGATGGCTGTGTCGCGATCGTGGAACTGGATCGATTACGATCGAATCGCGCTCGCCAGCGCATTCTCGAGCTCCGCGCAGCCGGACGCCCACCTCGTCGGAAACGAGCTGCGGAATTATTGGCTGCGCTACAGCGGCGTCACCCGCTTACGGGCGAGCATCAGCAAGATGCTGTTCCGCGGGCTCTCGTTCACGATGAGCGGGGAGAATCTCCTCAACCGCCAGCACGGCGAGCCCGACAACATCACGGTCGTTCCCGGACGCACCCTGAGCCTCGGGCTCAAAGCGGTGATGTAGCAGCCGCTGGCGATCGCGGCTGGATCGGCTACAATAGCAGGATGCCAAACGTGCACTCGCCCGAGTGGGCAAGCTACATCCTGCAGCTCCTGATATCGGCGTTCATTGCCGTGCTCTTCCTCCAATCCGGGCTCGATAAAGTCATCGATCGGAAGGGAAATCGCGCTTATCTGGAGGAGCATTTCGCCCGCAGTCCGTTGGCGGGGACGGTGGGGCCGATGTTTCTCGTCGTCACGATCCTCGAGGTTGCGGCAGGAGTGCTTAGCGGGATCGGGTTTCTGCTGCTGCTCGATGGTGGCGTACCTTGGGGCGGTCGTCGCCGGGGTCAATCTGGTCGCGCTTTTTTTCGGGCAGAGGGTTTCGAAGGATTACGGGGGGGCGGCGGCGCTGGTGCCCTACTTTCTTCTCGCGCTCGTGGGCGTTTATCTGCTCGGAGCACGGTGAGCGCACCGCTTTCTGAACTGCAACGGAAGACTGAACTACAACGGAAGACTACCGGCGGGAGGCCCTGCGCGGGCCGGCTCGAGGCCATGCGCTAACTTCTTGACTGCAACGGAAGACTACCAGTGGGGGGCTGCCGGCGGAGCAGCTGGCGGCGCCGAGCATTGTTTGAAAACGGCGCTCGCAGTCCGGACCAACGCTGAGCATCCAACGCGCGAGGGGAATTTATACAATGCAGTTCATCCAACCCGCGCTCGGAGCCGCCGGCTGCTCCCCCGATAGCGATTAGCTGGTAGTCTTCAGTTGCAGTTATGTATGGCCCGCGGCCTCCCGCCGTGTGGCCCACGGCGTCCCGTCGGTAGTCTTCTGTTGTTGAAAAAAAAGAGGGCACCCATGGGTGCCCTCTTTTTCTTACTCAGCCATCGCGAGCTCGGAATCAAATCCGTACTTCGCGGGCTCCTTGGAGATTCGGCCGGCCGCAATCATCATCGGCACGTAGTCCTGGGTCTCCTTCGGCAAGAGCTTCGAGATTCGATAGTAATCTTCATCGGTACCCTTCTCACTACCAGTGACCTGCTTCATGATGCGGGCGACACGGTTCTCACCAGTGTTGTAGGCAGCGGCAGCGAGGTACCAGGACCCGAATCGATCGTGCAGATCCGAGAGGTACGAGAGCGCTGCATCGGTAGCCTTCTCCGGATGATTGCGCTCATCGACGTGCTTGTTGACGGTCAGGCCATAACGACGCCCCGTCTCGCTGATGAACTGCCACAGTCCACCCGCCTTCGCCGGCGACTGCGCTTTGGGATTGAATCCCGACTCGATCATCGCCAGGTAAATCAGGTCCTGCGGCATGTCACGCTCGGCCAGCTTCTCGGAGATCATCGGCTCGTAGGTCGATTTACGATCGAGCCATACCGCGAAGCGGGATTTCACCTTCTGGTCGGTCGTGAACAGCTTGACCCAGGAGTCCACCCGCGCGTTGTCGATATTGGGCAGGTCCCACGACGTCGACGACGTGGAGCTGTCGGCGACCGCAGGCGTGATCCCGGTCAGGACCGTCTGAACTGAGCTCAAATCCGAGCCCACGCGCGGAACGGTGTAAACGGTGGCGAGCAGTGCCATGCCCGCAAGAGCCACTTTCCGCGTTGGACCGGACCTGAGAATCGTATGGATACGGTTCATCAAATCCTCCTTGTGCTGGAATCGGCGCTTGGGTGAGACGTGATTTCTGGGCTCTCCGTTAAGGGCAGGGCTCACGCGTCTCGCAGCTTGGACCGACAGATGTTTACAGGTCTAAATATAACCGAATCGGGCTCCGATTGGAACCCTTTCTCAAAAATAAATGAGCTCGTAACCCGTTGCTACAGCTGGGGTTACAAGCTCATCACTACTACGCCACCGACGGCCAGATGGCAAGCTCAGCGCTAGCGCATCTCGCGGATCATTACACCCCTCTTTGCGAGCTCATCAATGTACTGCTGAGGTGGGATCGCCTCGTCGGGCGTGAAGACTCCCGACCTCCCGATCTCGCCGTGCACCTGCATCTGGCCGGTGATCGAGAGCGAGTAGCCGGTCGATCTTTCCATCGCGCTGATTCCGGTCTCCTCGTCGTAATAGTCGACCATCTCCCAACCGATTTTCTTCGGTTTGCCGCCCTTCGTGCCCTCGGCGTACACCCGCATCGCGACGAGATCGTGACCCTCGGGTTTGGTCAGCCGCGGGCCCATCGCCGACACTACAAGGTCGCGCGGGACGACTTTCATCCCTTTCACGTCGACCGGCTCGAGCTCGAGCAAGCCCAGCTCGCGGATCGCTTCCATGATCCGAGCGTGTCCCGGGTAGCGAAGGGTCTTGTACTCCATCGTCGGGATCTTGCCCTCGTAGCGGAAGGCCATCGTCGAGAGACCTCCGGCAGTATGAAATCCCTCGAGCTCGCCCAGTGATCCGCCGAAGTAGACCGGCTCGATCTCCGACAGCGCCTTCACCTGAGTGCGCTTCTTCCCACGCAGCACCCACGAGAGGGTCGTGTAGTAGTCCAGCACGCCCTCGAGTGAGTACACGATCTGGTAATTCAGGGGCGGCTCGGGGTCCTGTGGCAGTCCACCGACGAAGATTCGAACGGATTCGACGCTATCGAGCTGCTTGATCGCGTACTCGGCGAGAATGTTCACCATGCCCGGCGCCAGGCCGCAGTCGGGGATCACGGTGATGCCTTTCTTTTTCGCGGCGGCATCGAGGGTCTTCTGCTTGAAGACGATCTCGGTGTTGCCGCCCAGATCCGCGAAGTGGACGCCTGCCTCGACCGCGAGCTCGGCGAGCTCGAAATTGAAGTAGTACGGGATCGCGCTCATCACGGCATCGCACTCACGCATCAACGCGAGGGCTGCCTGGCGGTCGCGCACGTCGAGCGGCGTGAAAATCAGACGCTTTCCCGATAGCGGCGCCAGAAACGGGGCCAGGTGATCGGTGTGCAGATCGGCGAGGCGGACTTCTTTTACTTCTTTATTTTGGAGCAGATCATACGCGCACGCGGAGCCTTGCAGGCCCGCGCCAAGGACGAGCATTCGCATTACAAGTGGTTCTCCGGAATGTTGGGCTGGACTCGCAATTGCAATTTACCGGAGACAACTTGTTAGCGTCACCCCGCGATCGCTGCATTCACGGCGTCGCGCAGTTCAACAATGAATTCGAGCCAGCCATGACCAGCCCTGTCGATCAGACCGCGAGACCACAAACCGACGACGTGAGCTGGCGCAATCATCTCATCGATTCTCCGACACAAATCCGGGATCTTCTCGAAAGCTCGCATCGCATCGCAGTGCTAGGCATGAAGCCCGATCCCGATCAGCCCGCCTACTACGTCCCCGAATACGCCGAGCGCGCCGGCTACGAGATCATTCCGGTGCCGGTTTACTACAAAGAGCTGACGGAGATAATGGGGAAGAAAGTCTATCGGAAGCTGACCGATGTTCCCGGCGACATCGACATCGTCGATGTCTTTCGCCGCCCCAGCGACATCCCGCCGCACGTCGACGACATGATCGCGAAAAAGCCGAAAGCCGTCTGGTTCCAGCTCGGGATCCGCAACGACGACGCCGCCGAGCGCCTCGCCCGAGCCGGCATCGATGTCGTCCAGGACCACTGTCTCCTGGTGGAGCTCAGACGGATCGGGCGCTGACGCCTGACGCCTGACAGCTGCGGACTGCGGACTAACGGCTGCGGAATCACGGACCAACTGCCATTGCGAGTAGCTGACTAACTGCGGGTTGGGACACTAAGTGCGGAATGCGGACACGCTCGGCCTGCCCTCAATTCGCAATTAGTTTCCCAATTCGCATTCAGTCAGCATTTCGAACTGGCAGTTGGTCCGTGATTCCGCAGCCGTTAGTCAGCAGCCGTTAGTCAGCAGCAGTTAGTACGCTGTCCGCAGCTGGTTACCAGGTGACAGAGTAGACGACCGGCTCGAGGCTGATCTCATTGGGCACCGGTTTGGCGCGCGGAGCGAGGGCGATTATGTAGCGGCCGCCTGCGGTGGCGGCGAGCGCGATGCCGGCGCCGACTACTCGCGGGGCTGATTTCACGCCGCCAGCGGCGGCGCTCGTTTCCGCGATGGTGATCACTCCGCGCTCGCTCTGAATCGAAAAAGTCTGATTTCCGCGCTTGATCTCGATTGGGGGCGACTTCGTCATGTCGATCGGGAGGGAAATGTCGAGCGTTGGCCCGCCAGTGAATTTCACCTCGGCGAGCTTGGCGCTCGTCGGCAGCGAGCCGTGGAGCTGGCCGGTTGCGGGATCGAGCGCGGCCCAGGTCTGGCTCGGCTCGTCGTCGCTGGAGCGCGCCGGGTTGTTGCCAAGCGCGAGGGTCGAACCGTCGGTGGTCCAGGCGACCCGCCAGCCGCGCGCAACTGGGAAGAGTCGCGGCGCCGAACTGTCGGCCGCGGTTTGCGAGCGCGGGTTTGATGGAACCTTGATTACGCCCGGCTGCGCGACCGCGCGTGCCATCGACATTCCGCTCGATGCAAACGAGCCGGCGCGAAGTGTGGCGGTGTCGATCGAAGTACGGCGGCCGACGTCGGCGATGAGATCCGTTCCGGTCCCTTCGCCGCGCACCACCCCGTAGGCGCGTCCGAATCCGATCCACTTCCAGTCGGGCGACGGCGCGACGTCCCAGACGCTGTCCATCTGCACCTGAAAGCCGCTCGCTTCGTCCCCGAAGAAAAATCCATTGGGCACCGGCTCATTCTCGACGCCGGCGGGATCCGCCACGACGAGCACGGCCTTCCGGTCCGGTGAGAACGCCCACTTCACCCGCTCGGCCATCCCGTGGGTGCCATTGTTTACCGCGGTGACGGTAACTATCGGCGCGGAGTGCGTCGTGTCAGCGGCTGTCTCTTTGTTCGATGAGTCAGCGACGCAACCGAGAACCAGCGCGGACGCCCCAAAAGCTGCTACAGCTGCAAAACGGTCTGAACGCATCGGCGCGGCTCCGTCGAGAAAGGATTCTGCCGAAACCTAAGCTGACAAGCCAAGCTGCTGCAAAGCTTCTAGCTGCACGCTTTTGTTTTTGTGGATGCCGCCCTGACGGCTGGCTCTCTACGCCGAGGTCCTAGACGCAGACCAGATTTCGGCCGCCGGCCTTCGCCCGATAGAGTGCGCGATCCGCGCAATCGAGGAGGTCTTCCGCGGTCTCGACCTTGGGCTCGGGAAAATCGGCGACGCCGATGCTGACGGTGAGGTGCACGGGATCGCCCTTCCCGATGTCGAAGGGATGCGCCTGGATCTTGTCGCGCAGTCGCTCGGCGAAGGCAATCGCGCCGGCCTCGCCAGTCTCGGGGACGGCAATGACGAACTCGTCGCCGCCGTAGCGCGCGACGGAATCGACGCTGCGCGCGGTGCGTGCAAGAATCAGCGCCACTTCCACCAGAACCTGGTCGCCCGCGAGGTGGCCGTAGGTATCGTTCACATCCTTGAACTCATCGACGTCGATCATGAGGATGCTGAGCGGCGCGTTGTAACGGCGCGTGCGCTCGACTTCGGTGCCGAGCTGGGTGAGAAGCGCGCGGCGGTTGAGCAGCTGGGTGAGTGGGTCGGTGCGCGCCAGCGCCTCGAGGCGGAGGTTGTCGGCCTGAGTGACCTCCACCATGTGCGCGCGGCGCATGGCGTTCATGGCGCTCTTCACGACGGTCTCGGCGAACTCGACGTCTGCGTCAGTGAGAGGCGGCTTCTCGGCCGTGCGACGAAGCAGGAACACACCCGTGCGATCGAGATCGAGCCGGAACGGCAGGGCGATGATGGAGCGCACCGAGATGACGCTGCCATCTTTCTCCCAGGCTTCGCGGAGCGAGCGATAGGAATCGGAGTGCCAAATATCAGGAATGAGAACGGGCTGCTCGCTGGCGAGTGCTGCCTCTATCTCCGGATACTTGTCGAGCTCGACCTGAAGATTCTCGAGCTGCGGATCTTCGTGCGCCGACGCGACCGTTCCCATCAGGTCGCCACACTTGGCGAAGATTACGGAGGAGTGGCTGAGATTGAGCGCGCGAGCCAGACGACGGGCGAGCATGTGAAACAGCTCGCCCATTGAGAGCGAGCCCATGACGTCGTGAAGAATGTCGACCAGCGCTCCGCGCGCCGCGGCTTCGTCGAGCAGCCGCTGAACCTCCGCCTCGGCCTTTCGCAGGGCCGCGCGGAGCTTCTCGTTCTCCTCGTGCTGTGAACTAGCGGCGGAGCGCCTGGTTCTCATTCGTCGGTGAGAGCCTCGACCGGTTCGGTGTCGGGTGCTGGGGACTCGTTTTCGGCACCTTCGTCTTCATCATCAGGCACTACGCGCGCAACGGCGGTAACGAGATCGCCCTCGTCGAGATTGACGAGTTTGACCCCCTGAGCGATACGCCCGGTAACCCTCACCTGGGAGACCGAGCTACGGATGATTACACCGTGTTTTGTGATGATCATGATCTCGTCGGCGGGCAGAACCTCCATCAGGGCAACGACATCGCCCGTTTTCTCGGTTCTGTTCACCGTGATGATCCCCTTCCCGCCGCGCTTCTGGACCCGATAATCGGCGATGTTGGAGCACTTCCCGAGGCCGTTTTCGGTGACTACCAGCAGGGTCGCGTCGCGCTTGACCACGACCATTCCGATCACCGAATCGCCTTCCTTGAGCTCGATTCCCTTCACACCGGTCGTGTCGCGACCCATCTCGCGAACATCCTGCTCGTGGAAACGCACCGACAAGCCGTGTCGGGTGGCGAGAACAATGTCGTTCGATCCGCTGGTGATCTGGACATCGATCAGCTCATCGTCCTTGTCGATCTTGATCGCCTTGATGCCGGTCTGACGGACGTTGGAGTACTGGGACAGCGCGCTCTTCTTCACCGTTCCGTTCCTGGTGCAGAACAAGAGGAACTGGGTCTCCGAGAACTCGCGCACCGGCACCATCGCCTTGATCTGAGTCTCGGGTGAGACGTTGATCAGGTTCACGATCGGCTTCCCCTTTGACGCGCGACCGGCCTGTGGAACTTCATAGACCTTGAGCCAGAAGCATCGCCCATCGTCGGTGAAGCAGAGGATGTAATCGTGGGTCGATCCGATGAAGAGATGCTCGATAAAATCTTCATCCTTCAATCCGGCCCCGCTGAGGCCGCGGCCACCGCGACGCTGCTTGCGATAGGTCGAAACCGAAGTGCGCTTGATGTAACCCGAGTGGGAGATGGTGATGACCATGTCCTCTTCGGCGATCAGATCCTCGATAGTGAACTCGCCTTCGTCGCTGGTGATCTCCGAGCGGCGGACATCGCCGTACTTGTCGGCGACCGACTGAAGCTCGTCGCGGATGATTTTCATGCGGCGCGGACGTGAGGCAAGGATCTCCTTCATGTCCTTGATGAAGCCACGTACTTCCTTGAGCTCGGCTTCGAGCTTCTCGATCTCGAGACCGGTGAGCTTGGCGAGGCGCATGTTGAGGATCGCCTCGGCCTGCCGCTCGCTGAGCTTGAAACGCTTTTGGAGCTGGGCGCTTGCGGCCGGAGTGTCGGCGGCGGCGCGAATGAGCTTGATGACCGCGTCGATGTTGTCGACGGCGATCTTCAGGCCTTCGAGGATGTGCTCGCGCTCGAGAGCTTTATCGAGCTCGAACTGGGTGCGGCGGACGACGACCTGGTGGCGGTGGGCGATGTAGTGCTCGAGCACTTCCTTGAGCGCCATCACCTTGGGAACCAGCTGGCCGGTGTGCGAATCGGGTACTAGCGCCAGCATGATGACGCCGAAGGTCGACTGCATCACGGTGTGCTTGTACAGCTGATTGAGAACGACTCGCGGAATGGCATCGCGCTTGAGCTCGATGACGACGCGCATTCCATCCTTGTCCGACTCGTCGCGCAGAGCGGAAATTCCTTCGAGCTTCCCCGCTTTGACCAGCTCCGCCATATCCGCGATCAGCTTGGCCTTGTTGACCTGGTACGGCAGCTCGGTGACGACGATCTGCGACTTGCTCGACGACTCTTTTTCTTCGATGACCGCGCGGGCACGCATGACGATTCGGCCGCGGCCGGTCTCCTGATAGTCCTTGATGCCGGCCCGGCCGTAGATGTAGCCGCCGGTGGGAAAGTCGGGCCCCTTGACGAGCTTTCTGATGTCGCCGGGGGTGATCTCCGGATTGTCGATCAGCGCGGTGAGAGCGGCGACGACTTCCTTGAGATTGTGGGGCGGGATGTTGGTCGCCATGCCGACGGCGATGCCCGACGACCCGTTGACGACCAGGTTGGGGATCGCGGCGGGAAGTACCTTCGGCTCCTGCAAGCGGTCGTCGAAGTTGGGCGCGAAATCGACGGTGTTCTTGTCGATGTCGGCGAGCATCTCGACGGCGACGCGGGTGAGCCGCGATTCAGTGTAGCGATACGCTGCGGCCGGATCGCCGTCGACGGAGCCGAAATTTCCCTGACCGTCGACGAGCGGATACCGGAGCGAGAAATCCTGGACCATGCGCACGAGCGCGTCATAGACGGACTGGTCGCCGTGCGGGTGGTATTTGCCGAGCACGTCGCCGACGACGGTCGCGGATTTCTTGTAAGGGCGCCCGGGAACGAGACCCAGCTCGTTCATCGCGTAGAGGACGCGGCGGTGCACTGGCTTGAGTCCATCGCGCACATCGGGCAGCGCGCGAGAGACGATGACGCTCATCGAATAGTTGATGAACGATTCTTTGATTTCTTCGTGAATGAGGCGCGGCAGAATGCGCTCTCTGTTGTTCGGAGCCGTCATTAACTCGTCGTTTTTGCTACGGGGTTCGGAGGCGGAGGGAGGTCAGTGTTGCCTCCATATGGGTTCGACGAAATTTAGCGTTGCGGAGCCGCGAAAGCAACGCCGGCCATCGACCCTAAGTGGGTATCGTGCAAGCAGTTACGTAAATACGAAGCTCTTCCTTAACGCTCTGGATTCCTAAGCTCAGCAGTAGCATGGATTTGTATCAGCCGGCGGGGAAGAAACGGTTGCTGAACTAACGGCCGCTGACTAACGACTGCTGACTAGGGGCTGCGGAATCACGGACCAACTGCCATTGCGGGTAGCTGACTGATTGCGGATTGGGACACTAAGTGCGGGTTGCGGGCACGCTCGGGCTAACCTCAATTCGCAATTAGTTTCCCAATTCGCATTCAGTCAGCATTTCGGACTGGCAGTTGGTCCGTGATTCCGCAGCCGTTGGTCCGGAGTCCGTTGACGTTGGCCGACCCCGGCCGACTCGTAGTCTTAGTGATCGTTCCGATGAGGATGTCGTTATGCAAAAATTGATGGCCTTTAACTCGGTAACGCTCGACGGCTATTTCACCGGCCCGAACGGTGATCTGAGCTGGGCCCACAAGGATGACCCGGAGTGGAGGGAGTTCACCGCTGGCAATGCGGGCGGCAACGGTACCCTTCTTTTTGGGCGCGTCACCTACGAGATGATGGCGTCGTTCTGGCCGACGCCGCAGGCGAAGCGGCAATTTCCGAAAGTCGCCGACGGAATGAATCGGCACTCCAAGGTCGTATTCTCGAGGACCCTCGACAAAGTGAGCTGGAGCAACACCAGACTGGTGAAGACCGACCTCGCGGGCGAGGTCCGCCGGATGAAGCTGCAGGACGGTCCGGGCATCGTGATCCTCGGGAGTGGAACCATCATCGCGCAGTTGACCCAGGAAGGTCTGATCGACGAGTATCAGGTGGTCGTCAGCCCGATCGTGATCGGCAAGGGCCGGACGATGTTCGAGGGCGTCAAGCGTAACGTGAATCTCAAACTGACCAACGAGCGGCGGTTCGGGAACGGCAACGTGCTGCTCACTTACGAGGCTAGCGAATGAAGTTCATGGTTCTGATTTACAACGACGGCGATCTGCTCGATGCGATGCCGCAAGAGACCTTCAACGAGGAGATGCGGGGCTGCCTTGCCCACGCCGATGAATTGCGCGATGAAGGCCGGCTGTTCGATTCACAGATGCTAGAACGGCCCACAACGGCGAAGACCCTCCGCAGCCGCAAGAACAGGATGACCGTCACCGATGGTCCGTTCACCGAGACGAAGGAATTTCTTGCGGGGTTCAATCTTATCGAAGCCGAC
>Ga0310811_10003598_pt1 | contig 19518 bp, 19 predicted proteins | sample YCmetagenome_FD_207642 | JGI IMG/M metagenome (GOLD analysis project Ga0310811, IMG submission 207642) | Soil microbial communities from experimental microcosm in Duke University, North Carolina, United States - YC | ecosystem: Engineered > Artificial ecosystem > Soil microcosm > Unclassified ...
CCAGTCAGGATTTTTCTTGTAGTTGATGGTGTGGGTGGCTCCGAGGGCCTTGGCGCGGTCGAGCTTTTCGTCGCTGGAGGAGGTGACGATGGTGGTGGCTCCGAAGGCAGAGGCGATCTGAAGGCCGAAGAGAGAGACGCCGCCGGTGCCTTGAAGGAGAACGGTCTGCTTTGGAGTGAGGCCGCCTTTTTCGACGAGAGAGTACCAGGCGGTGAGTCCGGCGCAGGGAAGGACCGCGGCCTCTTCGTTGGTGAGGTAGGCGGGAGCGAGGACGAGAGCCTGTTCGGTGAGGACGAGGTATTCGGCGAGGGCGCCCGGGATAACGTTGCCGAGGGAATAGAGGGATTCCTTGGAGGTAGGTTGGCCGTCGATCCAGCGGGTGCAGTAGTTGGTGACGACGCGGTCGCCGACTTTGAAGCGTGATGTATCTGGGCCGAGGGCGACGATCTCACCGACGGCGTCGGCGACCTGGGTCATGGGGAACTCAAGATGCGGGTTGTAGTTACCGTCATAGAGGAGTTTGTCGCGATAGTTGAGTGAGACCGCGGAGATGCGGACGAGTGCCTCGCCGGCGCCTGGGGTGGGCTGAGGGATGTCGTTGAGGACGAGGTTTTCGCGGCCGAAGGCCTGAAGCTGCCATGCTTTCATTACTGGTTCCTCTCACGCGGTAATTAGTTCGAATAAATTCGAACTATCGTACAATCGAACTATGGACGAGGCGAAGCGGCTTGTCAAGACGGCTCGCTTACTGTGCCTGAAGAAAGCGCGCGGAGAATAAGATGCCGATTTTTTTGCCGAAGGAGCCTCTGAGGGATGAGCTGCTGTTGACGGCGGTGTTGTATGCGCTGAGCGACGAGGTGCGGTTGGGGATCGTGCGTCAGCTTGCGGAAGGAGGCGAACAGCCGTGCGGCGTGTTTGAGGTGGATCGGCCTAAGTCTTCACTGTCGCATCATTTCAGGGTGTTGCGGGAGTCGGGAGTGGTGACTACGCGGAAGGATGGGAAGTTGCTGATGAATACGCTGCGGCGTGGGGATTTGAATGCGCGGTTTCCGGGGTTGTTGAAGGCTGTGCTGAAGTGAATTTGTTACTTATGCGCAGAGCCTGTGAAATGGATGTGGGCGGGTAGTTGCGCGAGGTTTGGCGAAAGATGACCATGTCCGAAAACCGCGAGTTTTTGTCTTTCCGGTGTGAGAGGCTTTGTTTATGGAACTTCCGGACAAGGCGACTTGCTATCGGGCTCTTTCGAGCCGTGATGCACGATTCGACGGACTGATTTATGTCGGTGTGAGATCGACAGGAATCTACTGCCGTCCGATCTGCCCGGCGCGGACGGCAAAGTATGAGAACTGCACTTTCTACGGATCGGCTGCCGGGGCGCAGGAGGCGGGGTATCGTCCGTGTCTGCGTTGCCGTCCTGAGATTGCGCCAGAGTTTGCGTCGTGGCGCGGCACGTCGAGTACGGTTTCGCGTGCGCTTGCGTTGATTGGCGAGGGTGCGCTGGATGGCGACGGGAGCAGCGTTGAGGCGCTGGCAGAGCGGCTGGGAGTGGGAGAGCGTCAGCTTCGCAGACTGTTTCTACAGCACCTTGGAGCTTCGCCGATTGCGGTGGCGCAGACGCGGCGTGTGTTGTTTGCCAAGCAGCTGATTCACGATACGGATCTACCGATGACGGAGGTCGCGTTGGCTGCAGGGTTCGGCAGTCTGCGACGTTTCAACGAGGTCTTCAAGGATCTCTTTCATCGTCCTCCGAGCACGTTGCGGCGCAAGTCGGTTGTGGATCGCACGGATGCTGTATCGGGGATTCTGCTGCGTGTTCGGTATCGGCCACCGTACGACTGGGATGCGATGCTTTGGTTTCTGGAGGCGCGCGCGATTCCGGGAGTCGAGGTGGTGGAGGACGGGGTTTACCGGCGGACGGTCGAGATCGATGGAGAGATAGGAACGATCGAGATACAGCATCTCCCGCAACGACAAAGTCTGGGTGTGACGATTTATTTTCCGACGGTGCAGGCGTTGCCTGCGATTGTGAACCGGGTGCGCAGGCTGTTCGATCTGGGGGCCGATATCGAGACGATAGACGAGCATCTTTCACGCGATGAGCGGCTGGCTGCATTGATTGCGCAACGTCCGGGATTGCGTGCGCCGGGAGGATGGGATGGGTTTGAACTCGCCGTGCGTGCGGTGCTTGGGCAGCAGGTGAGTGTTGCCGCGGCGCGCAAGCTTGCGGGACAGCTGGTGGCACTGCACGGGAGAACGCTGCCGAAGGAGAGAATTCGACATGCGGGATTGACGCATACGTTTCCTGCGGCGAAGCGGATTGCGAGTGCGTCGGCGATTGGACTGGGGATGCCGAAGACGCGGCTGGATACGTTGAAGGCAGTTGCGCAGGCGGTGGTGGAGAATCCGAATCTGTTTCGGGCGTCGGGAACGATTGAGGAGGCGATTGCGCGGCTGCGCACGATTCCGGGTGTTGGCGAGTGGACGGCGCAGTACATTGCGTTGCGCGCTATTCGGGAGATGGATGCGTTTCCGGGATCGGATATTGGGTTGCTTCGAGGCGCAGAGAAGGTGTTGGGAGTTTCTGCGACGGTGAAGACGCTTTTGAATGAGGCCGAGGCGTGGCGGCCATGGCGTGCTTATGCGGCTCAGCATCTATGGGCTGCGGACGCGACGGCATAACGAGAGAGATGAAAGGAGAAGAGATGAGCCTGTTTTACAAGATCATGGATTCCCCGGTGGGCAAGCTGAAGCTGGTTGCAAGCGAGAAGGGGCTGGTGGCGATTCTTTGGGAGAATGAAAAGCCGAATCGCGTTCCACTAAGCGAGTTGGGCGAGGACGATGAGCAGAAGGTGCTGGTGGAGGCGGAGCGGCAATTGCTAGAGTACTTTGCGGGGAAGCGACGAAACTTCGAACTGCCGCTGGATATGCGGGGGACGAGCTTTCAGAAGAATGTGTGGGAGGCACTGCTCGGAATTCCGTTTGGCGAGACGCGGAGTTATGGGGAGCTGGCGGAGCAACTTGGAAATCCGAGTGCGAGCCGCGCGGTGGGGGCGGCGAATGGACGCAATCCGATCTCGATTGTGGTGCCGTGCCACCGTGTGATTGGCGCCTCCGGCAAGCTGACGGGCTTTGCCGGAGGGCTGGAGACGAAGGCGAGATTATTGTCGCTCGAACGAGGAGAGAGCAACCTGTTCGGATGACGGCCTTACTTGAGGCGAGAGCCGAGTTCGATCTCTTCGCCTTCGGCGAAGGTGGCGAGGATGGGCTTGCCATCTTCGCCGTGTGAGGCAGCGAGGAGCATGCCGTGAGACTCGAAGCCGCGCATCTTGCGAGGTGCGAGGTTGGCGACGATGATGATGCGGCGTCCGATGAGATCTTCGGGACCATACCACTGAGCGATGCCGGAGAGGATCTGACGCTTCTCGTAGCCGAGGTCGACCTCGAGACGGAGGAGCTTGTCGGCCTTGGGGATGCGCTCGGCGACCAGCACTTTGGCGACGCGGAGATCGATCTTGACGAAGTCGTCGATGGCGATCTGTGGGGTTCCGGCTGCGGCTTCTGTGGCGAAGACTCCTGAGGCCGGGGCTTCGGTGTGGGGTGCGGGGGGCTTGGGAAGCTCGGGGACGGGTGCGGAGGAGGCACCGACCTGCGAGGCGGGGTTGTCGTGAGGAAGGACGCTGGTACGCGGAGCGGCTCCGGGATGAGTGGAGTCGACGGGCGCGGGTTGGGTGTGCGTGGTCTTCTCGTCGACGAACCTGGAGGGAGTCGGCGGCGTAGTGGGGTTTTCTGCGTCGGTCATGATCTGGATGAGTCCTTTGTCGGCGCGGGGGAAGATGGGGCCGATGTGGCCGAGTTTGGTTCCGGGCTGGAGGCCGCCCCATTGAAGAGTTGCCAGTTCTCCGTTGTCGGTTGCCAGTTGAATGTCGCCGAGGCCGAGCTGCTGCCATACCTTCGCAGTGGAGTAGGGAAGGATGGGATAGAGAAGTGCGGTAATGATGCGGATGCACTCGGCGGTGATGGCGAGGACGGCACGGAAGTCTTCGCGGGCGCGAGGATCGTCGGACTTGGCGAGTTTCCACGGAGCACTGAGCGAGAAGAAGCCGTCAACTTCGGTGATGAAGGCGGAGATGTTGGTGAGAACGCGAGTGAGACGGGTTCCGGCGAAGTCGTCGGCGATGGAGCCGATGAGCGCTGAGGCGGATGCCTGCAGCTTCTGCGCGGCTTCTGCGAGTGTGGTGGTCTCGGGGAGACGGAGGCTGGGGTGGGTGCTGTCGAGGTTCTTTTCGATCATCGACAGCGTGCGGCTGACGAGGTTGCCGTATCCGTTGGCGAGGTCGGAGTTGTAGCGCTGGACGAGAGCGTCGAAGGAGAAGGATCCGTCCTGGCCGAAGGGGATCTCGCGCAGGAGAAAGTAGCGTAGAACGTCGGAGGCGAAGAGGTCCTGCTCGTGCTTCCAGGTGTCGTCGTTGAGCTCGGGGCCGGGACCGTCGATGGGCTTGGGCTTCAAGCTGCCGAAGGCATCGAGGATGGTCTCGGTGCGGACGATGTTGCCGCGGGATTTGGACATCTTCGACTCTTCGAAGAGGAGCCAGCCATGGGCCTGGACTTTTTTCGGGAGCGGGAGGCCGGCGGCGAGGAGGAAGGCGGGCCAGTAGACGCAGTGGAAGCGGATGATCTCCTTGCCGACGAGATGGAGATCGGCCGGCCAGAACCTTTTGTACTGCTCCTGCTGCGCAGGAACGTTGGAGCCGTAGCCGACGGCAGTCATGTAGTTGGCGAGGGCGTCGAGCCAGACGTAGATGACGTGCTTCTTCTGCGAGGTGGAGGCGGCGGGCTCTGGGACGGGGATGCCCCAGTCGAAGGAGCTGCGGGAGATAGAGAGGTCTTTGAGGGCGCCGGGGACGTAGGGATTGCCCTTGGCGGAGAGCTTAGTCTCGCCGCTGTTATTGACATCGCCGCGGAGGAAGCTGAGGACCTCGTTGCGACGGGCTTCGGGCTCGACGCAGAATTCGCCGGACTCGATGAGGTCGATGAGCTGAGCCTGGTAGGCAGAGAGGCGGAAGTAGAAGTTTTCTTCAGTTACGGTCTCGGTGGGTTTGCCGTCAGGGCCGATGGTGCCGGGGGGGCCATCAATGAACATCTCCTCGCCGACGGAGTACTGGCCGGTATAGGTGTCGAGGTAGATGTGGCCGCGCTGGTAGAGGTCGGAAAAGAGCTTCTGGACGCCCTGGGTGTGGCGAGATTCGGTGGTGCGGATGTAGTCGTCGTAGGTGATGCCCATGCGCTGCCAGAGCCCGCGGAACTGGGCCGAGACCTCGTCAGTGAACTGCTGGGGTGTGATCCCAGCGGCCTGGGCGGAGCGCTGCACCTTCTGGCCGTGCTCGTCGGTTCCGGTGAGAAACCAGACGTTGGAGTTTCCCAGGAGCGCGCGTTGGCGGCGAGCGATGACGTCAGCCGCGATGGTGGTGTAGGCGTGGCCGATGTGGGGGCGCGCGTTGACGTAGTAGATCGGGGTAGTGAGGTAAAACTTCTTCGATGTCTCAGACATGGGCTGGCTTAACTCAAGTCTAGCAGCGGAGAAGCGGGTTTTGTGGCTCAGGCCTGACGAGGCGTCTTGAGGTAGGCGAGAACGAAGAGGATGCCGAGGAGGAGATCGATCGTAGCGAAGATGGCCAGATTGGCAGGGGATTGATGGGTCGCCGTGAGCCAGTAGATGACGATTCCGTAGGAGAACTTCTCGAGGACAGCGATGACCATGATTGGCCGATACCGGGGCGGATCGGTGGCGATCAGCAGAAAGAGGGCCTGGAAGAGCAACGAGACGGCGAGGAAGCCGTAGAAGTACTCAGGGTGGGTGATGGCGGGGGGAGTGGAGGTGGAGATGAAATCGCGCAGAAAGAGGAGAGGCGTGAGAATGAGAAATCCCCAGATGCCGGCGATGCGGAAGATGGTTTTCGCCATGAAAAACAGAATTATTCGGTGACGGTTTCGACGGAGTCGGGAGCGGCCTCGGGCTCGTTGGGACGATCGATTTCGGCAGCCTGAGCGCTGCGGGCGAGGTTGAGGTGCTTCTCCATGGTTTGGCGGGCCAGCGCAGGATTGCGGGAGCGAATGGCGCGATAGATCTCGCGGTGCATCTCAGCAGATTCTTTGAGGTCCTGCGCGTTCTGGACGGTCTTGGATCGAACCTCGTAGAGGTTGGCGGTGATGGTTTCCATGAGGGCCCCGAGGATAGGGTTTCCTGCAGCACGGGCGACGGTGCGATGGAAGCGGACGTCGTGGATCAAGTACTCCCGCGGATCGGTGAGCGAGGCGTACATCTCGGCGACCTCTTCGGCCAGCTCGGCGATGTGTTCGTCGGTGGCGCGTTCCGCGGCGAGGGCTGAGATAGAGGATTCGAGGACGAGACGAGCCTCGAACATCTGCCAGGGAAGAAATCCGTGCAGGGCTCCGAGAACAGAGAGCGAGCTGGAGTCGAAGGCGGGAGGACCGCTGGAGACAAAGGTTCCGGCACCGTGGCGGCTCTTCAGAACTCCCATGGCGGAGAGAAAGCCGATGCCGGCCCGGAGGCTGGAGCGGCTGATTTTGAGCTCGCGGGCCAGCTCGCGCTCGGGCGGAAGACGGTCGCCGGGTTTGACTTCGCCAGAGGCGATGAGGGAGCGGACGTGCTCGACGACCTGCATGGTGAGCTGGCTGTGCGGGGTTGCGTCGGTAACGGCCTCTTTTTTCACTGCAGAACTGATCCTCACATAGGAAGTGCCAGCAGGGTAACACGGAGCAAGGGCCGGTTGCTAAGGGGCAGAAGAGACCAGGTGGGATGAACGGACAGTGGATAAGGAGTGCTTTTCGAGGAAGGAATTATGTCCGGATGGGATGACGGTGGGCGAATGGTTTGCGTCGAATGAGGAGGGCTTCGCGAGACCGGCGTGTACTAGACTTGAGTCGGCAGAAGAAGGAGCACGAACGATGTTGAAGGGTGGTTGCAGTCCGAGAGCGGGTTGGTGGGGTATGGCGGTGCTCGCCTTGGTTGTAGCCTGCTGCGCGGCGCATGCACAGAAGTGCACGACGCAGTCGGCGATGACGAATACGGATCGTACTGCCCTGGCCAGCGCCGCGCGAGCGATGGCCGAGAAGGTTCAGGCAAACGACGCGGCTGGGCTGCAGTCGATGACGATTGCGGAGTTTGCGAGGAATTTTGCCGGGATTCAGAACGCAGTGAGCGACGCCTCTACGAAGGTGAAGGGAGCGACGCTTGTGGTGGAGCAGATTTATCTGTTGGATGCCAGCGACGCGAAGCCTGGGCCGGATGGGAAGTACCCCACGGCGCAGTTTCTCTGTACGCTAAACCGTTCGATTGCCGAGGCGGATTTTTCGATTCCCGACCTGCCAACGGGAAAGTATGCGTTTGCGATTGTGGAGGCACGCGGGATTTCGGCTCCCTGGCGCGTTTCGTTCCTGATGCAGCAGGTTCAGGGGCAGTGGCAGATGGCAGGTTTCTATCCGAGCCCGATGACGGCTGCAGGCCATGACGGGCTCTGGTACTGGACGGAGGCGAGGACGCTGGTCAAAGACAAGGAGCAGTGGAACGCGTGGCTGTACTATACGCAGGCGGCAGCGCTGCTGAATCCTACGGGAATGATTCAAAGCACCCATCTTGAAAAACTGCATAGTGAGCAGACTGCGGCGGCTCCGCCGGCACTCTCCGAGGGCATCAGTGTGAACGCTCCTCTTGTGGTGAAGGGAACCGATGGTGTGGAGTATCACTTTATCGGCATGGGAGTGAACGATTCGCTGGGCAAGGACAAGATTGATGTGACGGCGCATCTGAAGGTCGATCAGCTGGGCGATGCTGCGGTGGCGCGTAAGCGCAGCTCCGATGCGATGAGCGCGCTGGTCGGAGCGTATCCGGAGTTGCGCAAGCGATTCCATGGAGTATGGATTGTGACTGAGGTTCCGGGTCAGAATCCTTATGCCACCGAACTTGCGATGAACGATATTCACTAAGAACGCAGCGGAAGAGAGATGGTTGCAGCGAAGACTATCGGTGTCTCACGCAAAATTCCTGCGGATTTATCTCATTGAGATTTAAAGAGACGAACGAAATGCTATCTTGAAGACGCCTTTGTCTTCGCGGCGGAGAAAGCCCCGCCAAGCAAGACAACATCCTAGTAAAGAGACGATAAGGGAAAATGGCGACGATTAAGAAGACTTTGACCCAGGCGATTGCGGAACGGCGGGCGACCCCAAGCTTTGATGGAACGCCTATTCCGTTGGAGGATCTGAAACAGATTCTCGATGCTGGTCTGCACGCGCCGAGTGGATACAACATGCAGCCTTGGCGGTTTGTGGTGGTGCAGTCTCCCGAGCAGAAGAAGAAGCTGCGCGCGGCGAGCTATAACCAGGCGAAGGTAGAAGAGGCCAGCGCCGTGATTGTGGCCTGCGGCGATGCGGATGGCTGGCGCAAGGACGTGGACCTGATGCTGCAGCAGGGCAGTGAGGGAGGAATGCCGGAGAGCTATGCGGCACAGGCACGGACGAGCGTGTCGAACTTCCTTTCGGGTTTCAGCCGCGAGCAGATGCGTGGATGGTTGAACAAGCATGTGATGATCGCCCTGACGCACATGCTGTTGATGGCCGAGGTGATGGGCTACGACACGGCTCCGATGGAGGGTTTTGAGCAGGACAAGGTGCATGAGGTTCTGCGATTGCCGATGAGCTACTGGGTGGTGGCTCTGTTAGCGGTGGGACATCTGAAAGGGCCGGACAAGTACAACGGTGGGCGCTTTGAGATGAGCCACACCGTCTTTGGCGAAGAGTTCGGCAAGCCTTTGAAGTGAGCGAAAACGAGGTCAGAAGCGGACGAGAGTATCCGCGGGCTCCGATTGTGGGGGTTGCGGCCGTTGTTGTGCGTGGAGACGAGATTCTGCTGATACGGCGTGGCCGCGAGCCGCTGCTGGGTGCGTGGTCGCTGCCCGGAGGAGCGCTGGAGCTGGGCGAGACGACGGCCGAAGGTGTGGTGAGGGAGATCTTCGAGGAGACCGGCGTTCGCGCAAGAGCAGTGGAGATTGTTGTGACACTCGATCGCATTGTGCGCGATAGCGATGGTCGCGTGCGCTACCACTATGTGCTGGTGGAGTGGCTCTGCAGGGTGGAGGGCGAGGAGGCGTGCTCGCCGGTTTGCGGAGATGATGCGATGGAGGCGCGGTGGGTTTCGCGCGAGCAGATTTTTTCTGCGGACTATGATCTGGGCACGGCTACACTGGACGTCATCGAACGAGCCTTGAGGCTGGCGGGGACGGGAGCGCGATGAAGATTGTGCTGCGGGCGTTGCTGGTGGTGCTGGTGATTGCCGTCGTTGCGGGGTGTGTCTTTTACTTCAACCCGCTGTGGGTGGCCGATCAGCAGACACGGTGGACGCTTTGGCGCGAGGGCGTGAAGAGCGAGTATGTGGAAGCAGGCGGTTACCGGCTGCACTATTTCGAGGCGAAGCCGAAGAGTGGAGATGGAGCTCCGTTGCTGCTGATTCATGGACTGGGCGCGAGAGGGGAAGACTGGCAGAGGATGATTCCGGCGATGGCTGCGTATGGCTTTCATGTCTATGCTCCGGACCTGCCGGGATATGGGAGGTCGTCGCGGCCCAAGGATGCGAACTACTCGATCACGATGGAAGAGAATGCAGTGGTCGAGTTTGAGCAGGCGATGCATCTGTCCCACGCCTTTGTTGGTGGATGGTCGATGGGCGGATGGGTGGCGATGAAGATGACACTGGATCATCCGGAGATGGTGGATCGGCTGGTGGTCTATGACAGCGCGGGGATCTATTTCCCGGCGGACTTCGGCACGGAGCTGTTTATTCCTTCGGATGCGCCCGGAGTGTCGCGGCTGATGAAGATCCTATCGCCGCATCCACGGCAGATGCCTGATTTTGTGACGCGTGCGGTGCTGAGTAAGATTGCGCAAAACGGATGGGTGGTAAAGCGCAGCATGATTGCGATGACCAATGGCCGTGATCTGTTGGACTTTCGGTTGCACGATATTCACCAGCCCACGCTGGTGGTGTGGGGATCGGAGGATCATCTGATTCCACTGCCGGTGGGGAGGCGCATTCATGAGGGGATCCCAAACTCCTCGTTGAGCATTATTGAAGGGTGCGGGCATCTGGCTCCGCTGGAGTGCTGGCAGCCGGTGGCGAAGACGACGGAGGAGTTTCTGCGCGCACAGCCGCCAATGCTAAGCGGCGAGAGGATGCTGGCGGCGAACTAATCTTCGTCGGCGCGCCACTGATAGGCATTGGGCTGTGGAAGACCGATGTGCGCGAGCACACGATCGACGAACTGACGTGCCATCTCGGTGGTGTTTTGCGGATGGTTGTAGAGAGTGGGGATGGCAGGGAAGATGGTGGCTCCTGCTTCTGCTGCGAGCTGCATATTGCGCAGATGGATGCGATTGAAGGGAGTCTCGCGCACGCAGAGGATGAGCGGTCGACGCTCTTTGAGGCAGACGTCGGCGGAGCGGTGGATGAGATTCGAGGCCAGTCCGTTGGCGATGGAGGCGAGGGTTCCCATGGAGCAGGGCAGGACAACCATTGCGCTTATTGGATAACTTCCGCTGGCGATGCCGGCTCCGATGTCGGATTCGGTGTGCTGATGGAGCTTAGCGGAGGGAGCGCCGAGGAGCTTTTCGGCGAGATTGTTGCGGCCACTCAGGCCAAGCTCTTCGGCAAAGACGCGCAGCGAGCTTTCGGATGCGACAAAGTGAATGCGGGAGACGCGGTCGTCAGAGGCGAGGGCGCGCAGCATCTCGGCGGCATAGATGCTGCCGCTGGCTCCGGTTACTGCGAGGGTGATGTTGCAGGATGAGCTCACACAGGTGATTATCGCCTACTGTGTCGGGTGGAGGGATTTTGGGCTTTTATGGGGAGGGAGTTCGTGCGATAACTGTTTATCGATTACGCCCGTCTGCTTTAAGCAGACAGGATGAGGGCTGAAGCGTGAAGAAGGCTTGGATTGCAGCGATGTGCGCGCTGCTTGGGATGGTTCCAGTTACAAAGGCGTCGGTGGCGCTGTTGATGGAGGAGCCGTACGGGGAGTTCGGAGCGTTCAATCCAACGGGTCATGCGGCGATGTATCTGAGCAATATTTGTGCGGAGACGCCGACGCAATTGCGGATGTGTCATGACGGCGAATATGGCTCGGTGATCAGCCGGTACCACAAGGTGGATGGATATGATTGGGTGGCGATTCCACTGATTCCATATCTGTATGCGGTCGAGACGATCGATGAGATTCCTGCGTCCGTCGATAAGGAAAAGGTAGCGAAGCTTCGCGATGACTATCGCCGTGCGCACCTTGAGCGCCTTGCTCCCGACAGTACGGATGGAGGAACACCGAAGGGAGAATGGGTCCAGTTAGTCGGTTCGTCTTATGACCGCACCATTCACGGCTTTGAGGTGGATACGACGAGGGAGCAGGACGAACGGTTTCTCGCCTATGTCAACGATGAAAAGAACGTCGGCCACTTCAATCTGTTCTTTCATAACTGCGCAGACTTTTCCCGGGTAGCGCTGGATCACTATTTCCCGCACGCGATTCATCGCAACTATATTGCTGATGCTGGCATGACAACACCGAAGCAGGTGGCGCATGCCCTGGTTGGTTACAGCAAGAAGCATCCCGAGCTGAACATGACCGCGTTTACGATTCCGCAGGTGCCGGGAGATATGCCGCGGAGCCATTCGGTGGATGGAGTGGCAGAGTCGCTGGTGAAGAGCAAGAAATACATCATTCCATTGGTCATCCTGAGCCCTCAGGTTACGGGAGGAATCGTCGTTGCCTATTTGGTAGATGGGCGGTCGCATACTCCGAAGAATGCGACGGTTTTTCAGATCAACGATGCCGAAGTGACGAATGCACCTTCGGTGACCAAGGCTCCCGAAAACGGGCGCGCTTTATTGCCAGTGCCTGATTCGCAAACACAATAAACAGATCAGCCGTTCTTTAGTGCGAGTGCGACGATCGTTTCGCCACAGAGATGATGTTGGTCGTTGTAAGCCTTGTTGCTGGCAGCTTCGATTGATGGAACTTCCGGGTCGAGCTCGCAAGCGGCGATCTGCTGGGTGGTGGCGGTGATGTAGCAGAGCTCGCAGGTGGCGAGATTGCCTTCCGCAGTGCGCATGGGCGGGCCAAAGGTACGGCAGACGATGGGACGGTGCTCGTAAAGATCGCAGGTGCCTGTAGCGGGATCGAGGACGGGGCAAGGTTCATTGTCGCCGATCGAGTCTTCGTCGGCGAAGAGGGGAGCGTCTTCGTAGTCCTCGTGAAGGATGCCGGTAGCAATGTCTCCGGGAAAGAGCGGGGAGATGCGGGCAAGGGATTCGGCTACCCTGATGCGGATGCGAGCGGCACGGTGTGGGTCTGTATCTTCGAGTGCGGAGAGACCATCGCGAAGACGGGCGGCATCCTGCTGCGAGATAGGAAAGACCCCATGGCAGCACTGAGTGCAGCCGGGATGACAGACGAGATGAGCGCCACTGCGCTCAACGGTGGAGGCCAGAGCCGCATCGACGATTTGTACGAGCGATAACGCGAGGGTGTGGGGATCTGCCACGAGAGTTATTCCTTACGGCTGTAAGTGGCAAGGATGATTGCAATTCCTCTCGACGAAGAGAGCACGGGGTTTATAAGATGCTGCGTCGAGGGTTTTCCGCCACGTTTGTCATTGTAGCCGGAGCTGGCGGAAAGGCAGGCGTTCCCTCAAAGAGAAGAAAGAGGTGCTGAGATGTCGGAACTGGTGACGCGACGTGGTTTTCTTGCTTCCACAGGTTTGGCGGCTGCGGCTGTTCTGGTCGATCCACGCGGAGTGTATGCCATGGCCGATGTAACGAAGCCCTTGCCGGACTGGAAGATGAAGCCAGTGATGGATTTTTCCAAATCGCCTTATGCGAAGCTGCACCAGGTTCCGGTGGGAGCGGTGACGGTTACAGGCTATTGGGCGAGCCGCAGGCGGACGAATGTCGAGAGCAGCATTCCAAGCATGCAGGAAGAGCTGATTCAGCATGGGCGGATGACGAACTTCGAGCGGCTGCAGGGGAAGTCGAAGGAGCCGCAGAAGGGGCCGATGTATTCGGATTCGGACATGTACAAGTGGACCGAGGCGGTGGGCTTTGCATTGCAGACGCAGGATGATCCTGCGTTGCGCAAAAGTACGGACGCGCATATCCGTGAGTTTGTAGCAGTACAGGAGCCGAGTGGATATCTGAATACGTATTACGTGGATGATCGTAAGCCACTGCGAATGCAGCAGCATACGCAGGAGGTAGGGCACGAGCTGTACAACATGGGGCACTATCTGCAGGGCGCGATTGCTTACTACCGCGCTACGGGCGATCCGACCATGTTGAACGCGGGCATACGGTTTGTGGATGATTTTCTGCTTCCGAATTATGGGCCGGGACCAAACCAGACCCCGATCGTTTCCGGGCATCCGGAGATCGAGATGTCGCTGATCGAGTTGTATCGAACGACGGGCAATCAACGATATCTCGAGCTAGCGGGTTACATTCTGCATGGCGATACGCGATGGACGATCAAGCCCAGTGCGATTGTGTATATGTTCTGCGGAATTCCGTTTACGCAGCGAACGAAGCTGGAAGGCCACGCGGTGCGCGCGATGTATGCCTGCTGCGGAGCGACGGATTATTACCTTGAGACGGGCGATCCGTCGTACTGGAAGACGCTGGAGATGTTATGGCAGGATCTGGCGAGCCATCAACTTTACGTGACAGGAGGCGTGGGAGCGCGGGCCGAGGGCGAGGCTTTTGGCGATGCATATGAGCTTCCGAATGCGCGCGCCTATGGCGAGAGTTGTGCCGCGATCGGCAACCTGATGTGGAATGCACGCATGTTGGCGGCAACGGGAGAGGCAAGGTTTACGGATGTGATGGAGCGTGCGCTGTACAACGGCATCAATTCGGGCATGTCGCTGGATGGAAAGATGTACTGCTATCGCAATCCGTTGGCATTCGAGCCGGCGACAGGCGATGTGATCCGGAATCCGTGGTACGACACGACGTGTTGCCCGCCGAACCTGGAGCGCACGTTTGCTTCGCTGCCGGGCTACTTCTACAGCACAAGCAAAGATGGCATCTACGTGCATCTGTACGACGCCTCGGAGATGAACTGGCATCTGGAGGATGGGACAGGGCTGAAGATCGCGCAGAAGACGGAGTATCCGTGGAAGGGCGATGTAGAGCTGACGGTTTCGCCGGCGCAGCCGCAAGAGTTTAGCGTTTACCTGCGGATACCGGCATGGTCAGCGAAGAATAGTGTGCGCGTGAATGGGCGGGCGGTTGAAGGAGCGAAGGCAGGAGAGTATCTCTCGATTCGCCGAACATGGAACGCGGGAGACAGGATTGAATTCGCGATGGACATGACGCCTCGGGTTTTGCAGGCCAACCCGGCTGTGATGGAAGATGTCGGTAAGGCGGCGATTCAGCGCGGTCCGGTCGTGTTCTGCATGGAAGGATTGGACCAGAAGGTGCAGGAGCATGGGCTGAACATGGCGAACCTGCGCGTCTCGCTGAAGGGTGAGACAGAGGCGCGATACCAGCCGGAGATGCTGGGCGGTGTGATGGTGCTGGAGCATCCGGGCAGCATTATGAAGTCTGCTTCGCCCGGTCTGTATCGCACAGCGGTTTCCGGTGGAAGTAAGGGAGAGCCGACGACGCTTACGCTGATTCCGTACTATGCATGGGCGAATCGGACGGCTTCGCCCATGCAGGTTTGGATTCCTTACAGCGAGGTCTAACGAGGCTTGAGAACGCGCTCGAAGATGGCGTTGACGTTGGAGAGCTGGCGTTTGTAGTCGAAGGCGTGTGCCAGCTTTTCGGGCGTGAGACGAGCTGTGATCTCGGGGACTTTGGCGATCTCGTCACGGAAGACGAGTTCGTTCTTCCACGAGTTCATGGCGTGGCCCTGCACGAGGCGATAGGCATCTTCGCGGCTCATGCCGGATTCGGCGAGGTCGAGCAGCAGCTGGCCGGAGAAGACAAGACCGCCGGTGGACTCAAGATTTTTGAGCATGCGAGCTGGATAGACGAGAAGCTTGTCGATCAGATTCGTCGTCTTCGCAAGCAGGTAGTCCGCGAGGATGGTCGAGTCAGGGAAGATGACACGCTCGGCGGAGGAGTGCGAGATGTCGCGCTCGTGCCAGAGGGCAACGTTCTCAAGCGCAGTCTGAGCGTTGGAGCGCATCACGCGGGCGAGGCCGGAGATTTGCTCGCTGGTGATGGGGTTCCGCTTGTGCGGCATGGCGCTTGAGCCCTTCTGCTTCTCGGAGAAGAACTCTTCGGCTTCGCGGACTTCGGTGCGTTGCAGGTGGCGAATCTCGGTGGCGATTTTATCGAGCGTGCTGGCGAGGACCGCAAGCGTCGAGATGTAAGCGGCGTGACGATCGCGCTGCAACACCTGCGTAGCGATGTCGGCGGGTTTGAGGCCGAGTTCAGCGCAGATGGCCTCTTCGTGCTCGGGCTTGAGATGGCCGAAGGTGCCAACGGCTCCTGAGAGCTTTCCGACGCGGAGATCTTCGGCGGCAGCGTCGAAGCGGGCCAGATTGCGCTGCATCTCGGAGTACCAGAGCAGGAGCTTGAGGCCGAAGGTGGAGGGCTCGGCATGGATGCCGTGGGTGCGGCCGATGATGGGGGTGTCTTTGAATTCGAGGGCGCGGCGCTTGAGAACCTCGGAGAGAGCAACGATACCCTCGCGAATGATCGTGGATGCCTCGCGAATCTGAAGGGCCTGCGCGGTATCGACCACATCGGTCGAGGTGAGGCCGTAGTGGAGCCAGCGCGAGTGCTCGGGATTATTGATGTGCTCGGCGACGGTTGTGGTGAAGGCGATGACGTCGTGCTTCACCTCGGCCTCGATGGCGTTGATGCGGTCGACGGTAAAGTCGCCCTTGTCGCGGATGGCATTGGCAGCCTCCTGCGGCACAAGGCCGAAACGCGCGAGCGCCTGCGAAGCTGCGGCTTCTACTTTGAGCCAGCAGCGATACTTGTTTTCGTCAGACCAGATGCGACCCATCGCGGGGCGGGTGTAGCGGGGAATCATAGATCTTTTCCTGATTGGTGCGAAAGACGGTAACGCCATGATGAAGAAGGGGGGCGAACAGGGCGCAGGTCTCCGCGAAATTTGGGATACGGTTTCCTCTTTATTTTACTTCGGATAGAGCGAATGGGAAGGAATCTGCTGGAACTGGCAAATTATATCGCGTCACGATATAATCGTAGTGCGACATATTATGATTCTGACAAAGAAGCAGAAATCCTCGGTGACACGGTCGGAGCGGCTGACGGAACTGGCGGAGTTTCGATATCGGCTGCGCCGGTTTCTTGGATTTAGTGAGATGGCGGCGGAAGAGGCGGGCATCTCCGCTCAGCAGTATCAACTGCTGCAAGTGGTTGCGACGATTCCGGAAGATCGCGGATGTTCTATCTCATATATCGCCGAGCGCATGCTGCTGCGGCATAACAGCGCCGTGGAACTGGTGGACCGGGCGGCGCGATCGAATCTGGTGCGAAGAGTTGCTGACGAGGCCGACCATCGGCGTTCGCTGGTTGAACTGACAGAGAGGGGAAATCGTCTGCTGGTCACTCTCGCTGAAGCACATCTTCGGGAGATCGATGAGGAAGGGGCAGAGTTGTTGCGAGCCCTGCAGCAGCTTGTCGGGAATCGTCAGGCAGGAAAGAGGAATGGAACGCGATGAGCGCGACGACGGATAAACTGCGCGATTACTCCGTGGATGGACGGGTAATCTATGTAAGCCTACTGGCAGCGCTGCTGGGCGCGGGATGCAGCGTAATTGCATGGGCCCTGCTGAAGCTGATCGATCTGGCGACGAATCTCTTTTACTATCAGCGATTCGCTTTTGTGAACGTTGAGCCGGGTGGCCATCATATGGGATGGCTCGCAATTTTCATGCCTGTGCTTGGCGGATTGATTGTGGGTTTGATCGCGCGATACGCCTCACCGAAGGTGCGAGGTCATGGCATGCCTGAGGCGGTTGAGGTTATCGTCTTTCAGGGCGGCAAGGTTCAGCCTCGCGTTGCTATTCTCAAGCCGTTGGCGACTGCGATCTCCATCGGTTCTGGTGGCCCGTTCGGCGCGGAAGGCCCGGTTATTATCACGGGTGGCGCAGTCGGATCGGTGATGGGGCAACTGCTTCCAATCACCGCGTCGGAACGGACTGCCCTTATGGTGGCTGGCGCTTCGGCGGGTATGGCTGCGGCCTATAGCTGCCCGATGTCAGCGACGCTGCTTGCGGTCGAGATGCTGCTGTTCGAGTGGCGTCCGCGAAGCTTGATTCCGGTTGCGATTGCCTGCATTACTGCCGGTGCTTTGCGCCGTCTTCTGCTGGGAACGGGACCGATCTTTCCTATGCCCCCGACTACGACTGTCATGCACCATGCAGCGATGTTCGGCGCTTTGGTTGTGGGAGCACTGGCCGCCTTGCTGGCGACCGGGATGAGCCGCACCGTGCATTTCTGCGAGTCCATGTTTGAGAAGCTTCCTATCCACTGGATGTGGTGGCCTGCTCTGGGCGGGATCGTCATTGGCATCGGCGGTCTGATCTATCCGCGATCCCTGGGCGTTGGGTACGATGTGATTCGCGAGCTCCTGAATCAACAGGTGACGTGGGGATTATTGGCCGGCGTCCTTTTGGTGAAGACGACGATCTGGATGGTTGCTTTGGGATCGGAGACGGCGGGAGGTGTCTTTGCACCGTTGCTGATGATGGGTGCCGCGTTGGGCGTGGCCGCGGGTCACTGGCTGGTGCCGATCTCGCAGGGTGCCTGGGCAGTCGTGGGAATGACTTCGATTATTGCGGCTGCTCTGGGAGCTCCATTGGCCGCAGCGATGTTCGCTGTAGAGCTGACTCATAACGGCGGTCTTATGCTCCCTGTGCTGTTGGGGTGCGTGACTGCTTATGCCATCAGTGTCCTGCTGCAGCCGCGCTCGATGCTAACCGAAAGCCTGAGCCGCAAGGGGCTGCATCTCACGCGCGAGTATGGAGTCGATCCTCTGGAGACCGTTATGGTGCGCGAGGTGATGCACACCAGTGTCTTCGCGCTGCCTGTGAGCGCGACGCGTCAGGACGCGATCGATTGGCTGGAGAAGATGAATCATCGTGGCGCCGAGGCCTGGGCCCATTGGCAGCGTATCTTTCCTCTCGTGGAAGAAGACGGTCATCTCGAGGCCATTTTGACGCGAGGACAGATGATTACGGTGGCCAAAGAGGGCGGGCCGGATGTTCCACTCCTAAAAAGCGGAATAGAATCTCCGACGGTGATGGGACCCTGGGAGACGTTGCGTTCGGCTGCAGAGAAGATGGCCGAACTAAAGCTGCGGTCCTTTCCAGTCGTTGATGATGATGGAGGTTTGCTCGGGATCCTCAACATCGAGGATCTGCTTGAAGCGCGTGGCAAGGCCAGTATGCGGGACCGGGAACGGAAGCGCGTGTTGCGTCTACGCTGGCCATTCAAGCGTGGAGAGGAATCTGCGCCGGGCTTCGATCATCTCGTAGACCGTGCTTTCGAGAGTGCAAACCGCGGGACCGACGAAGAGCTGGAGACGATGCGGTCAGAAGATGAGGTCAAACGTTCTTGACGCCGAAGAGCTCCGCCATTTCGTCGTAGAGAAATCCATAACCAGGGCGGTAGGGCTGCACCCATCTTCCGTCGATGACGAACTGGGGAATGGCGCGTTTTCCGACATTCGCCAGCACCAGGTCGGAGGCACCGGGAGTGGTCTCGATATCGACTTCCTCGTAAGGGATGTTGTGGGTTATAAGGAAACGCTTTGCTTCTCGGCAATCGCGGCACCAGGCCGCGGTATAGACGGTGAGATCCATAGTTTTATTTTACGTGACCCCTGTTGTGGCTTGTTTTGATCAAAATATCAAGGTGCCCGTCGACATCAGGCGGCCTTGCGGACCGTCTTTTTTCTGGCTTGAGTCTTTGTAGTTCTGCTGGCAGTCTTTTTTGTGGATCGGTGATGTGATTTTGTTTCTGTGGCCGTTTCTTTTTGATCGGCAATGATTCCAGAGAGGATGGTCTTTGCCTTCTGAAGGGCTTCTTTACGCCCTTCCGGAAGATTTTTGCCTGCTCGGTTGATGTAGAAGGTCAGCATGCGCATTCCTGAGCCCGGTCCTTTGGGCGAGACCTTCTTCGATGCGAGTGCTTTGGCGATGGTGGTTGGGCTTTTCTTGAAGAGACCTTCTTCAGGGTGAGTGGAGTCGGTGTCAACCTTCGCGGACCATTTTTTCCTTGTCGCCATCGCTGCCTCCGATGAGAGCGTCCTCTGTATCCATAGGATGCGGGTCGATGCGTCTCTTTCCGCGGCGAACGAGAAAAAAATTGCTCAAGAGCCGGCTGCACTCCTCCGCGAGAACTCCGGTGCGGACCTCGGCGCGATGGTTGAGCTGCGGATGATTCATGACGGTAAGAATGCTGCCACAAGCGCC
>Ga0310811_10003600_pt1 | contig 19508 bp, 21 predicted proteins | sample YCmetagenome_FD_207642 | JGI IMG/M metagenome (GOLD analysis project Ga0310811, IMG submission 207642) | Soil microbial communities from experimental microcosm in Duke University, North Carolina, United States - YC | ecosystem: Engineered > Artificial ecosystem > Soil microcosm > Unclassified ...
ATGCTCATGGTGTGTCATCACTTGGATCCGGAGATTCCCGAGGACATCGCCTTCGCCGAAAGCCGTATCCGACGCGAGACGATCGCGGCCGAGGACATCCTGCACGATCTCGGCGCCTTCTCGATCATCAGCTCGGACAGCCAGGCGATGGGCCGTGTCGGTGAGGTCATCACCCGCACCTGGCAGACGGCGCATAAGATGAAGGTGCAGCGCGGAACGCTCCCCGGAGACGGTGACGCAGACAACAACCGCGTGAAACGCTATATCGCGAAATACACCATCAACCCGGCCATCGCGCATGGCATTTCGGAACATGTCGGCTCCATCGAAGTCGGCAAGCTCGCCGATCTCGTGCTGTGGAACCCGGCCTTCTTCGGGGTGAAACCCGATCTGGTGCTGAAGAGCGGCACCATCGCCATGGCGATGATGGGCGACCCGAATGCCTCCATCCCCACGCCTCAGCCGATCCATGCACGCCCGATGTTCGGCAATTTCGGCCGATCCTTGACGCTCTCCTCCGTGCTCTTCGTCTCGGGGGCCGCGCTTGACGCCGATATCGGCCGCAACCTCGGCCTCTCGCGCGAATTGCTCGCCGTGAACAATACGCGCGGCGGCATCGGCAAGGCGAGCATGGTGCATAACGATGCCACACCGACTATCGAGGTTGATCCGGAAACCTACGAGGTGCGCGCGGACGGCGTGCTTCTCACCTGCGAACCGGCGACAGAGCTGCCGATGGCGCAGCGCTACTTCCTGTTCTGACCATGCGCGCAACCGAACACCTCCTTGCAGGCACCTGGAAACCCGAAGACGCGGCGGATGCCGTGCTGCTGGATCATGACCACCGGCATCGGCGGCGTTTCCTGCTCAAAACCGTGTCCGGCGCCGAATGCCTGCTCGATCTGCCCCAGGCCGTGGCGTTGAAGCATGGCGACGGGTTGAAGCTCGAAGACGGGCGCATTCTCGCCGTGCAGGCAATGCCGGAGCGGGTGCTGGACATCCATGCCCATGACGAGGATGCGCTGATGCGCATCGCCTGGCACCTCGGCAACCGGCACCTGCCGGTGCAGTTCCTGCCCGGCGAAATCCGTATCCGTTATGATCACGTCATCGCCGAGATGGTGGAAATCCTGGGCGGCCATGCGGAAGAGAACGAGGCCCCCTTCGACCCGGAATCAGGCGCCTATGCACCCGGCACCGGGGGCGGCCATCACCACCACCATGACGACGACGACGATCTCGGCCATCATCATTATGACTGACGCGTCCCTCAGCGATGACGGATTCCTGAAACTGCTGACCTGGCTGTCGCCCGCCTTCCCGACGGGCGGCTTCGCCTATAGCCATGGCATCGAATGGGCGGTCGAATCGAACGATGCCAAGTCCACCGCCGGGATCGTCGCCTGGATTTGCGATATCCTGGAGCATGGCAGCGGGCGCACGGATGCGATCCTGCTGCGCCACGCCCATCGTGCAGCGAACGATGCGGCCGCGCTGGCCGAAATCGTGGAACTGGCCGCCGCCCTGCCCGCCTGCCGGGAGCGCCTGCTGGAAACCACGGCCCAGGGCAATGCCTTCATCGCGGCCGCGAAAGCCTGGCCGCATCCGGTGCTGGCGGGATTGGCCGGCGAGATCGCCTATCCGGTGGCGGTCGGTGCCATCGCCGCCGCCCACGGCATTGCCGAGGACCGCGCCGTGCTCGGCTTCCTGCACGCCTTCGCGGCCAATCTGGTTTCGGCCGCCGTGCGCCTCATTCCGCTCGGCCAGCAGGCGGGGCTGCGCATCATGGCCGCCCTCGAACCCGTGCTGGTTTCCGTCACCGAGGAGAGCCGCGATCTCACGCTTGACGATATCGGCACGGCGGCGATCCGCACCGATCTCGCCGCCATGCATCACGAAACGCAATATACGAGGTTGTTCCGCACATGAGTTCTTCGCCCCACGGCCCGCTTCGCGTGGGCATCGGCGGCCCGGTCGGCACCGGCAAGACCGCGTTGATGGACGCGCTCTGCAAAACGCTCCGCGAGGCCTACAATATCGCCGCCATCACCAATGACATCTACACCAAGGAAGATGCCGAGTTCCTGACCCGCGCGGGCTCTCTCACGCCGGACCGCATCCTTGGCATCGAGACCGGCGGCTGCCCGCATACGGCGATTCGCGAGGATGCCTCCATCAACCTCGCGGGCGTGGCAGATCTCAACAAGCGCTTTCCGGGTCTGGACGTCATCCTCATCGAAAGCGGCGGGGACAATCTGGCGGCGACCTTCAGCCCGGAGCTTGCCGACATCACCATCTACGTCATCGACGTCTCGGCCGGTGACAAAATCCCCCGCAAGGGCGGCCCCGGCATCACCCGCAGCGATCTTCTGGTCATCAACAAGATCGACCTCGCCCCGCATGTGGGCGCGAGCCTGGAGGTGATGGACCGGGACGCCCGGAAGATGCGCAACGACCGGCCCTTCGTCTTCACCAATATCCGCGCGGGCCAGGGCGTGCCGGAAATCGCCGCCTTCATCGAACGCCAGGGCGGGCTCCGCCGCGCCGCCTGACAGGAGAGACAGACGCAGATGGCGATCGCTCTCGTTCTTTTCGACATGAACGGCGTCCTCTGCCGTTACGACAAGGACCGCCGGATCGCCCATCTCGCCCGTCTCTCGGGCCTCCCGCCGGCGCAGGTGGAGGTCGCTATCTGGGGTTCCGGCTTCGAGGATGCGGGCGATGCCGGCATGATGGACCAGGGCCGCTATCTTCGCGGCTTCGGGGAGGCGCTCGGCCATCCGCTGACGCTTGCAGAGTGGAGCGAGGCACAGGCCGCTGCCTTGACCCCTGATCCGGCCATGCTGGCGCTGGCACACCGCCTCAAGGCGAAGGCGCGGGTCGCCGTTCTGACCAACAACAACCTTCTTCTTCGGGACGAGATCGGCCGCCTTTCGCCCGAGATCGCCAAAGTCTTCGGATCGGATTTCCATGTCTCGGCGGAATTCGGCGCCCGCAAGCCGGAACCCGAATGCTATCTCGGCTGCCTGACGGCGCTGGGCGCCCGCCCGGATCAGACGCTTTTCATCGACGACAGCGCGGACAACGTGGAGGGCGCGCGTCAAGCCGGTCTGATCGCGTATCATTTTCAAACCCAGGCTGCACTGGACGCGCTGTTGGCCGAGCATCTGCGGGACTAAGCTTGGCCTCGAAGATCGTCACGACGGAGTCCGCCATGACCGAGACGTTGAAAGCTTCCCTTCCCGCCTTGCTGGCGCAGCTGCCGCGCGCGCCCTCTGCCGTCTGGCCGGAGGGTGAGCCCTTCGTCGATGCCATCCGCCATGGCAGCATGTCGGTCGAGGTTTTCGCGCCGCGCGGGCAGGATCGGCAGAGCCCGCACACCCAGGACGAGCTTTACATCGTGGCGAGCGGCCAGGCCCGGTTCGAGCATAACGAGGCCATGACCGAGGCCCGCACCGGCGATGTCCTGTTCGTTCCGGCCGGCGACACGCATCGCTTTCACGACATGAGTGCGGATTTCGTAACCTGGGTGATCTTCTGGGGTCCCCGGGGAGGCGAAGGGAGCATCATCCATGTCTGACCGTTTCGTCCTCGCCGCGGCGGAGGATCTGGAGGCCGTCCGCACACTCACGGAAGCCGCTTACCGGCCCTATACGGAAATGCTCGGCGCGCCGCCCTTGCCAGTTACGACCGACTACGCGCCCCGTATTGCGGCCGGCGAGGTTTGGCTGCTGCGCGAGCCCTTCGGCCTCGCCGGGCTGCTCGTGCTGGAACTGCATGCCGATCACGGCATGATCTACAGCGTGGCGGTGGCACCCGCCTTCCAGGGGCAAGGCCATGGCGTGCGCCTGCTGCGCCATGCGGAGCAGCAGGTCCTCGCCGCGGGCCATGGCGAAATCCGCCTCTACACCAATGCCCGGATGGAGCGGAATCTCGCCCTCTATCAGTCCTTCGGCTATCGGGAGATCGGGCGGCGCCCCAATCCGCATCGCCCCGGCTGGATGATCGTCGACATGGCGAAGCCGCTCACGGCCATTGCCGCGCGGGCCTGGAATGAAATACTGGGTCAAACGGCGGCGGGGGACGTGACGCAAGAACCAGCACGGAAGCGTCCGCACTCTCCAATAGCGGAGCCTTGATCTTGAAGCATATCGCCGTCATCGGCGCCGGTGTCACCGGCGTCACCACCGCCTATTCGCTTCTCAAGCGTGGCTATCAGGTCAGTGTCTTCGAGCGCCATCGCTATGCGGCGATGGAAACGTCCTTCGCCAATGGCGGCCAGCTTTCCGCGAGCAATGCCGAGGTTTGGAATTCCTGGGCAACGGTCTTCAAGGGCATCAAATGGATGCTCAAGAAGGACGCGCCACTGCTGGTGAACCCGAAACCGTCCTGGCACAAATACAGCTGGATGCTGGAATTCATGGGCCAGATTCCGCATTACCGGCGCAATACGGTCGAGACCGTTCGGCTCGCCATCGCTTCCCGCAAATTCCTCGACGAAACCGCCGAGGCCGAGGGAATCGACTTCCACCGCGAGCCGCGCGGTATCCTGCATATCTATCGCGACAAGAAGAGTTTCGACGACGCAACCCGCGTCAACCAGCTCTATGCCGAGGGCGGGCTGGAACGCGTTGCCGTGACGCCGGACGAAATGCGGACCATCGAACCCACGCTCAATGGAGATTTCTTCGGCGGCTACTACACCGCTTCCGACTATACCGGGGATATTCATGCCTTCACCCGCGGCCTTGCCGCCGCCTGCGTCAAGCGCGGCGCGGTCTTCCACTACGATACGGCGGTGACCCGGCTCGCCCATGGGACAGAGGGGATCGACATCACCTGGCATCCAGCCACCACCCAGGGCAGCAGCCATACCGCCGAGGAGAAAGCCCATTTCGACGCGGTGGTGATCTGCACCGGCGTCTCAAGCCGGCATTTCGCGGCCGCCCTCGGCGATAAATTGAACGTCTATCCCGTGAAGGGCTATTCCATCACCGTCCCATTGCAGGACGAGGAGAGCCGCCGCGGCGCGCCCTGGGTGAGCCTGCTGGACGACGGCGCCAAGATCGTGTCGAGCCGGCTCGGCGAGGGCCGCTTCCGCGTCGCCGGCACCGCCGAATACAACGGCTATAATCTCGACATCCGGGCCGACCGCATCCGCCCCCTGGTCGAATGGACGCGCAGCCTCTTCCCCGCGGTGGATACCAGCCCCGCCGTGCCTTGGGCGGGCCTCAGGCCTATGATGCCGAACATGCTGCCGCGGGTGGGTCCGGGTTCCAAACCCTGCGTCTTCTACAATACCGGCCACGGCCATCTCGGGTGGACGCTCTCGGCCGTGACGGCCGAAACGGTCGCCGAGGGCGTCGCTCTCAATCTGCCTCTGGGCGCCAGCCAGGTGCCGTCTAAGGCATCGCCTGCGCCGCAGGGGGCCGGGCCACGTCAAGCCGCGGAATGAAGGGCCGCGCGGTCACGCGGTTGCGGCCGGCCGCCTTGCTCTCGTAGAGCGCGGCGTCCGCGACCGTCAGCAGTTCCTCCGCCGCGCCGTCCGGTCCAGGATCGGCATGGCTGAGCCCGATGCTCACGGTCACATAGCGATGCCCCGGGGCATGGGTCATGGCCTGCTCCTCGATCGCGGCACGAATCGATTCGGCCACGCGCAGCCCGCCGGGCAGTGCCGTATCGGGCAGCACGATCGCGAATTCCTCCCCGCCATAGCGGGCCGCGATGTCTCCCGGCCGACGGATGCGCGACTGGATGCAGTCTGCGATGGTGCGCAGCACCTGGTCGCCCGCCTGGTGGCCGAAATGATCGTTATACCTCTTGAACTCGTCGGCATCGATCATGAGCAGGGTGATCGGCCTGCCCGCGCGGCGGCAACGCCGCCATTCCCGTGCCAGATTCTCGTCGAAGCCGCGGCGGTTGAGCAGACGGGTGAGCGGATCGGTCCGCGCGAGTTCGGCCAGTTGCTTGTTGGCCGCCAGAAGTTGTTGGTCCACCAGCATCTTGCGGTAGAGCTGGCGTGAAAACAACACCGCCAGCACCAGCAGAGCGACCGATAGTAAGATGACCGCCGAGACGATCACCACCGCCAGATCGTTCCAGTAATGGAAAATGTCGGTCGTCGAAATGCCGACGAGGACGACCAGAGGCAGCCCACCGACCCAGCGGGCGGAAACGCGCCGATCGACGCCATCTATATGGGAATGCCGCACTTCGACCAGGATCCTGTCGCGCGGCAGCCTGTCGATGATACCGTGGTTTGCCAGCTTGATGCCCAGTTGGGCGCTGACGAATGGTTTGCGCGCGAGCAGCACTCTTTGCCCGTCAACGAGGCCGATCGCCCCACCCTGGCCCAGTTCGATCGCATTGAAGACACCCTGAATCCAAGCCATGGGCAGCAGGGCGATAACGGCCCCGACCTGGCCACAGCCGGCCCCCGCGCAACGCCGGATGAGGGCGAGTTCCGGCTGGATATGGCCGCCCAGCGTGACGGTGCTGATGCCGAGGCCACGCAGGCCGATCTGCTCGTGAGCCAGGATAGAGGGAAGATAGGGCACGTAGCCCGGGGTGACCTCTGGCCGCGAACTGGTGATCACCCCGCCTGCGGCGTCGGTCACGATAATGTCGCCGATGTGTTCGCGCACTGCCGGACCGCCGAAGAGATCCTTGGCTGTATGGGCGGCCGTCGGGTCAGCCTGGAGGGTAGACCGAACATCCAGGAGCCGCGTGTCATAGCGTCCGATCTCGATCCGGACGGTCTGATCGGCGAGCACGAGAATATTGGCCGCCATCATGTCCGCCCGGCGGGCGAGTTCATGGCGGCTTTCAAACAGAACGGAGATGCATCCCGCAATCAGCAGCAGGACGGCGAACACGCTGACCCCCGCGACCAACCGAAAGGACTGCAGTGCGGAGGACCTTGTCCGGCGGGGAGGCGTATCCGACATCAGGGCGACGTCTCAGCTTCGCAGTTGCGTTCCTCACCGTCGCACCTGGCGGCCCAGCGTCCAGAGCCGAAGATGCGGGCGCGCCCTTCTCGAACGTCGCCACCGAATCGCCGAAACAACGCGCATGTTCAGCGGCTTCTGGCAATTGACCGCTCCCGCACGAAAGCGAGAGCGGTCGCCATCGGTGAGCTTTACTGATCGCGCTCGTCGGTGTCCTTCTCGACCTCGATTTCGGTCTCGATCGCATCGTCATCGTCGTCGAGATCGGCTGATTCATCGAGGACGTCGTCATCCTCGACAATCTCCTCGACCTCCGCCGCTTCGACGTCGACCTCTTCCTCGCGCGCCGCCGCGACGGGCTTCTTCAGCCGTCGGTCTTCCACGGGGGGACCGCCACGCTTGAGGCGCGGCTGCTCGGGCGGCTGCTCTGTGCCGCATTTCGGGCAGCTGGGCGTCGCAACGCCCAGATCGTAGAAGCGCGTCCCGCAGGAGACGCAGACGCGCTTGGTGCCTAGTTCAGGCTTGACCATCAGGAGCCTCGTCAGGGGGTAGCTGTGTTCGGAAAGGGGGCGGCCTTGCCATCCTCCGAGGCCGCTGTCAAACCCCGTTTCCTCGCATGTGCCTTCCTCGCGTCAAGAGAAGCCGATGGACCATTCCCCCACGACCGCCCAACCACTCCAAAGCCAGCCCGCCGGAGCGCCGCTTTCCGGCCGCATCCGCGTGCCAGGCGACAAGTCGATCAGCCATCGCGCCCTCATGTTCGGGGCGCTGGCGGAGGGTGAAACCAGCATCACCGGCCTGCTCGAAGGCGAGGATGTGCTGCGCACGGCGGATGCCATGCGCGCGCTCGGAGCCGAGGTGACACAGCATGCCGCCGGCCGTTGGACCGTGCGCGGCCAGGGCCGCGGCCACCTGCGGGAACCAGCCGATGTGCTCGACATGGGCAATTCCGGCACCGCCGCCCGCCTGATCTGCGGCATTCTCGCGAGCCACCCGATCTTCGCGGTGCTGACCGGCGACGGCAGCCTGCGCGGCCGGCCAATGAAGCGGGTGACGGAGCCGCTGGCCGCGACCGGCGCCCGATTCGCGAGCCGGGCCGGCGGCCGCCTGCCGCTCGCGATTGAAGGTAGCGCCAGCCCCGCCCCCCTCACCTATCGCCTGCCGGTCGCCTCCGCCCAGGTGAAGTCCGCGATCCTCCTCGCCGGGCTCAATGCCGAGGGCGAGACGGTGGTGCAGGAGCCGGAAGCAACCCGCGACCATACCGAGAACATGCTGCGCCATTTCGGCGCGACCGTCTCGGTCACGGTCGAAGGCCAGGGCCGGGTGGTGCGCCTCGAGGGCAAGCCAAGGCTGACGGCCGCCGATATCGTGGTGCCGGGCGATCCCTCCTCCGCGGCTTTCCCGATCGTGGCAGCCCTCATCGTGCCGGGCTCCGCTGTCACCATCGAGAATGTCGGCCTCAACCCGCTGCGCACCGGGCTCTTCACCAGCCTGATCGAGATGGGCGCTGATCTCACAATTTCGAATGAGCGCGTCGAGGGTGGCGAGCCGGTGGGCGACATCACCGTCCGCGCCGGCACGCTGAAGGCAATCGAGGTGCCCCGCGCCCGCGTGCCGAGCATGGTGGACGAATTCCCGGTTCTGTCCGTCGCGGCGGCTTTCGCCGAGGGCACCAGCCGGTTCCGCGGCCTCTCCGAACTCCGCGTGAAGGAGAGCGACCGGCTCGCGGCGACGGCCGCATTGTTGACCGTCAACGGCATCGCCGTGGAGATCGAAGGCGACGACCTCATCATCCACGGCACCGGCGGCAAGCCGCCCGCCGGCGGCGGCACGGTCGAGACCCATATGGACCATCGCATCGCCATGTCGGCCCTCGTCCTCGGCCTCGCGACCGCGTCACCCGTGACGGCGGATGACGCGGCCTTCATCGAGACGAGCTTTCCGGGCTTCGCCGATCTCATGCGCGGCCTCGGCGCCATCATGGTGCGCCCATGACGGCACAGGAGGACGCGCCGCTTACCGTCGCGATCGACGGACCGGCCGCCTCCGGCAAGGGCACGCTCGCCCGCAGGCTCGCCTCCCTCCTCGGCCTGCCCCATCTCGATACTGGCCTTCTCTATCGCGCGACCGGCCGTCGTGTGCTGGATGCGGGCGGCGACCCGGCTGACGCGACTGCCGCCCAGGCGGCAGCGGAGGCGCTGACGGCCGAAGACCTGCAGCGCCCGGATTTGCGCGGGCCGGCCGCGGATGCCGCCTCCTCCAAAGTGGCGGGCTTCCCCGGGGTACGCGCGGCGTTGCTCGACTTCCAGCGGCGTTTCGCCGCAGGGGGCGCAGTGCTGGACGGGCGGGACATCGGCACCGTCGTTCTGCCTCAGGCGATGGTGAAACTCTTCGTGACCGCGACCCTCGACGTCCGCGCCGAGCGGCGCTTCCTGGAACTTCAGGCGCGCGGCGGGCCGGTGCCCGACCTCGCCACGATCAGGACCGAGATGGCGGCGCGGGACGAGGCCGACGCGAACCGCGCGACCGCACCGCTGCGACCGGCCGAGGATGCCGTGATCCTGGACACCTCCCGCCTCACGGCCGCGGAAGCGCTCGCCCGGGCGGAGGCGATCATCCGCCACCGGCTCGGCGTCTGACCCGGAGATCGTTTCGTATTGTGGCGTGGGGCAGCCGCGCGGCCCGTCACGTCGCTTTCCCTTGACTTGGGCCGAAGTCGGCGTATCTGTCGCGCGAGCACCGGACCCGGCAAGGGTGCGGTCGCTCTCTATTAGACCCGGCCCGCAGGACCTGCGGGCAAGACGTGTCGGCTCGGGATGGTCCCGTCAGCCACGATGCGCAGACCCTGTGCGGCTCCTTGCCGCACGCTCTGATCAAGGACAGAAACCGCCACATGTCAGCAAGTTCCGCCCTCCGCCCTGCCGGCCACGCCGCGGAGGAGGATTTCGCGTCCCTGCTCGACGAGACCCTCGGCCGTGACACCGGCTTCGATGGCTCCGTCGTCTCCGGCCGCGTGCTTCGCGTCACCGATGATGCCGTCATCGTCGATGTCGGCCTGAAGAGCGAAGGTCGCGTCCCCCTGAAGGAATTCGGCCCGCCGGGCCAGAAGCCGGAAGTCGCCGTCGGCGACGTGGTTGAGCTTTACGTCGAGCGCTACGAAGACCGTGACGGTTCCATCGTGCTCTCGCGCGAGAAGGCCCGCCGCGAGGAGTCCTGGAGCAACCTCGAAAAGGCCCACGCTGCCAACCAGCGCGTGAACGGCACGATCTACAGCCGCGTCAAGGGTGGCTTCACCGTCGATCTCGGCGGCGCGGTGGCCTTCCTCCCGGGCAGCCAGGTCGATATCCGTCCGGTGCGCGACGTCGGACCCCTGATGGGCACCCCGCAGCCCTTCCAGATCCTCAAGATGGACCGCGCCCGCGGCAACATCGTCGTGTCCCGCCGCGCCGTTCTCGAAGAGACCCGTGCGGAACAGCGCAGCGAGCTGATCCAGGGCCTCAAGGAAGGCATGGTGCTCGACGGCGTGGTGAAGAACATCACCGACTACGGCGCCTTCGTCGATCTCGGCGGTGTGGACGGCCTGCTGCATGTCACCGACATCGCCTGGCGCCGCATCAACCATCCGAGCGAGGCCCTCCAGATCGGCCAGCCCGTGAAGGTGCAGGTCATCCGCTTCAACCAGGAAACCCAGCGCATCAGCCTCGGCATGAAGCAGCTCGAGATCGATCCCTGGGAAGGCGTGGCGCTCAAGTATCCGCCGGCGGCGAAGTTCACCGGTCGCGTCACCAACATCACCGACTACGGCGCCTTCGTGGAGCTGGAGCCGGGCGTCGAGGGTCTGGTGCACGTTTCCGAAATGTCCTGGACGAAGAAGAACGTCCATCCGGGCAAGATCGTCGCCACCAGCCAGGAAGTCGACGTGCTCGTGCTGGACGTGGATGCCGGCAAGCGCCGCATCTCGCTCGGCCTCAAGCAGGTCCAGCGCAATCCCTGGGAGCAGTTCCTCGAAGAGCACCCGGTCGGCAGCGAGATCGAAGGCGAAATCCGCAACATCACGGAATTCGGCCTCTTCATCGGCATCAGCGCAGACATCGACGGCATGGCGCACATGTCCGACCTGTCCTGGGACGAAGCCGGCGAGCAGGCGATCACCCGCTACAACAAGGGCGACATCATCAAGGCGAAGGTTCTTGACGTCGATGTCGAGAAAGAGCGCATCAGCCTCGGCATCAAGCAGCTTAGCGATGATCCGGCGGCCGGCGTGTTCGACCGCGTCCACAAGGGCGACATCGTCACCTGCGTCGTGACCGCGGTTCAGGCCAATGGCGTCGAGGTTTCGGTGGACGAGGTTCTGACCGGCTTCATCCGCCGCGCCGAACTCGCCCGCGACAAGGCCGACCAGCGCCCCGACCGCTTCGCGGTTGGCGAGAAGGTCGATGCCAAGATCATCTCCGTGGATCGCGCGGCCCGCAAGCTGGCGCTGACCATCCGCGGCAAGGAGATGGACGAGGACAAGCAGGCGGTTCAGGAATACGGCTCTGCCGACTCCGGCGCCTCGCTCGGTGACATTCTGGGTGCCGCGATCCGCAGGCGGAACCAGCAGTCGGACGTCTGATTTACGTCCGGCCTTCGGGCTCGCTAGGATGGGCCGCGGGTGGCGCGCAAGCGTCGCCCGCGGCTTTTTCTTTGCCCTCTCTCAGGATCACCGATGTGAGTCTGGAAACCGACCTTTTCCTCGACCGCCGGCGGCTCAAGCGCGGCATCATTCTCTGGCGCGTGGTGGCGGTTGTGGCTCTGGTCGTGGCCGCGCTCGGGGTCTGGGGTTTCAGCCTGCCCGGCGGGCGGCATGTCGCAGTGCTGAATGTGAAGGGGATCATCGGCAACGAGGAGAAGTTGGCGGAAGCGGTGGATGACCTCGCCGACGACCGGCAGGTCGCGGCGCTCATGGTGGTGATCGACAGTCCCGGTGGTGCTGTCTCGGGCGGTGAGGCGCTGCATGACGCGATCGCCCGCGTCGCGACCCGTAAGCCGGTGGTCGCCGTCATGCAGGGGCTCGCCGCCTCGGCCGGCTATATGATCGCCGTACCGGCGCAGCGGATTTTCGCCCGCAACGCCACCATCACCGGCTCGATCGGCGTCATCATGGAAGCGCCGGAATTCTCCGGCCTCCTGGATAAGCTCGGGATCGACGTGCAGACCCTGGTCTCCGGGCCGCTCAAGGGCCAGCCGAGCCTTTCCGCGCCGATGACCCAGGCAGGTCAGGCGGCGCTGCAGAGCCTGCTGATGGATCTCTACGATCAGTTCGTGGGCATGGTGGCGCAAGGCCGCCACATGAGCGTCGCCGACGTCCGCACATTGGCCGATGGCCGTGCCTATACCGGCCGTCAGGCCCTGCCGCTGCACCTGATCGACGCGATCGGCGGGCAGGATGAGGCACGCGCCTGGCTCGCGCGCGCCAAGGACGTCCCGGCTGGCCTGCCGACCGAGACGGTGCAACCCCGGGGCCGGGGCCCCTCCTTCTTTGGCCTGCACCTGGGCGGACTTGCTAATCTCTTGTTTTCGCAGAGAGTTACGCTTGACGGCGCCATGGCTCTCTGGCAGCCTGCCGGCCTCTGACGCGCCCTCAAACAGGGATCGTTCGCTGAGATACCGCGTCCGCAGGGACTGAGCGCGTGCTGAGAGAGGGTGAAGGCCAGCCGAATGACAAAGTCCGAGCTGATCTCCGCCCTGGCCGAGGCGAATCCCCACCTGACCGCCCGGGATGTGGAAACCATCGTCGCCACCATCTTCGACCAGATCAGCGAGGCCCTTGCCCGCGGAGAGCGCGTGGAGCTGCGCGGCTTCGGCGCCTTCACGGTCAAGCAGCGCATCGCCCGTACCGGCCGCAACCCCCGCACGGGCGAGGCCGTCGCAGTGGACGAGAAGGCTGTGCCCTTCTTCAAGGCGGGCAAGGAACTCCGCGGCCGCGTGAACAAGGGCCCGGGCAAATCCGGCGGCTAGCCGCAGCCCCGGCCGTCTGGCCCTCCATCACCGGATCATCGGGGCTGACACCTCGTTTTGTCGTGGCCTGGCGGCCTCGGAGCGTCGTAGGCTCGCCCCATGGTTGCGCAAGCGATAGCCGATAGGTTTGGCGGCGACGGGCCGGTTGACAGGATCGCGCTGGCCACGCCTCCGACGATTGGGGTTGGGGCGGTTGCCGCGCGATGGCGGCAGCGCCACATCTGACTGTGCGCGCGTGACCAGCAGGTCCGGCGCGGAGTTCACCATTCAGTCCGGATCCCCTAAGCTGTCGCCATGCTGCGTCTCATCCCCGCCCTCATCCTCGTCCTCATCCTCATCGTCTTCGGTCTTTCGAACCGGGAATCGGTGACCCTCGGCTTCTGGCCGACCGATTACTCGGTCGTGTTGCCGCTCTCGGTCGCGGTGCTCGTGGCCATGGCCGTGGCCTTCCTGCTCGGCGCCGGAATCGTCTGGCTGGACCATCTGGGCCTTGGCCGCCGCGCGCGACGGGCAGAGGCAGAGGTGCGGCGCCTTCAAGCGCAGCTGACCCAGGCCGAGGCCCGCCGGCAGCCGCCCTTCGTGCCGCCGGCAGCAGCCACGGCGCGCAGCCTGCAGCCGACAGCGGCGCCCGCCTCGCTCTCCGTCAAAGACTGACGCGCCATGACCCGACCGCAGAATCCGATCATCGCAGCCGTCGACACGACCGATCTCGTGACGGCTCAGACCTGGGCGCGGAGCCTCACGCCGCATGTCGGCCTGCTGAAGCTCGGCCTTGCCTTCTACCTCGCCCACGGCCAAGCGGGCGTGCGGGCGGTGACAGACCAGCCCGTGTTCCTCGACCTTAAGCTGCACGACATTCCGAACACCGTCGCTGGCGGCGTGACCGCGGTTCTGCCGCTCGGCGCCGCGATGCTGACGCTGCATGCCTCGGGCGGCTCGGCGATGATCGCCGCCGCCCGCATCGCCGCAGAAAAGGCCGGTACCGCGCGCCCGAAGCTGCTCGCCGTGACCGTGCTTACCAGCCTTTCGGCCGAGGCGCTGACGGAGACCGGCGTCGCGGACAGTCCCGCCGCACAGGTGCTGCGGCTGGCGAAACTGGCCCTTCGCGCGGGGGCCGATGGCCTCGTCTGCAGCCCGCAGGAAGTGGCCATGCTCCGTGCAGAGATCGGGCCCGAGCCGCTGCTCGTCGTCCCTGGGATCCGCCCGGTGGGCGCGGCCGCTGCTGATCAGGCCCGCACGCTCACCCCGCGCGAGGCGATCAGTGCCGGGGCGGATTGGCTCGTGATTGGGCGACCCATCACGGGAGCGGCCGATCCGGCCGCCGCCGCGGCCGCCATCGCGAGCGATCTGGCGAGAGGACAGGCCGCATGAAGGTCAAAATCTGTGGCCTGAACAGTCCGGCCGCTTATGAAACCGCTGTGGATGCCGGGGCGGATTACGTGGGCTTCGTCTTCTTCCCACCCTCCCCGCGCTTCGTCACGGGCAGCCAGGCCGCCGCTATTCGTGCCCGGCGCCCGGACGGGCCGCCGGCTGTCGGCCTCTTTGTGAAGCCCGAACTCGACCAGATCGCCGCAGTGCTGGAATCGATGCCCCTGGACATTTTCCAGATCTACGACACGCCTGAACGGGCGCGGGAAATCCGCGCCCGCTTCGGCCGCCCGGTCTGGCTCGCCCGTGGCGTGTCTGCCCGTGCGGAACTGGCCGCGGCCGAGGCCGCCGGAGACGGGCTGGACGCGCTGATGATCGAAAGCAAGCCGCCGGCCGGTGCCAATCGCCCGGGCGGCAATGCGACCGCGCTTGACTGGTCTCTGCTCGCGGGCTGGAGCCCGGTTCTGCCCTGGCTGCTGGCCGGGGGGCTGACGCCCGACAATGTCGCGGAAGCGATCGCGGCCTCCGGCGCGCAGGCGGTCGATGTCTCCTCCGGCGTCGAAAGCGCGCCGGGGGTCAAGGACCCCGCGCGTATCAAGGATTTCATCAGAGCGTCACGTATGCCGGGCCTGACCCTTTCGGGCGGCACGGCAGGGGAGTATGAGAGCTCCCATCAGGGGGTCCCGTGAACAAGCATTTCTCTCCAGATCTGGCCGGCGGCCAGAACAGCCTGCGCAATTTCCCCGATGATCGGGGTCATTTCGGCAAGTTCGGCGGCCGCTATGTCGCTGAAACGCTGATGCCGGTCATTCGCGAGGTCGAGGCGGCCTATCTCAACGCCCGCGACGACGAGGATTTCCACGCGGAACTCGCCGGCTATCTCAAGAACTATGTCGGCCGGCCCAGCGCCCTCTGGTTCGCGGAGCGCCTGACCAAGCATTTTGGCGGCGCCAAAATCTACCTGAAGCGCGAGGACCTGAACCATACGGGCGCGCACAAGATCAATGCCTGCATGGGCCAGATCCTGCTCGCGCGCCGCATGGGCAAGACCCGCATCATCGCCGAGACCGGCGCCGGCCAGCATGGGGTGGCGACCGCCACCGTCTGCGCCCTCTTCGGTCTGCCCTGCACCGTCTATATGGGTTCGACCGATGTCGAGCGGCAGAAGCCCAATGTCTTCCGCATGAAGCTTCTCGGCGCCGAGGTTCGGCCGGTCGCGGCCGGGGCCGGCACGCTGAAGGACGCCATGAACGAGGCGCTGCGCGACTGGGTGGCCAATGTGGACGACACTTACTACCTCATCGGCACCGCCGCGGGCCCCCATCCCTTTCCCGCCATGGTGCGCGATTTTCAGTGCGTCATCGGCAACGAGGCGCGGGCCCAGCTGATGGAGGCCGAAGGCCGCCTGCCGGACGTCGCCATCGCCTGCGTCGGCGGGGGTTCCAATGCCATCGGCCTGTTCCATCCCTTCCTCGACGAAGCGGTGCGCCTCATCGGCGTCGAGGCCGGCGGTCACGGCATCGACACGGACAAGACCGCGGCAAGCCTCGCGCGCGGCCGCCCCGGCGTGCTCCACGGCAACATGACTTATCTGCTGCAGGATGCGGACGGGCAGATTCAGGAAGCGCATTCGATCAGCGCCGGGCTGGACTATCCGGGTCTCGGGCCCGAGCACTCCTTCCTCTTCGAGAACGGCCGCGTCGAATACGTGCCGATCAATGATGACGAGGCGCTGGAAGCCTTCCAACTCTGCTGCCGTGTCGAAGGCATCATCCCGGCGCTGGAAAGCGCCCATGCCCTGGCCCATGTTGCCAAGCTCGCGCCGACGCTCGGCCCCGACCAGATCATCCTCGTCAACCTCAGCGGCCGTGGCGACAAGGACATCTTCACGGTTGCCGCCCATACGGGGGATGACCTTTGAGCCGCATCGCCGCACGTTTCGCGAAGCTGAAGAAGGAAGGGCGCGGCGCGCTCATTCCATTCCTTGAAGCCTTCGACCCCGACCTTGAGACCAGCCAGGCGATTCTCGCGGGCATGCCGGCGGCCGGCGCCGACCTCATCGAAATCGGCATGCCCTTCACCGATCCGATGGCCGATGGCCCGATCATCCAGCTCGCCGGCCAGCGCGGCCTGAAGGCCGGCGCCACGCTGAAGGGCACGCTCGCCATGGCGCGCCGCTTCCGCGAGACGGACGATCACACGCCAATCATCCTCATGGGCTATCTCAACCCGATCGTCGCCTACGGTCCTGAGATCTTCTGCCAGGACGCTGCGGCGGCCGGGGTAGACGGGCTGATCGCGGTCGACCTGCCACCCGAGGAGGCCGAACTCCTCGCCCCCCACGCCGTGGCAAGCGGGCTCGACATCATCCGCCTGGTTGCCCCCACGACGGACGAGACGCGCCTGCCCTATGTTCTGGAGGGCAGCTCCGGCTTCATCTATTACGTGAGCATCGCCGGCATTACCGGCACGCGCAGCGCGACCTCCGCCGATTTGTCCTCGGCGATTCCCCGCGTGCGGAAGTTCAGCGACCTGCCGATTGCCATCGGCTTCGGCGTTCGCACGCCGGAACAGGCGGCGGAAGCGACCAGGATTGCGGATGCCGCGGTCGTCGCCTCCGCCCTGATCGACACCCTCGCCCGGAATCTGGACGAGGACGGGCGCCCCCGGCCCGGCACGGTCGAGATCGTGCTGGATCAGGTTCGCGCCTTGGCAGCAGCCGTGCGCGGCGTCCGCGTGGCCGCCTGACTCCAGCACCTTCCCGTTATTGAGTTGAGAGACTGCAGATGAGCTGGCTCACCGAATTCGTCCGCCCCAAGATTCGTACCCTGCTCGGCCGCAAGGATGTGCCCGAGAACCTGTGGCACCAGTGCCCGGCGTGCCAGCAGATGATCTTTCAGCGCGATCTGGATGCCAATCTCAAGGTCTGCCCCCATTGCGGCAATCACATGCGGGCATCCGCCCGCGAGCGCCTGACCTGGACCTTCGACGAGGGCCACTTCACCCTGATCGAGACGCCGCGCGTGCCGCAGGACCCGCTGCGCTTCCGCGACCAGAAGCGCTACACGGACAAGCTGAAGGATGCGCGGGACAAGACCAAGCTGGATGACGCGATCCTGGTCGGCCACGGCGAAATCGGCGGCCAGAAATCGGTGGTCGCCGCGATGGACTTCTCCTTCCTTGGCGGTTCCATGGGGGCAGCCGTCGGCGAGGGGATCGTGGCCGCCGCGCGCCTCGCCGTGATGCAGAAGGCGCCGCTCATCATCTACACCTCCTCCGGCGGCGCGCGCATGATGGAGGGGGCGATCAGCCTCATGCAGATGCCCCGCACCACCATCGCGGCGCAGATGGTGAAGGAGGCGGGCCTGCCCTATATCGTCGTGCTGACCGACCCGACCACGGGCGGCGTTACCGCGAGCTTCGCCATGCTGGGCGACATCCAGATCGCCGAACCCGGCGCGCTGATCGGCTTCGCCGGCGCCCGGGTCATCGAACAGACGGTGCGCGAGAAGCTGCCGGACGGTTTCCAGCGCTCCGAATATCTCTACGACCACGGCATTATCGACATGATCGTCCGCCGCACCGAAATGCGCGAGACGCTCGCCCGGATCGTGAGCCTGCTCCACCCCCCCGCCGCGACCGAAGCGCCGCCGGCGGACGATCTGGCAGCCTGACGGAGGCCGACGCATGGCGAGCCTCGCCATACGGGAGCGCGAACGGAGCCAGGACCCCAGGGTGGACGGCATCCTCGAGCGGCTCCTCAGCCTCTATCCCCGGTCGATCGACCTCGACATGGGCCGGCTGCTGGGCCTGCTCGGGAAACTCGGCAATCCGCATCAGCGGCTGGCGCCGGTGCTCCATGTCGCCGGCACCAACGGCAAGGGCAGCACCTGCGCCTTCGCCCGCGCCGTCGCCGAGGCGGCCGGGCTGCGCACCCAGGTCTATACCTCACCGCATCTGATCGACTTCAACGAGCGCATCCGCCTCTCGGACGGGCTCGTCAGCCATCAACGCCTGGCCGAAACGCTGGAAACGGTCGAACGCGTGAATGCGGGGGCGGCGATTACCGTCTTCGAAGTCATCACCGCCGCCGCCTTCGTGCTCTTCGCCGAAGACCCGGCCGATCTCTGCATCCTGGAAGTGGGGCTGGGCGGCCGCGGCGATGCGACCAATGTCATCGAGCGGCCTGCGGCCTCGGCCATCACCTCGATCTCGATCGACCACCGGGATTTCCTGGGCGACAGCCTGACCGGCATTGCCGGCGAGAAGGCCGGCATCATCAAGTCCGGGGTTCCGGTCGTCACCGGCGCGCAGAAGCCGGAGGTTCTGGATGTCTTCATCCAGCGTGCGGCCGAACGCGGAACGACGCTTCTTGCCCGCGGGCGGGATTGGACCGTGGCGCCAGGGCCGGAGGGGCTCGACTATCACGATCAGCATGGGCCGCTCAGCCTGCCCTGGCCTCCCCTTGCCGGACCGCATCAATACGACAATGCCGGCATCGCGGTCGCCGCACTCCGCCTCTCCGGCCTGATGATCCCGGATCGCGCCTTCGAACAGGGGATCGGCCGGGCCGAATGGGCCGGGCGCATGCAGCGCCTGGGCGGCCCGCTCGCGGCCCGCCTGCCGGCAGGCTGGGAGCTCTGGCTCGACGGCGCGCATAATCCGGGCGCCGGCGTGGCGCTGGCCGCCCACCTCGCGACGTGGACCGACCGGCCGCTGCATCTCGTCATCGGCATGAAGCAGGGCAAGGACGCGGCGGAGTTCCTCAAACCCCTGCTGCCCTTTGCCGCGAGCGTCTGGGCCGTGGCCGAGCCGGGCCAGCATTTGGCATTGCCGGTCGCTGAGGTCGTCACCGCCTCGGGCGGCGTTGCACGGCCGGGGGGTCGTGTGGCGGAGACCCTCGCCGCACTGCGCGCGGAGGAAGGTGGCGGACCACCGGCCCGGGTGCTGATCTGTGGCTCGCTCTACCTTGCCGGCGCTTTGCTCCGGCAGGGGTGACGGGCAGGATCTGCTCTAGCGCGGCACCAGGGACGCTGTGCCGACATAGGCGGCCGCTGTCGCCGCGATACAGAGGGCGACCGAGGCCAGGATATTGGCGAGCGCGGCGCCTGGCCGCCCATCCCGCAAAAGCTCGAAGGTCTGCAGGCTGAAAGACGAAAACGTTGTAAAACCGCCGCAGAAGCCGACCATCAG
>Ga0310811_10003601_pt1 | contig 19503 bp, 14 predicted proteins | sample YCmetagenome_FD_207642 | JGI IMG/M metagenome (GOLD analysis project Ga0310811, IMG submission 207642) | Soil microbial communities from experimental microcosm in Duke University, North Carolina, United States - YC | ecosystem: Engineered > Artificial ecosystem > Soil microcosm > Unclassified ...
GCTCGTCCAAGCATTTTCTTGGCGACCAGATCGGTGCGCGGCGCCACCTGGAGCGGGTGCTGAGCCATTATCCCGGCACCGATCATGGATGGGAGGTCATTCGCTTCGGGACTGACTTGCGAGTGTCGGTGCATGCGCTCCTTGCGCGGGTACTGTGGTTGCAGGGTTTTGTGGATCAGGCGGTTCGCACTGCCGAAGCAAGCATCGGAGAGGCGCAGGCGACGGGTCACGCAGCGTCGCTGTGTTACGCCCTCGCCACGGCGGCATGCCCGATCTCGCTATGGGTGGGAAATCTGGCCGCCGCAACCCACTATACAGGAATGCTGCTCGACGATTCGAGAAAGCATGGCATGCCGTTGTGGAGCGCGTTTGGTTCTCGGTTTCAAAGGCTTGTCGTCCTCAAGAGTGGCGATCTCGCCACGGGATCGCGGCGGCTGCAGACCAGCCTCGACGAGATCGCCGACCCCGACGTCAGCTTTCGGTTGTCGTCCGGCCTCAGTGAGCTGGCGGTAGCCTTGACCCACGCCGGGCGGGTCGCCGAGGCGCTCGCGCTTGTCGAAGCAGGGATCGAGAAGCTCGAAGCAGGCTGGGCCACGCCCGAGCTGCTGCGCCTCAAGGGTGACCTTCTTCTATTACAGAGGAGCGGCGCGGGCGCGGAGATGGCGCAAGAGCTTTTCCGGCAGGCCCTCCAGGAGGCACGCCAGCACGGGGCTTTGTCCTGGGAGCTACGGGCTGCGACGAGCCTCGCCCGCCTGCTGTGCCGTCAGGGTCAATCCGCCGCTGCCATTGCCTGCCTCGAGCCGGTCTTTGACCGCTTCACTGAAGGTTTCGAGACGACCGATCTCATCTCGGCCAGACAGCTTCTGGATGAGCTGAGCGGCGCCAGTCGCCGCTGAATCCCAGCCCCATCAGGATCCGCAGTTGCCGTTTCCAGCGGCGTTGGTGGCCTCGCTCTGGCTCCGGTCAAGTAAAACTGGGTAAAATGAGGTAACTCCGGCGACTCAATGGACGAACACGCGATCTCGTTTGGCCCGTACCGGCTGCTTGCGTCGCAGCGGCTTCTGCTCGACGGCGACCAGCCGGTGCGGCTCGGCAGTCGCGCCTTTGACATTCTGGCTGCTCTGGTCGAACGCGCCGGCGAGGTGGTCGGCAAGGACGAGCTGATAGCGCGAGCCTGGCCGAAAACGTACGTCGAGGAAGCGAATCTCAAAATCCAGGTCGGCGCCTTGCGCCGCGCCCTAGGGGACGGCCAAGGCGGGAACCGCTACATCATCACCGTGCCGGGACGGGGCTACAATTTCGTCGCGCCTTTAACCGTTGCGGTCCCCCCGCAGGTCCCCTTGCGCCCGACACTCGCGCCGGCGGGGGCGCACAATTTGCCGCTCGCGGTAACAAGAATGATCGGTCGCGACGAATCCGTCGCGGCGCTCATCTCGCGACTTGCGGGACAGCGCCTGGTGACGGTCGTCGGGCCCGGCGGGATCGGCAAGACCACGGTCGCCCTCGCCGTCGCCGAGCGCGTGACCGCAAACTACGAACACGGCGTCTGGCTGGTCGATCTGGCACCGCTCGACGACCCCCGCCTGGTGCCGAGCGCGGTTGGGACCGTGCTCGGTCTGGAAATGCGCGCTGAAGATCCGCTTCGTGCCCTTGTTGCAGCCCTTAGAGACAACCGGATGCTGCTGCTGCTCGACAACTGCGAGCACGTCATTGAGGCGGTGGCCAGCCTGGTGGCGGCGCTTCTCGGCGGAGCGCGGGGCGTAAGCATCCTGGCGACCAGCCGGGAACCACTCAAGGTCGCGGGTGAAGGCGAATATCGGCTCGGGCCGCTCAACAGTCCGCGGCAGTCAACCGGGCTGACCGCTGCCGAGGCAGCGGCTTTCCCCGCCGTCCAGCTCTTTGTCGAGCGCGTGACCGCAATTGTCGAAGACTTCGCCCTGACCGATGCCAACGCCCCGCTGGTCGTCGAGATTTGTCGGAGGCTTGATGGCCTGCCGCTGGCAATCGAGTTCGCCGCACCTCGCCTCGAGGTGCTTGGGATCGAAGGCCTTGCCGCCCGCCTCGACGACAGCCTGCAACTACTGGGGGTGCGGCGCCGCACGACAATGCCACGGCATCGGACCATGCGGGCCGTGGTCGATTGGAGCTACGGTCTGCTGAGCGGAGACGAGCAGCTGTTTTTCCGCGCTCTCGGCATTTTTGCCGGCGGCTTTACGGTCGAAGGTGCTGCAGCCGTGGCCATCGATGCCGCAAACGGACGCACAGTTGCGATAGACCGCCTGGCCGATCTGGTGGCGAAATCGTTGGTCGTCGCGGATGTCAGCGGCGCCAAACCGCGGTTCCGGCTGCTCGACACCACTCGCGCCTATGCGATCGAGAAGCTTCACGCGAGCGGTGAGCGTGAGCGGATCGCACGCCGTCACGCCGAGTTCTACCGCGACCTGTTCGAGCGCGCTGAACGGGAAGTGCCGGCGCGGCCTACTGGCGAATGGCTGGTGGACTACGCCGGCGAGCTCGACAATCTGCGCGCGGCGCTCGACTGGGCATTTTCGCCAAGTGGCGATGTGTCGATCGGCGTGGCCCTGACCGCCGACGCGGTCCCCCTCTGGATGCGCCTGGCATTGCTTGAGGAGTGCCGCGGTCGCGCCAAGCAGGCGCTTGGCGCTCTCGGGACAGAGGGGACCCACAATGCCCGCGAGGAAATGCGACTACACGCGGCGCTAGGCGCATCGATACCCGAGGCTGCGGATATGGGAGCGGCCTTCACGAAGGTCCTCGAAATTGCCGAGAGCCTTGGCGATTCGGAGTACCAGCTGCGCGCTCTGCGAGGCCTGTATTTCTTCCACACCGGTAGCGGTCGATTCCGTGCTGCGCTGCCGTTTGCACAACGGTTGCATGACCTCGCAACAAGCAGCGCGGACCTGAACGACCGGCTGTTCGGCGAGCACTACATGGGTGTGGCCAAGCACTATGTCGGCGACCAGGCGGGCGCACGCCGGCATCTCGAGCAAGTATTGAATCAGTATGCCGCCACTGATCATGGACGCGACATCATTCGCTTCCGTGATGTCATTCGCTTTCAGACGGACGTGCAAGTATCGGCACGTACGTTTCTCGCGCGGGTCCTGTGGTGGCAGGGTCTTGCGGACCAGGCCGTGCGCGCCGCCGAGATAAGCATTGAAGAGGCGCAGGCGACCGGCCATGCCCTGTCGCTGTGCTACACACTCGCCTTGGCGGCATGCCCGATCTCGCTTTGGGTGGGAAACCTGGCCGCCGCAACGCGCTATACAGCAGCACTGCTCGATCTTTCGAGGACCCATGGCTTTTCCCTTTGGAGTGCATTTGGCTCCGAGTTTCAACGAGTCGTCGTCCTCAAGCGTGGCAATGTCGATGGAGGATCGCCGCAACTCGTCACCGGTCTTGACGAGGTCGTCCAGTCCAACCTTCGCTTTCGATCTTTGACCGGCGTCAGTCAGCTGGCGGAAGCCCTGACTCAAGCCGGGCGGATGGGCGAAGGGCTCACGGTACTCGAAGGGGGGATGGAGCAGTTCGAGCCAAGCTGCTACACGCCCGAATTGCTGCGCCTCAAGGGCGAGCTCCTGCTGTTGCAGAACACCGCGGCCGTCGCCGAAACGGCGAAGAATCTTTTCAGGCAGGCGCTCGATGGGGCGTGCCGGCAAAAGTCGCTATCCTGGGAGTTGCGCGCTGCGACGAGCCTCGCGCGCCTGCTGCGCAAGCAGGGCCGCACCGGCGACGCGACTGCCTGCCTCCAGCCGGTCTATGACCGCTTCAAGGAAGGTTTCGACACCGCCGATCTGGTCGCGGCGAAACAGGTTCTGGATGAGCTGAGCGACGCTGGTCGACGCTGAATCCCTGCCCCTCAGCTACACGTCATGTGCGGCACCAGCTTGAGGAACGAACGCGGGTCGGCGATGGTGCCCGCGCGGGACCTTTCGTCAGTGCCGCATGTGCAGATTCATCAACTCCGGCGGCGGCATCATGTTGTCGTTGAGATTGGCCATGATCCAAAGGGAGCCGACGACGACCAGGAGCACGGTGAGGATGCCGAACGCCAGCGCCAGCACATTGTTGGTGTTGTCCGGCCCGGTCGTGATGTGCAGGAAGAAGACCAGGTGGATGCCCATCTGGGCGACGGCGAGTACGACGAGGCCCAGGGAAACACCAGGCCCCCACAGCAGACCGGTGTTGGCAACCCAGAACGATGTGGCAGTGAGGCCCACGGCAAGAACCAATCCGATCGTGTAGACGAGCACGCCAGCTGGCTCCCCCACGTCCCCTTTGGCGGGCATCGAGGGATCTCCCGGCGGCCGGTCGAGAGCGGTTTCCGTCATGCGCGGACTCCCATCAGATAGACGACCGTGAACAGCCACACCCAGACGATGTCGAGCGCGTGCCAGAACAGGGAGAAGCAGGCCAGCCGGCGCTGCACCGTAGGATGGAAGCCCCTGACGGCTACCTGGACCATCATCAGGACCAGCCAAACCAGTCCGGCCGTCACGTGCAGCCCATGGCAGCCGACAAGGGTGAAGAAGGCGGACAGGAAGGCGCTGCGCTGTGGGCCGGCGGCACGCGCGATCATGTCGGCGAACTCCCGGAGCTCGAGCGCGAGGAACGACAGACCAAGCGCGAAGGTGACCAGACCGCCGAAATATGTGCCGATGCGACGCCGCGACTTCACCGCCAGCGACATCAATCCGCAGGTGTAACTCGAGGCCAGGAGACAGACCGTTTCGATGGCGACGCTCGCCTGGCTGAACAACTGCACACCGCTCGGCCCGCCGTCGGTCGCACGCGCCAGCACGGCATAGCCTGCAAACAGCGTCGCGAACATTACGATGTCGCTCAGCAGGAAGATCCAGAAGCCGTATGCGACGATGACTGGCTTCGATGCCGGGCCGGCTTCGCTTGCCGCCACGTTCGGCCGTGCTTCGGAAAGGGTAGCGGCGACGTTCATAGCGCGGCCTCCGCCGGATGAGCGTGGCCGAAGCGGGCAATCTCGACGGCAGACACTTCGACTTCCTCCCGGCGCCGGAAGGCGAAGGCGAGCAGCGCGAGGAGGGCACCGAGCAGGCCCAGCCCCACCATCCACCAGATGTGCCAGATCAGGGCAAAACCGGTGATGACGGCGAAGAAGGCCGTGATGAATCCGATTGGGCTGTTGTTGGGCATTTCGATCGCCTTGTAGTCCTGCGTCCCGCCGGCCTGCATCCGCCGATCAAAGCCGCCGACCGATGGCAGAATGGTAAAATTCCAGGCCGGCGGCGGCGACGGCGTGAACCATTCCAGGGTGCGGCCCATCCAGGGATTGCCCGTCGCGTCTCGCAACTGCCGGCGGTCACGCACCGAGACGAAGAGCTGAATGACCTGGCAGGCGATGCCGGCCATGATCACCACGGAACCGAGCGCGGCTACCATCAGCCACGGCTGCCAAGCCGGGTTATCGTAGTGCTGCAGGCGCCGGGTCATACCCATCAGGCCAACTGCATAAAGCGGCATGAAGGCGAGGTAGAAACCGATGAACCAGCACCAGAACGAGGCCTTGCCCCAGCGCTCGTCGAGCCTGAAGCCGAATACCTTGGGGAACCAGTAATTGTAGCCTGCCATGAGACCGAACACGACGCCGCCGATGATGGTGTTGTGGAAGTGGGCGACCAGGAACAGGCTGTTGTGCACCTGAAAGTCGGCGGGAGGCACTGCCATCAGCACGCCCGTCATGCCGCCGACGACGAAGGTGATCATGAAGCCGATCGACCACAGCATCGGCACCGTGAAGCGAACGCGGCCGCCATACATGGTGAACAACCAGTTGAAAACCTTCACGCCCGTCGGCACGGCGATGATCATGGTCATGACACCGAAGAAGCCATTGACGTCGGCGCTGGCGCCCATGGTGAAGAAGTGATGCAGCCAGACCAGGAAGGACAGCACGCAGATCGCCATGGTTGCGGCGACCATGGAGCGGTAGCCGAACAACGGCTTGCCCGAGAAGGTCGCGACGACCTCGGAGTAGATCCCGAAGGCCGGCAGGACGAGGATATAGACCTCGGGATGGCCCCAGACCCAGAACAGGTTGACGTACATCATGGCGTTGCCGCCGCCGTCGACCGTGAAGAAATGGAAGCCGAGATAGCGGTCGAGCAGCAGCATGGCGAAGGTGGCCGTGAGCACCGGAAAGGCCGCGACGATCAGCAGGCTCGTGGCCAGCGCGGTCCAGCAGAACACCGGCATGCGCATATAGCCCATGCCTGGCGCGCGCAACTTCAGGATCGTGGTGACGAAGTTGATGCCCGACAGCAGCGTACCGATGCCGGAGATCTGCAGCGACCAGAGGTAATAGTCGACGCCGACGCCGGGCGAGAATTGCAGTTCGCTGAGCGGCGGATAGGCGACCCAGCCGGTCTTGGCAAACTCGCCGACCGCCAGGGAGATGTTGATCAGAAGCGCGCCCGAGGCGGTCAGCCAGAAGCTTACCGAATTGAGGGTCGGGAAAGCGACGTCACGCACGCCGAGCTGCAAAGGCACGACGAAGTTCATCACGCCGATCACGAACGGCATCGCCATGAAGAAGATCATGATGGTGCCGTGGGCCGAGAAGATCTGGTCGAAATGCTCGGGCGGCAGGTAGCCTTGCGCCCCGCCGGCGGCGAGCGCCTGTTGCGCGCGCATCATGATGGCGTCGGAAAAGCCACGCAGCAGCATGACGAGGGCGAGCAGTATGTACATCACGCCGATGCGCTTGTGGTCCACCGAGGTGATCCAGTCGCGCCACAAGGGGCCCCAATATCCCTTGTAGGTGACGAACGACAGGACGGTTGCGATCACCAGGACCATGAAGGCCGTTGCGCCCATGATGATCGGTTGATCTAGCGGGATCGCGTCCCAGCTGAGCTTGCCCAGGAGATTCACTTTTCCGCCCTCCGTGCTGTCGGATGGACGAGCCCCGCATTACCATGCGGCGGCATGGCGGAGCCCAGGATGCCACTGAACAGGTCGGGAGCCACGGCCCGATAGGTGAAGGGAACGGCTGCCGAGCTGGGCTTGGCGAGCGCGGCGTAGGTGGCGGCGTCGAGCAGCGGGCCGGCGCTGCGTGCCTGGTCGATCCACTGCCCGAATGCCTCGCGCGGGACGGCGTCCACGGTGAAACGCATGTCGGCAAAGCCGCTGCCGCTGTAATTGGCCGACAGGCCGCGATAGCTGCCCTCGTGGTCGGCCTGCAGGTGCAGGCGCGTTACCATGCCGGCCATGGTGTAAATCTGGCTGCCGAGCTGCGGCACGAAGAGACTGTTCATCACGCCCGACGAGGTGAGCTCGAAGCTGACGGGCGTGCCGACCGGGACGGTCAAATGGTTGACGCTGGCGATCCCCTGGTCGGGGTAGATGAACAGCCACTTCCAGTCGAGCGAAACGACCTGCACCCGGATCGGCTCGACGCCGGAGGCGATCGGCTTGCGCGGGTCAAGGTCATGCGCGCCGACCCAGGCGACGCCGCCGACCAGCAACACCGTCATCGCCGGGATCGACCAGACCAGCAACTCGAGCCGGCCGGAATAGATGAAGTCCGGCCGGTAGCGCGCACGCCGGTTGGACGAGCGGAACCAGTAGGCGATGCCGAGCGTGGCGAGGATCGTCGGGACGACAATCGCCAGCATGATGGCGAGCGAGTTGAACAGGATCTCCCGTTCGGCGGCGGCGATCGGGCCCTTGGGATCGAGGACGCCCTCCGAACAGCCGCTGACCATGGCGACGCTGGTCAGGAGGGCAGTGAACAAACCGGGTCGCATGTCAGCCCTCCCCTGCCGTACCGACGCCGACAGGGGCGGCCGGATATGACAGGCCGGCCAGCACCTTGCCTTGACCTTGGCCGGCCAGGAGAGCGGCAAACAACAGGAAGAGATAGGCGATGGAGAACACGAACAGGCGCTTGGCAACCTGAGCATCGCCCTCGCGGCTCGTGTTGAGGCGCAACGCGATTGCGACGAAAAGCGCGCCCCAGATGACCGCGGTCGCGCCATAGAGCCCACCGGCAAATCCCAGCACGCAGGGCAGCAGCGAAGCCGGGACCAGGAGAAGGCTGTACAGCAGGATCTGACGCTTGGTCGCCGCGCGGCCGGCGACGACCGGCAGCATGGGCACACCGGCACGGGCATAGTCGTCGCTGCGATTGAGCGCCAGCGCCCAGAAATGGGGCGGCGTCCAGAGGAAGACGACCAGAAACAGGACAAGCGGCTCAAGTCCAATATCACCGGTGGCTGCGGCCCAGCCGATCACAGGCGGCAGTGCACCGGCGGCCCCGCCGATGACGATGTTGTGCGGCGTGCGGCGCTTCAGCCACGCCGTGTAGACCACGACGTAGAAGAGGATCGTGAAGGCGAGCAAGCCGGCCGCCACCAGGTTCGCGGCCAGCGCGAGTGCAACGACGCTGCCAGTGGCAAGGACAAGTCCGAGCGCCAGCGCTTCGCCCTGCCCAATCCTGCCCCTGGGAAGCGGCCGCCGCGCCGTGCGCGTCATGAGGGCGTCGATGTCGGCGTCGTACCACATGTTGAGCACGCCGGCGGCACCGGCTCCCGCCGCGATGGCAAGGACTGCAAGGCACGCGCGAAGCGGGGCGAGATCACCCGGTGCGATCGTCAAGCCAACGATTGCGGTGAAGACAGCGAGCATCATCACCCCGGGCTTCGTCAGGGCGACGAAGTCGGCCAGGCGAACGCGTTGCCTCGAAACGAGAAGGGAGATGCTTGCCATCGCCTGTTCCTGGTTGGCGTCACGATGCGACATAGGCTTTGGGCGTCACGCGACATATCCCTCGTATGGGGGAGACTCAGCGTTGTTCGGAGGGAGCGGCGGCTCGCTCGGGAATCAATCGCGAGCTGCGTTGGCCGGTGAAATACGACCAGAACCACTGCGTCTGCACTCGCAGCCGATTCTGCGCCTGGGGCAGCGACATGACGTGCAGCAGTACCCAGACGAGCCACGTGACGAAGCCGCTGATATGGAGACGGCCGCTTTCCAGGATGGCGAAGTTCCTGCCGACGACAGCCATGTTGCCCTTGTCGCGATAGCGAAATGGCTGCCCGGGTTTCCTGCCCTTTAGCTGCCGCGCGATCAGGCGTCCGACATAGCGTCCTTGCTGGATGGCCGCTTGGGCCACGCCCGGCACCGGCCGTCCATCGCTCATCACCGACGATGCGTCGCCGACGACGAACACATCCGGCACACCCGGGACATCGAGGCAGGGGCCGACCGACACCCGGCCCGCGCGATCCGTCTCTCGCCCCAGCAGCTTCACGATCGGCGAGGCGGCGACGCCTGCCGTCCACAGCACCGTGGCGCTGGCAATTCTCTTGCCGTTGGCGACGACGCCCTTCTCGTCGACCGCCTCGACCTTGACACCTGTCTGGACCTCGACCCCGAGCTTCTGGAGCCGCCGGGACGCCCTCGTGGCGAGGCTCTCGGCAAACGTCGGAAGGATCCGCTTGCTTCCCTCGACCAGGATGATCGAGCTGTTTGCCGGATCGACCCGCCGGTACTGGGAACGCAATGTTACCCTGGCTAATTCCGCGATCGAGGCAGCCAGCTCCACGCCGGTGGGTCCGCCACCCACCAACACGAAAGTCATCTGTCGCGCGCGCTGACACGCGTCGGTGGTTGCGTCCGCTGCCTCGAAGGCGCCGAGAATCCTGGCGCGGATCGTCTCGGCGTCGGCCAGGCTCTTCAGACCCGGCGCATGCTCTGCGAACTCGTCATGCCCGAAATAGCTGGGCCGCATGCCCGTCCCGATCACCAGATAATCGAACGGCACTTTGCGCGTCCCGGCGTCTGGGCAGGACACATCGACGGACCGGGCCCCGAGGTCCAGACCGATCACCTCGCCGAGCATGACGTTGACGTTCTTTTGTACGGCGGCAAGCTCGCGGAAAGGAGCGGCGATTTCGGAGGGCGCCAGGACTGCCGTGGCCACCTGATAAAGCAGCGGCTGGAAGATGTGATGGTTGCGCCGATCGATCAACAGCACGTCCGCATCGCTTCGCTTCAAGGCACGCGCCGTTGCGACCCCGGCAAATCCTCCGCCAACGATCACGATGCGCTTTCGCCCCGCGTCTGGTGCTTCAGCTGGCACGAGCCACCATTTGCCGGGTCACAGCAGGTGTTTCGTACCTGGCGCGCAGCTCGAGCAGGCCCAGAAGGATCTCGTCACGTTGCGCCTCGAGGTCGGCGACCGTGCGCGTTCCCACCTCCGCATGCAGGCCGGCGATCAACTTGTTCTGCACCTCAGGCGTCAGCTCGGGCGAACCGAGCACCTTCCACCATGCCGTCATGGGCCCGGTGAACTGCTCGAAGAAGTGCTCGATGCCGCCCTGCCCGCCGCCCAGGTGATTGAGCATCATGTTGCCCATGATGCCCCAGCGCAGGCCCGGCCCCCAGCATAGCGCCTTGTCGACGTCGGCGACACTGACCACGTCTTCGGCAACGAGGTAGTAGACTTCGCGCGCCAGCGCCGCCTGCAGGCGATTGGCAACATGGCCCGGCACTTCCTTGCGCAGCCGGACGGTCTGCTTGCCCAACGCGGAATAGAACTCGATGGCGCGCTGAATGGTCGCTTCAGAGGTCAGTGCCCCGCCGACGATCTCGACCAGCGGCACCAGGTGCGGCGGATTGAACGGATGGCCGATGACGCAGCGCTCCGGATGCTGTCGGCACGCCGATTGAATGTCGCTCATGGTGAGCCCAGACGAGCTCGACGCGATGATCACGTCGGGCGGCAGAATCTTATCGAGCTCGCGATACAGCTTCTTCTTGAAGTCGATCCGCTCCGGCCCGTTTTCCTGAACGAAGTCCACCGCACCAACGGCAGCCGGCATATCTGCGGTGAATGAAAGTCTGGATTGCGATGCGCCGGGCGCCAGCCCCAATCGCTCGAGTGCAGGCCACGCCGCCCGCACGAAGCGCTTCAACGAGGCCTCCGCATCAGGCGCAATGTCCGTCGCGATGACGTCAAGTCCCTTGGCCAGGAACAGTGCGGTCCAGCTTGCGCCGATCGCGCCGGTCCCGATGATGGCGACCCGACGAACAGGATTGCCAGTGGTCATGGTGGTACTCCTTCGTTTGGAAGTCAGACTTCGGCGTAGGCAACGCCGGTCAGGTTGCCCTGTGCGAAGAGGACGTTGCGGTGTTCCGAGCCATCGAGCCGGCTGGCATAGACCGAGCCGGCGAGATCCGTGACGAACATGCGGTCGCCGGCGACGTCGAGCGCAATACCGATCCCCTCCATCAAATTCGGCAGCACGATTTCCGGCGCTTGCGGCTTTGCATCGATGGAGGCACGGTTCACCGTATTGCCGCGTGGCGGATCGCCGCGATCGGTCCAGTAAAGCACCCGGTGCTCGAGATCGAGTTCAAGATCGATCGGCTCTGGCAGGCGGTCGTAGAACACTTCGATGTCGGTGCGTTCATCGGCGCTCTCGCCCCAGGGGAGGTCGATACCGGCCCGGAAGATGCGGCCACGCTCGCCGTTGTCGGGACCCTTTTGCGTCCAGTAGATTTGCTTGCGCTTGGGGTCGATGACGATGCCGACGCACCACCTGGTCTGGTCGCTGCGGTCGACGTCGCCCCGGCCGGACTCGATCAGAGTCTCGATCTCCGATCCATCGAGATTGCAACGCATCACCCGCATGCCTTCGCGATCGCACCAGTAGAGCTTGCCGTTCTCCTTATCGAGCTGGATCTGCTTAGGCGTGAAGGTGGCGCCACGCGGCACGATGACCTGGCGGTTGCCGCCGTCGAGATCGGCCCGCTCGATGGAGCCATCGTTCTTTGCGGGATTGGTGCCCATGTTGGTCCAGTAGATGTGACGCGCCGCGACATCGACCACGATGCCGTCCGGCATATCGCAACCGCTCGCGATGACCGTCCGGTCGGAGCCGTCCGGGTTCATCGAGTGAATGCGTCCACCGCTCAATTCGAGAACGAACAGTCGCCCAACCACAGTGCGGCGGCGGGATTCTGGTGTTGCCCGAGGCACGAGTGCGTCGGTCATGCCGCGCTCCTGTCATTGCTTGGCGCATGCAATTCGAGAAACGACACAAGCGCTTGTTTTGCCTCCTGCGAACGAACCCGGGCGCCGAACTTTTCGTTTTCGGCCTTCATCGCGGCCTTGACCCGATCTCGAAACGGACCCTTCATGAGGCGCTTGCTGGCCCGCAGGGCGCCGGGCCATTTCGCCGCCAGACTGCGCGCCGTCTCAGTCGCTGTCGCCAGCAAGCGGTCGTCCGGTACAACGTCGGTGACGAAGCCCATAGCCAAGGCACGACGCGCATCGAAGGGTCGTCCCAGCAGGATCAAGTCCGATGCCCGAATGTGTCCGAGGCGAGCCGGAAGCGAGCAGGTCGATCCGAACTCCGGCACGACAGCCAGATCGACGAACGGCATCTGGAACCTCGCGCTCTCGCCTGCGTACACGAAGTCGCAGTGAGTCAGCATGGTGGTTCCGCCGCCGATGGCGGCGCCCTGCACAGCTGCGACAAGCGGCTTGTCAAAATCGACCAGGGCATTCATCAGCCGCAGCTGCGGAGAGTCATCCGGGCCCGGAGGATTCTTGAGGAAATCCGCCAAGTCATTGCCGGCGCAGAACGAATCTCCGGCGGCGTGCCAGAGCACGACACGGATACTTCCGTCCGCAGCAGCGTCGTTGAACGTTTCTGCAAGAGCCACATACATGCTTGATGTCATGGCGTTCTTCTTCGCCGGCCGATTCAACTCGACCCGAAGGATGCTTCCCGACCGCTCGGTGATGATTTCATCCATCTTCCAACTCCTGTCCTGCCTGAGACTTGCCTACGAACCCTGCTTCCAGGCGGCGCGCGGCTTTTGCTTCGGAATGACGCCGGTGGTGCGCAGGCCGTCGATCCCGGCGGTGTCGAATCCCAGCTCAAGCAGGATTTCCTCGTTGTGCTCGCCGAGCGCCGGGGCGCGCTGCGCGGCTACCTTGGTGATGCCATGCACCTGGATCGGACTGCTGATGGTCGATGTCAGCTTGCCGCCGGCGCCCTCGAGCGGGACGACGATCTCGTTCGCTCGCAATTGGGGATCGTTGATCACCTCCTGCGGGCCGCGCACGGCGCCGAACGTGACATGGACACCGTTGAACACCTCGTACCAGTGCGCCATCGGCTTGCCGGCGAAGACCTGGTCGAGAATCGTTGCGAGCTGCGGCATGTTCGCCGTCAGTTTCGCCGGATCGGCGAAGCGTGGATCCGTCAGCAGGTCCGCCCGGCCGATTGCCTTCGCCACGGCCCCAAGCTTGTCGGGTGTAACGAGAAGGAGGAACCACGCGTCGTCGGCGGCGCGATAGACGTTCATCGCGGCATTGGCCGGATGCATGCGGTCGTGCAGCCCGAAGAACGTCGCACCGCACAGCGCCGCTTGTATCGAGACACTCGCCGACCATACGCCCTCGGCCAGAAGCGAGGTCGTGACATGCGACCCCTTTCCGGTGCGCTCGCGCCGATAGAGCGCGGTGACGATCGCCGAATACAGGCCGACGGCCGTCGCGTTGTCACCGCTGCCCGACACCGGCCAGGTCGGCGGCGCGCCAGCATCGCGGGTCATCGATAGCAGCCCGCTGCGCGCCCAGTAGGACGTGATGTCGAAGCCCGGCAGGTCGGCATCGGGGCCGTTGTCCCCGAAGCCGGTGACATCGGCATAGATCAGACGTGGATTCCATTGCACCACGTCGTCATATTCGAGCTTCAGTCGACGGCGCGCCGGGTGCGGCGTGTTGACGATGAGGACGTCGGCCCATCTCACAAGCCTCTCGAGAACCGGCGCGGCGCCCGGCGACTTGAGATCGAGGGTCATGCCGCGCTTGTTGCGATTGTTGAGATGCCAGGCATAGGCATCCTCAGCTTGCGGCTGGGGCGGAATCTTATGGGCATGCCGCCAGAGCTCGCCGGAGGGCGCCTCCACCTTGATAACGTCGGCGCCAAAGTCCGACAGGATCACGGCTGCGCTGGGACCGGCGATAAAGCTCGCCAGGTCCGCCACCTTCAGTCCGGAAAAAATGTTGTCGTCTGACATGGCTGTCCTTTCAGAATCGTCGCTACCGTCCGTTGAAGTGTGGTACTCGTTTCTCGAGGAAAGCGGCCGTGCCCTCCTTCTTGTCGTCGGTCGCGGCGCACAAGCCGAAGTAGGAGGCTTCGAGCAGCAGGCCCTCGCTTTGACTTGTCTCCATCCCCTTGTTCGCTGCCTCGAGCGCGAACTTCACGGCGATGGGAGCGTTGGCAGCGATCCTCCTCAGGATCGCTTCGGCGCGGGCAACGAGGTCGGTCATCGGCACGATCTCGTCGATCAGACCGATGCGATGGGCCTCCTGGGCGCCGATCATCTCACCGGACAGGATGAGCCGCAGGGCGCGTCCCTTGCCGACCAGTCGCGGCAGTCGTTGCGTTCCGCCACCGCCTGGGACGAGCCCCAGAGTGACCTCGGGCTGGCCGAATTTGGCGGTCTCGACCGCGATCCTCAGCGTGCAGGCCATGGCCGTCTCGCAGCCACCGCCCAGAGCAAAGCCGTTGATCGCTGCGATCACCGGCTTGCCGAGATTTTCGATGATGTCGAGCACGCCTTGCCCGAAGCGGCTGGCCTGCTCGGCCTCGAAGCCCGAAACATTCGCGAGTTCGCCGATGTCGGCGCCGGCAATGAATGCCTTGTCGCCGGCACCGGTCAGGATGACGCCGCGTACCGCCGCGTCGTTCCGGGCATCCTCGAACGCCTGCCTCAAGTCCGCCCAAGTCGGCGTGTTGAGCGCATTCAAGACCTTCGGGCGATTGACCGTGACGTAGGCGAGGCCGTTCCTCTTCTCATAGAGGACGTTTGCGAGCGCCAGGCCCGCCTTTGCTGCCGCAGACATGTCGTTGCTCCCTTGAAAGAGATGAGGGCGAGCCGAAGCTGGGGGTGGGGGATGCCGGCTCGCCCTCGCTCATACGAAGGCACCGAGCCCGGTGATCGCTTTGCCGACGATCAGATTCTGCATCTGATACGTCCCTTCGTACGAGTAGAGTGCCTCGGCATCCGCGAAGAAGCGCGCGACGTTGTAGTCCGCCACGATGCCGTTGCCGCCGAGCAGCTCACGCCCCCAGGCGACGGTCTCGCGTGACTTCGCGGTGCAGAACGCCTTGGCCAGTGCGGCATGCTCGTCGCCGAGCTTGCCTTCGTCGTCGAGCTGCGCCAGCCGCACCATCAGGCACTGGCAGGCGGTGACGTTGGCCAGCATCTTGGCCAGCAGATCCTGCACCATCTGGAACGACGCAATCGGCTTGCCGAACTGCAGTCGTTCCTGGGCGTATTTGAGCGTGGCCTCGAACGCCCCCATCTGGACGCCGGTCGAGGCCCAGCCGACCATGTACCGTGTCATGCGCAGCACGCGCGCGGTGTCGCGAAACGAATTGCCGGCCTGCAGCCGGTTCGCTTCCGGTACGCGCACGTCCTTCAGCGTGATCTCGCCGTTTTGGACGACCTTGAGCGCGATCTTGTGCTCGATCTTCTCGACGCTGTATCCGGGCGTCGTCTTGTTCTCGACGATGAAACCCTTGACCTGATTGTCGGCGACATCGCGCGCCCAGATGATCGAGACGTCGCACCACGGGGCGTTGCCGATCCAGCGCTTCTGGCCGTTGAGCACCCAGGTGTCGCCGTCGCGCTTGGCGGTGGTCAGCATGCCGCGGCTCGTTCCCGAGCCGACCAGCGGCTCCGTCAGGCCGAAGCAGCCGATTTTTTCATAGCGGGCCATGGCCGGGAGCCACCGGCGCTTCTGCTCCTCCGAGCCGTCGAGGTAGATCGAGCCCATGGCGAGGCCGCTGTGCACGCCCCAGAACGTGCAGAACGAAGCGTCGACGCGCGACAATTCCATCGCGACGAAGCCGAACAGCTTCTGGCTTCCGCCCGCGCAGCCGTAGCCTTGAAAGCCAAGGCCACCGATTGGCAGCTCCTTGAAAGACGGCAGCAGCTCGAAAGGAAACGCATCGTCGGACCAGTACTTGTTGATGACCGGCTTGACCTTGCTCTCCATGTAGGCTCGCACCTTCTTGACCAGTGCGATCTCCTCGGGGGTCAGAAACTCGACGAGGCGATAGAAGTCGCTGTTCGCGGCGGGCAGCTGCTTGGGCGCTTTGATTATGGAGTTTGCCGCTGCGGACGCTGGTGTTGCTGCTGCCATGTCGACGCTCCTCAAACAAAAAAATTGCTCGGATGATCGATGCAGAAGGTCGGACGATTGGGCGTCGCAAACGATCCCCCAGACGGGGGAGTAGGCGATACACGAGTGGGGGATGCCTCAGCGACGGACGAACCTCACAACAGTCCGAGCGATCCGGCGCGTGACACGGCCTCGGTGCGAGAACTGGCGGCAAGCTTCGAAAAGATGCGCTTGACGTGCGACTTCACCGTTTCCGGTGAGATCCGGAGAGTCCGGGCGATATGCTTGTTGGAGGCGCCTTGGCTGATCATCGTCAGGATGTCCCGCTCCCGCGCCGTCAACGTGCTGCCGGTGCGGCTCCTGGACGGCCTGGACGGATCAGTGGCGGGCGCCGCTTCCCAGCGACAAAGCAGACTTCCCACATAAGGCAGGAGCTCACGATCCAATGATCCGGCTGCCTCGACGCGGGCGTAGGCTCGCCTCAAGAGCACGCCCGATTCCGCCCCGCCGTCGAGGAAGGCCTGATACAGGCCTGCCGCGGCACCCACCTTGATCGTGCGGAAAAAGAGGGCGTCTGCTTCGTCGGATTCGCCAATCGTCGCGAGCATCCCCGCCAGTTCGACGGCGAGCCCGGATGCGACATAGAAATTCCGCTTGTCCAGGACCTGATGATAGAGCTGCCGCAACGCCGCCACGATCTCTCTCGAGGGCTCTTCCGCCCACGACACACGATACCTCGCAAGCGCGCGGTATCGCCGGATCTCATCGGTTGCGTATCCAGATCCCGTTCGATGCGCCTCGGCATAGCGATCGAAATGGTCCAGGACGAGGCGAGCTTCCCTCACCTGCCCTGTCTGCAACAGCAGTGAGATACGCTCGGCAAGACTGGCCGCAACTAGCCGGGGCCACGCGCGGCGTTCTCCCAAGGCCTCGGCTTCTCGAAGCAGCAGGGCGGCGAAGTCGTATTGCGTCCTGTGCGTCGCGATGCGCGCGAGGACAACGTACGCTCGCAAGGCCGCATCGATGGGTGCTCCCGCGTTGATCGAGGGAAGCCGCTCGCGCAGCATCGTGTCGGCCTGGTCCAGGCAACCCTGCTCGTAGAGCGCCTGCGCCACAAGGCATGCCGGAAGTGCGGCGAGCCCCACTGCCCCGTTCGGCGCCGTCTCCGCCACGTCCAAGGCGTCCAACGCCAGCCGTCGGGCGATCGAAAGGTTGAGATGATCGAGCGCCATCGCGGCTTCGATCGACAGGTCGAGCATTGAGGAGATTGCCCAGGACTTCGACCATCGCAGGCGCGGCCGGTGCCGAGGAATGGACTGAAACAGCTCGACTCTGCCGAGCTGCCAGAACCCCAGGCGGCAAAGCGTTGCAGCGGCGTGCTGATCCTGCCTTCCGCCGGACCTTTCCACATGTGAACCGGCGATCGCGACCGCACCAAGGCTGTCATCCTGAAACGCAAGGCCGGCGGCGCGAAGCAGTTGCGTGGCCGCCCGGAAGCGCGCTGCGTCCGCCGGCGGCACATCGCCAAGCTGACGCTCGATCTGCTCCACGGTGTCGAGCGCCTCGTCGATCCGCGATGCCACCATCGAACGCCATGCTCGCGCCAAGCGCCGCCGGATTTTCGGCAGCGACCCGCCGGTAAGGTTTTGCTGCATGACGCACCAGCCCGTGGTTATACCTTCGGCTAGGGGACCAACTTGGGCCGGCGGTGGTACGGACGGGTCGCAAATCGACAGCATGTATTCACCATGACCTTCCGCAATCCTCTCTTCGTCCATGGCCTTCATCGCGCCCGGCCTGCCGGCGAGCCCGCCTCATGTTGGCGCTGATACCGCAAGCTTGCGGCAGTCGACGTTTCGAATGGCATCATTGGTCGAATGGCATCATTGGTATCTTTGTCTTTTCTCCACGCGATCGCCTCTCGCGGAGGAAATGGCATGTCGCGTATGCAACGTCCGGTAAAAATCTGAAGAGCGTCATAAAACGACATGGGGACTGCGAGCTGTCCTCTGGGCGCTGCGCAGCGCTAGTACGCCGGGCCGTAACGCCCGCAAATCGCGAGGTCTTCCATGCCTGGTAGTGGAGCCTGGTCCAGGCTCGCCCGACTGAACGAGGCGCCGGCATTCGGCTCTCTGGCCGCAATCAAGGAAAATTGGGTAAAAAGAGGAGTGACGCCGGCACTCTCCCCCATGGACGGGCACGCGATCTCGTTTGGTCCGTTCAGGCTCCTTGCTGCGCAACGGCTCCTGCTCGATGGCGACAAGCCGGTGCGGCTGGGCAGCCGTGCCTTCGACATCCTGACTGCCCTGGTCGACCGCGCTGGCGAGGTCGTGACCAAGGAACAACTGATGGCCCGCGCGTGGCCGCAGACATTCGTCGAAGACGCGAACTTGAAGATTCAGGTGAGTGCGCTGCGCCGCGCTCTCGGCGACGGCCAGGGCGGTCATCGCTACATCGCCACCGTTGCCGGACGGGGTTACAATTTTGTCGCCCCGGTGCGCGTCGGGAAGCCGCTGCAGGTCACGCGCATCGCACCAGCGGCTGCGGCGTCGAAGCACAATCTGCCCTTCGCGCTCACCCGCATGATCGGCCGCGAGGAAGCGGCGGCCGTGCTGGTGTCGCGCCTCTCGCAGCATCGCTTGCTGACCGTCGTCGGGCCCGGAGGCATCGGCAAGACGACACTGGCTCTCGCCGTCGCCGAGCAGATCGTTGCCGGCTACGAAGACGGCATCTGGCTGGTCGATCTGGCGCCGCTTAGCGATCCATGCCTGGTCCCGAGTGCCGTCGCCACTGCGTTGGGTCTGGATATACAAGGCAATGACCGGCTTCAGAGCCTGGTCACTGGGCTCAGAGACAGCCGGATGGTGCTGGTGCTCGACAGCTGCGAGCACGTCATTGATGCCGTGGCCAGCTTGGCGACAGCAGTTCTGAGTGGCGCGCCCGGCGTCCGTATCCTGGCGACCAGTCGGGAACCGCTCAGGGTCGCCGGCGAATGGGAATACCGGCTCGGGCCGCTCGGCAATCCGCAGCAATCGGCAGGGCTAACCGCCGCCGAGGCAGCGGCTTTCCCTGCGGTCCAGCTCTTTGTTGAGCGCGTGACCGCGATCGTCGAAGACTTCGCGCTGACTGATGCGAATGCCCCGGCGGTCGTCGAGATTTGTCGCAGGCTCGATGGCTTGCCCCTGGCCATCGAGTTCGCTGCGCCGCGAGTGGAGGTGTTGGGAATCGAAGGCCTTGCCGCCTGCCTGAACGAGAGCCTCGAGCTAGCGGGAGCACGACGTCGCACGACCGTGCCG
>Ga0310811_10003602_pt1 | contig 19501 bp, 21 predicted proteins | sample YCmetagenome_FD_207642 | JGI IMG/M metagenome (GOLD analysis project Ga0310811, IMG submission 207642) | Soil microbial communities from experimental microcosm in Duke University, North Carolina, United States - YC | ecosystem: Engineered > Artificial ecosystem > Soil microcosm > Unclassified ...
GGAACCTTCCGCGCGCTGCCGGGGTTATTCCATTGCAAATGGAGGATCCCATGGCGCTGAAAATGGCTGAGAAATTCGACCCGGCGGCCCACGATAAGCACGCCGCTGATCCCCGCGAGGCTGCCGCAGCTGACCGTGATATGCATGCGAAGCTCGAAACCGGGCTGATCGATACGTTTCCTGCTTCGGACCCGGTGAGCGCTGCGCAGCCGGCGCAGTCAAAACATGACGCCGATCGCGCTCACCGCGATGATGACGATGACACTGATGATCTCGTGGATCAGGGCCCGAAAAGAAGCAATTCATTATGGGCGAGGGTGCGCGCTGCGTTTCATTAGAAGCGCTCTCGCGCGATATAGCCCGCTCAAAATTCGTCCTTGCGAACGGTCACTCAGTAATGCGGTGGCCGTTCGCTTGCGGGGGCCGGGAGGCTTGCCTCGGTGTCTTCCAGTCGTTTGCTTAAGGTAGCGACCTGGCGCACCAGCGCCTCGATCTTGATCCATTGATCCGTGATCGTCTGGTTCAACGTCTCGATGGTCCGGTCCTGGTACATCAGGCGGCTTTCGACGGCGTCGAGCCGGTCGCTCATCGTTCGCAGGTCGTTTGCCTTCTCATTCGTCTCATTCATGGCCGTGCTGCCTCGCTGAACGTTCGTGCAGTCCGTGGCCGAGCGCGACGCGCTCGTCGAACACGAAGCATTCGCCGCGCCAACGGCTCTCGGCTTCGGGCATCTCTTCGAGATATTTAAGGATCCCGCCCTTGAGGTGGTAGACCTCCGAAAAGCCCTGCGCGAGCAGATAGGAACTCGCCTTTTCGCAACGAATGCCGCCGGTGCAGAACATCGCGATTCTGCGATGCTTCGCCGGATCGAGCTTCTGGGTAACGAAATCCTTGAACTGTCCGAAGCTCGCAATGCCGGGATCGATAGCACCGGCGAAGGTGCCCAGCGCCACCTCGAACGCATTGCGGGTGTCGATCACCAGCGTGTCTGGTGTTGCGATCAGCGCGTTCCAGTGCGCAGGCTCGACATAGCTTCCAACCTGCCGCGTCGGATCGGCGCGGGCGTCGCCGAAAGTGACGATCTCCTTCTTCAGCCGCACCTTGAGCCTTTGAAAGGGCATCGCCGCGGCATGGGAGAACTTCAATTCGAGATGGTCGAGCCGCTCGCCAAACAGGGGCCCGCAACGCAATTCGTCGACGAGCTTGCCGATCCCGTCAGAGCTGCCGGCGAGCGTGCCATTGATGCCTTCTTCGGCCAGCAGCACGCTGCCTTTCAGGCCCAAACTTGAGCAGATGGCGCGCAGCGGCTCGCGCAGATCGCGGAAATCCGGCAGCGCGGCAAATTGATAGAAAGCGGCTACGTCGTAGGACATGGCCGTGGTTTAGCAGGCGGGATCGCGGCGGAAAACAGGAAACCATGAGCAAAACTGCCTGGCGGGAGGGCTTCCGCACCATTGCTCAGCGCCGCAAGAATGTGTCATGTAAGCGCGTTTCCTGACGGCCTGGGCGCGGCAATCAACGATAAGTGAGCTATTCAATATGAGGAATTTCCATCTCGCCGGCCGGTCGACGGTCCATGCCTTGAACGCGATGGTGGCGACGTCGCATCCCGAGGCGGCGCTGGCCGCGATCGAGGTGATGAAGGCCGGCGGCACCGCCGCAGACGCGGCCGTGGCGGCCTGTGCCCTGCTCGGCGTGATCGAGCCGCAATCGACCGGCATCGGCGGCGATTGCTTCGCATTGGTGCAGCCGAAAGGCGAGGGCAAGATCGTTGCCTATAATGGTTCGGGCCGGGCGCCGATGGCGGCGAAGGCGGACTGGTATCTCGAGCGCAAGATTCATTCGGTGCCGCTGACCTCGGCCCATGCCGTCAGCATTCCCGGCGCCGTCGATGCCTGGGAAGTGATCCTGCGGGATCACGGCAAGTTCGGGCTGGACAGGCTGCTGCAGCCGGCGATCAAGGCGGCGGAAGAGGGCTATGTGGTCGCGCCGCGCGTCGCCTTCGACTGGAAGAACCAGTTCGAGAAACTGAAGAACGGCACCAACACCCAGCGCTATCTGCTGCCGCATGGCAGACCTGCGGTTGCCGGCGACGTGATCCATCAGCCCGAGCTTGGCAAGACCCTGCGGGCGATCGCCAGGAACGGCCGCGACGGCTTCTACAAGGGCGAGGTCGCCGAGGACATGGTCGAGACGCTGCGTGGCATCGGCGGCCTGCATACGCTGGATGATTTCGCACAGCACACCACCGAGACCACGAGCCCGATCGGCACCGTCTACAAGCAGCACGATGTTTGGCAATGTCCGCCGAACGGACCCGGCATCACCATGCTGGTGATGCTCAACATCCTCTCGCGCTTCGATCTGACCAAATTCCCGCCGATGAGCATCGAGCGCTTCCATCTCGAGGCCGAGGCCGCGCGCATCGCCTATATGATGCGCGAGCAGTATATCGCCGATCCGAAAATGGCCGACGTCGACACAGTGCGGATTCTCACCAAGGATTTTGTCGAGGAGTATGCGAGCAAGATCCGCATGGACCGGATGATCGACCTACCCAACGTGGCGCCGCCGATGAATCCGTCGACGGTCTACATCACCGTGATCGACAAGGACCGCAACGTCTGCTCCTTCATCAATTCGATCGCTCATTCGTTCGGCTCGGCGATCGTGTCGAACAAGACCGGCATCCTGCTGCAGAATCGCGCCGGCGGCTTCCGCATCCAGCCGGGCCATCCCAACTGCATCGCGCCGGGCAAGCGGCCGCTGCACACGATCATGCCGAGCCTGGTGACCAAGAGCGGCCGGGCGATCATGCCGTTCGGCGTGATGGGCGGGCAGTACCAGCCGGTCGGCCAGACCCACGTGCTGACCAACATGCTGGACTACGGCTGCGACGTGCAGGAGGCCATCGATATGCCGCGCGGGCTTCATTATGAAGGCGTCTATCAGCTCGAGGATGGGGTGCCCGCCCAGATCGTCGAAGGCCTGCAGAAGATCGGGCACAAGACCACCAGCATGGTGGCTCCGCTCGGCGGCGGCCAGGCGATCTGGATCGATTGGGAAAAGGGCACGCTCACCGGCGGCTCCGACCCCCGCAAGGACGGCTGTGCGCTCGGCTATTGAGCGCACGATGAAGCCCGGTGCTGATCAGGACCGGGCTTCGGATTTTTGCTTCGACGCGTTTTCTTCATGCGAGCCGGTCGCCACTTCGCTCGAAAACGCTATAGTCGGTTTCGTCCCGCGCAAAGGATGCTGAACATGCGACGCTTCACCCTCCGCAATCTTCCGCTCGCTCTTGCCATCGCCGTTGGCGTTGCCGGAGCATCCCTCTCGCTTGCGCCGTCGATCGTGCAGGCCCAGACCACAGGAAAACCCGTGACCACTCCCTCAGGCTTGCAAATCATCGATACCGTCGTTGGCACCGGCCCGTCGCCGAAGCCGGGCCAGATCTGCGTCATGCACTACACCGGCTGGCTCTATGAGAACGGCCAGAAGGGCAAGAAATTCGACTCCTCGGTCGATCGCAACGAGCCGTTCGAATTTCCGATCGGCAAGCATCAGGTGATCGCCGGCTGGGACGAGGGCGTTGCCACCATGAAGGTCGGCGGCAAGCGCACTTTGATCATTCCGCCTCAGCTGGGCTATGGCGCGCGCGGCGCCGGCGGTGTGATCCCGCCGAACGCAACGCTGATCTTCGACGTCGAGTTGCTCGGGGTAAAGTAAACTGGGCGGGAAGGAGGCGTGCCGTGAAGATCTCCATCCTCGATGACTATTTCGATACGATACGCACCCTCGATTGCTTCAAGACGCTTGCCGGACATGATGTGACGATCTGGAATGATCATGTCCAGGACGTCGATGCGCTGGCGGCGCGGCTTGCCGATACCGACGCCCTGGTACTGATCCGCGAGCGCACGCAGATCCGCACTCCGCTGTTGGAGCGGCTCCAGAAGTTGAAGCTGATCAGCCAGCGCAGCGTTTTTCCGCACATCGATGTCGATACCTGCACGCGGCTCGGCATCGTCATCTCGTCGAGCCAGCACGCCGATACGCCATCCTATGCGACGGCCGAATTCGCGTGGGGCTTAATTCTGGCGGCGATGCGTGCGATCCCGCAGCAGATGGCCTCGCTGAAATCAGGCAATTGGCAGATCGGTGTCGGCCATACGCTGCGCGGCAAGACGCTCGGCATATACGGCTATGGCCGGATCGGCGCCGTCGTTGCCGGCTACGGCAAGGCATTCGGCATGAACGTGCTGGTGTGGGCGCGCGAGAAGGCCTTGGCGCAGGCGCGGGCTGACGGCTATGCGACCGCGGCGAGCAAGGCCGAATTCTTCGAGCAATGCGACGTGCTGTCGCTGCATATGCGGCTGGTCGACGCGACCCGTGGCATTGTGACCACGTCCGACCTCGCCCGCATGAAGCCGACCGCGCTCCTGGTCAACACCAGCCGGGCCGGTCTGGTCGCACCGAATGCGCTGGTCGAGGCGTTGCGCGCCGGGCGCCCCGGCATGGCTGCGGTCGATGTCTATGAGAAAGAGCCGCTGCGCGACGTCAGTGATCCCTTGCTGAACATGGACAATGTCGTCTGCACGCCGCATCTCGGCTATGTCACGCGCGACGAATACGAGCTGCAGTTCACCGACATTTTCGACCAGATTCTCACCTTCGCGGTGGGGAACCCGATCAATGTCGTTAATCCCGGCGTGATGGACCACCGCAGGTCGTAAAATTCCGGACCATCAATTGTGAACGTAAAGGAAAAGGACCGGCTCAGGCCGGTCCTTTTCTAACGTAATCAGCCGAACGGATCAGAGATTCTTGTTGATCTTGTTTGCGGCCTTGTCGACGGCTTCCTTTGTTGTTTCCTTGGCGTCGCCCATGGCCTTCTGGCCTTTGCCCTTGGCTTCCTGCATCGCGCCTTCGCCTTCCATTCGGTCGGATCCCGTGGCTTCACCGATGCCCTGCTTGGCCTTGCCGACGGCCTCGTTGGTCGCACCCTTGATCTTGTCGGTCGTGCTGCTCATGACTGTCTCCATCGAATGAAGTTCTGGAGAAGCAAGTCGGGGCCGTGGCGAAGGTTCCTCAATAAGACTGGCCTGCAGCGGCGGATTTCGCTACCGTTGGGCTAACGATTTTTCGGGAACAAGGACGATGACAGGTCATCACGATCATACCCATTCGCACGATCACGCCCACGACGACGAGCGCTGGAAGCATGACGGCGTGCGCGTCATTCCGGGCAACCAGCTTGATCCGAATGTGCCATCCACGGCTGGGATGGACCGCAAGGCGGCGATCAATTTCGCCCGCGTCGGCGCGCAGAAATTGTGGGCGGGAACCGTGACCATCAAGCCCGACGCCAAGACCGGTGCGCATCATCATGGCCACCTCGAAAGCATCATCTATGTGGTAAAGGGCAAGGCGCGGATGCGGTGGGGCGAGAAGCTGCAATTCACCGCTGAGGCGGGTCCCGGCGACTTCATCTTCGTTCCGCCCTACGTGCCGCATCAGGAGATCAACGCCAGCACCGACGAGGTGTTGGAGTGCGTGCTGGTGCGCAGCGATGGCGAGGCGGTCGCGATCAACCTCGACATCGAGCCGGTGGAAAAGCCGCAGACGGTGCTATGGGTCGATCCCGTGCACCGCGACCCCGCCGAGAAGAAGTGACGTAGCGGCGAAGCCGCGAAGTCATTCCGGACGACGCGAAGCGACGATCCGGAATCTCGCGATTCCCCGATGCGCAATTGCGCATCTGAGGTCTGGTGCCAGCGCACCATCCCGGAATGACAGCATCTCGATTGTTGCATTCCTTACGCGTCCCGGAATGACGGATCTGATACTTACGCAAATACGGCGTGATTGATCGAGCCGTTCGGCACCACATAGCCGTAGCGCTTGTTGGACGGCTCAGGTCCCGCCTTCTCGTACTCGGCCTTCATCAGCGTGAGGCGGTCACCCTTCTGCTCCAGCATCGCGTGCTTCGGGTGGATGCCGTAGAGCCTAGCATTGTTGTCGCCGAAGATCGCCGTCTTCACTGGGCCCTCGGCGAGGCCGAGCGGCGCGAAGCCGAACTTCTTCTGCATCACCTCGGGGATCTCCAGCCGTCGCAGACCCTCGATCTGCCATTGCGGCGCGCCGGTCCATAGCGCATCGGTACCCCAGCAGACATGATCGACGCCGAGGCCCTTGATCAAGGTACCCATCAACGCCGCGCAGACATTCGGCTCGGCGACCAGCGTGGTCGCGAACAACTGTCCGACGTCGCCATAGACATTGGTGACGCCATATTGTTCGGGAATGTCGGCGAGGTCGCTGGTCCAGGCAATGCGGCCGGTGCGCTCGAACTCGGCAAGCGCGACGCGAGGATCGCCGCCGACATGACGGTAGGCGGAGTGATAGATGATGAAGTTGAGCTGCGGCCAGTCCTTGGCGGCCTGCCCGACATCGGCGACATCGGCGAAGCCGCGCAGGTTCGGAAACTGCTTCTCGACACCCGGCGGGAACAGTCCCTTGTGAACGCAGACATTCTTGATGCCGGCTTTCACCATCTTCTCATAGCCTTTGTAGGCGACCTTCTCGTCATCCATGCGCCAGGGATAATGGCTGATCTCCTTGTGGGTGTTGTCGCCGATCGTGTAGCCCTTGCAGGATTCCGGTTTCAGCGCCAATGCGGCGTCGAGCTTGTCGAGCCAGCCGGGCTGTCCCGGTGTGAAGATCGCGTGACAGAACAGGCGGCGCGAACCGGCCTCGTCGTTCACCCTCTTGCGCGCATCCGCCATCTGCTCGTTGGTCAGGAACCAGTCCTGCTCGATATCGGAAGGAGCGGACGAGATCAGCGCGATCTTGGTGTCGCTGTCTAGGAAGATCTCTTTCTTATAGTTGTTGAACTTGAGATCCTCGATGGTCTGCTCGTGCTCGTTGAGCTCCTTGTTCCAGCCGGCTTTGCCGACCGCCTTGCGCATCTCCAGAAACGTGGTGATGCGGGTATCGTCGCGCAGGAAATGCGTGTGCATGTCCATGATGAACTGATCCTTCAGCGCATTGGCGCGCTCATCCGCCATCGCGGGCGTCGCCGCTTCCGCCGGCGTCGCGTCGAACAGCGCGCCGTAAACCTCATTCATCGCGACAAAGGAGGCTGCCATGCCGGCGGCGCTCTGGAAGAATTTGCGGCGGTTCAAGCCCTGCCTACCGCCGAGTTCGTCGGCCATCGCCAGCAAGCGGGCCTCGACTTCTCGTTGTCGCTCGTTTTGCGGATCGGGATAGAATTCATCGCTCGATACGATCTGGGTCGGGATCGGCGTCGGATACTGGCAGAACTCCGACGGCATCAATGCAGCAAGTTCGGCTTCGGTCAGTTGGCTGCTCACAGCTCTTCCTCCATGAATTGCTCCGCGATGAATGACCCGCGGTTGCATGCGGGAAGACTAGACCCGTATCGGCGCGGAGCAAGCCTCTCGTTTGACCATCACGAATTTTCGTTTGCGTCGTTTAGTTATGTGAGCCCGGCATTTTCAATACGTGAAATTTGCGCTGCGCCGCATCGTGATTTTTCGAACGCGTGATATCCCATGTTACATTGACGTCATTTTCGAGACGCAGCATGGATGCGATCGTCACGAAAGCGTTTGCTAAAAAGAAATGGAAACAAAATCGGAGGAAGTGATGACGCATCTCGACCGGCCCGTGGCGCGGCGTGCGGTGATCAAGGGAGCCGGGCTTGGCGCCGCAGGATTTGGCGTCGCTGGAATTGGCGCCACAAGCCTCGGCAACGGATTTGCGCTTGCCGCCGAAGACGTCAACAACGCGTCGATCGCGCAGGGCGGTGAAATCTGGAGCAGGGAATATTGGGCGAAGAAAGGCGACGTCCCCTTATGGATGTTTCGCAAACGGCTGGGGGCGCCGAAACCGGGCGAACCGTCGCGGCCGATCCTGTTCTTCGTGCACGGTTCCTCGGTGACGTCGCGGGCGTTCGATCTGACCGTGCCGGGCAAAGGCGAATATTCGATCATGAATGCATTCGCCCGCTACGGCTTCGATTGCTGGACGATGGACCATGAGAATTACGGCAAGTCAGGCCGTACTTCCGGCAATTCCGATATCGCAAGCGGCGTAGAAGACCTGAAAGCCGCAGCCGTGGTGCTGCTTCGTGAGACCGGCCGACAGAGATATCACTTCCTCGGCGAGTCCTCGGGAGCGCTGCGCGCCGGCGCCTATGCGATGGCGGAGTCGGATCGCATCGACCGGCTGGTGCTCGCGGCCTTCACCTACAAGGGCGAGGGATCGCCGACGCTGAAGAAGCGCGCCGAGCAGCTCGACTATTATCGCACGCACAATATGCGCAAGCGCGACCGCGACATGATCCGTTCGATCGCGACGCGCGATAAGCCGGGCACCAGCGATCCGGCCGCGGTCGAAGCGCTGGCGGACGTGGAAATGCAGTTCGGCGACCAGATCCCGACCGGCACCTATCTGGACATGACCGCCAATCTGCCGGTCGTGCGTCCGGACAAGGTGCTGGCGCCGGTGCTGCTGACGCGCGGCGAATATGACGGGATTGCCGCCGTTCCCGATCTCGAGGCGTTCTTCAATCAGTTGCCGAACGGCGACCGCCAGTTCGTCATTCTGCCCGGTACGGCGCATTCGGTGACGCTGGCGATCAACCGGCAGCTGTTCTGGCACGTTGCCCGGGCCTTTCTCACCATGCCGGCGCCGATCGCGACCTGATCGGGTTCATCGCGCGCGGCGACAAACGTCAGGCGTTTGCGCCGGAAATGACCTGGCCAAAATTTTTTCATGGCTATTGTCGGGCTTCCGCCTGGCCGGCCGTCCCTGAACCGGACCGACGCAAAGGAGCCCTTGATGTCCAGAATGATCTTCATCAACCTGCCGGTCACGGATCTCGCCCGGTCGACCGCCTTCTATCAGGCGATCGGTATGGTCAAGAACGAGCAGTTCAGCGACCACAAGGCGTCCTGCATGGTGTTTTCCGATACCATCTACGCGATGCTGACGACCCACGACAAGTATCGGTATTTCACCGACAAAAAGATCGCCGATCCGAAGACGATGAGCCAGGTCCTGATCTGCCTGTTCGTGGACAGTCGGCAGGCGGTCGACGACATGATTGGCAAAGCGAAGGCGGCTGGCGGCAATCTCGATCCATCGCCGGTGGACGATTTCAGCTTCATGTATGGCCGCAGCTTCGAAGACCCTGACGGTCACATGTGGGGAGTGTCGTGGATGGACGTCGAGGCAATGGCCAAGGCTCGCTCCGCGAACGCCTAAGCCGTCATCACAGCAAAGGGTCGTCATACCTGGCTTGATGCCGGGCATTCACATCCTTGCGGGTTGTCGATGATGGGAAGACGTGGATGGTCGGGAGCGTACACAAGTTTATCGCGAGACGTACTGCTACGCCCGGCCATCACGAGCGAAAAATCTTTTAAACCTCTGTCGGATTGGCACCCGACCAGCCGTCCTTGGACCAGACCCAGCCAAAAAGGAACTTGTGATGTCCAGAATGATCTTCGTGAACCTGCCGGTCAGTGATCTCGCCCGCTCGACGGCCTTCTATCAGGCCGTTGGCGCCAGCAAGAACCCGCAATTTTCCGACGACACTGCTTCCAGCATGGTGTTTTCGGACACCATCTACGACAAGTTCCGCCAGTTCACGCCCAAGAAGATCGCGGACGCCAGGACCAGCAGCGAGGTGCTGATCTGCCTTTCCGCTGACAGCCGGGACGCCGTCGACGATATCGTCGGCAAGGCCGCTGGGGCCGGCGGCAGCACCGATCCGGCACCCAAGCAGGATTTCGGCTTCATGTATGGCCGCAGCTTCGAGGATCCGGACGGCCACATCTGGGAAGTGATGTGGATGGACGTCGAGGCCGCCACCAAGGCGCACGCTGCTCACGCCTGAAAATCTGTCCACGCAAAGGAGACTTACATGTCCAAGATCGCGCCCTGCCTGTGGTTTGCCAATGAAGCCGAGGAAGCTGCGAAGTTCTATGTCTCGCTGCTGCCGAATTCCCGGATCGACAAGGTCGTGCATAGCTCCATCGACACACCCGGCAGCAAGGCCGGCTCGGTGCTGGTGGTGGAGTTCACGCTGGCCGGCCAGGAATTCATGGCGCTGAACGGTGGGCAGCGGATGGAATATACCCATGCGATCTCGTTCAAGATCGATTGCGCCGATCAGGCCGAGGTCGATCGCCTGTGGGACGGCCTGTCATCCAATGGCGGCCAGGAGGTGCAGTGCGGCTGGGTCAAGGATCGCTACGGCGTGTCCTGGCAGATCGTGCCATCCATCTTCCCCAAATTGCTGGGTGGTCCGGATCAGGCCGGCGCGAAGCGCGCGATGCAGGCGATGATGAAGATGGTCAAGCTCGACATCGCGGCGTTGCAGAAAGCCTATGACGGCACTTGATTGCAAATAGCGTTTAAACGCTCCGGATCTCAGGCTCGGTCCGTCTTCCAGACCGAGCTTGAGATCATCGCCATCGCGCAAGCCGTGGCATAGACGAGCAGCGATACCGTCACCATCGCCGACAGCGCCGCAAGGCCTGCACCGAAATAGCCGACCGCGATCCACCCCAAGCCGGCGGCGACGAGGATGCGTCCAACGGCGGCGACGAATGGCCAGAACACGTGGCCCGCGCCTTGCGCGGCAAATGCGATGACGAAGCCGAATCCCAGCGCGGCATAGGCCGGCGTCACGATGCGCAGATAGGTCATGCCATCAGCGAGCACGACCGGATCGCTGCTGAACAGATGCAGCCAGAGCGTCGGAAACAGCGCGACGATGATGCCGATCGAGCCCGTCAGCACCATGCCGGCAGCGCCGCCGGTCCAGGCGATCTTCCTGGCGCGCGCGATCTGGCCGGCGCCGATATTGACGCCCACCATCGTCAGCACCGCCGTCGAAAGGCCGAACAGCAGCGGGATCATGATGTAGTCGAGCCGCGACGAGATGCCGTAGGCGGCAAGCGCGGTGGTGCCGAACAAGCCGACCGCACCGGTCACCAGGATGACCGTCAGGTTGGTGAGGACCGCATTCACCGCCGTCGGCACGCCGACCTTGAGGATATCCATGAACAGCCGGCCCTGCAGCGGCACGATCTTGAAGGTCAGACCCGAGCGTCCCGACGCCATATAGCGCAGCAGCACCAGCATCGCGGCGCAATAGTAGACGGCAAACGCAACGCCCGCGCCCTGAATGCCAAGTCCGGGTATCGGACCAAGGCCGAAAATCAAAAGCGGCGAGGCCGGGATCATCACCAATGCACCGACCAACGTCACCAGTGCCGGCACCTTGACGTTGCCGGCGCCGCGGAGCGCGGCGGCCTGTAGATTGACGATCCACACGGGAATCGCGCCGGCGAATAGGTAGTTGGAATATTTCAGCGCGGCGTCGAGTGCCTCGGCGCGGCCGCCGAGCATGCGGTACATGATCGGCCCGCCCTTGATCGCCGCCGCCGTGAACAGCGCGCCGACGATGATGGCAAGAACCACGGCATGGAACAGCAGCGCATCGGCATCATCCTTGCGGCCGGCGCCGACGGCGCGCGCTATGGACGAGGCGACGCCGCTGCCGAATCCGCCATTCGACATCATCGTCATCAGCATGAAGATCGGAAACACCAGCGCTACGCCGGCAAGCGCATCGGTGCCGAGAAAGCCGACATAATAGGCTTCGGCAATGTTGACCGCGGTCTGTGCCACCAGCACGACAATGGTCGGCAGCGCGAGCCGTAACAGCGTCGGCAGGATGGCTCCCGTCAGCATCTCCGCGCGCGCGCTGCTGTTGCGCGCAGGAGCTTGCTTGACTTCCGGGCGCGCTTCGGCCGGCGCCTGTCCGGCGGGCGCGTCGTCCAAGGTGAGCGTCGCCGTTGCTTCAAGTTCCATGTCGGGATCCCGCTTGCGATCAAGATTGAATTATAAACATAATGAATTATTATGATCGTAATTCAATAAGGACGAATCACGATTTCGTTGGCTTGACGCCAGATCGCGCCGCGCACCGGATAGATGGTATGGTGTCGGCGCGGGAGGGAACGCAGATGCGGTACGAAAAAGGACACAAGGACGCCACGCGCCAGCGCATCATCGACACGGCGTCCAGCCAGTTTCGCGAGAACGGCGTCGCCGCGGTCGGAATTGCCGGCATCATGTCCGGTGCGGGACTCACCAACGGCGCCTTTTACGCGCACTTCGAGTCCAAGGAAGATCTGGTCGAAACCGTGCTCCTTAACGCGCTGCGGCGGCGGGAAGAGAGGCTGCGAGCCGCTTCCGAAGCCAATGAGGGGCTTGAGGCGGTGATCCGGGACTATCTGGCCCCACGTCATCGCGATCGGCCGAGCGGCGGCTGTCCTACCGCAGCCCTGGTCGCCGAAGTCGCGCGCCATCCGAAGGCGACGCGCGATGTCTTTACCGAAAAGGTTGCTACTTTCATCGAGCTGATCGCCACGCAGATCCGCAAAGGTCCGGCGGACGAGCGGCGGCGTCGCGCAATCGCGATCTACGGCACGATGGTAGGTACGTTGCAGATCGCGCGTGCCGTCAACGACAGGAAGCTCTCCGACGAAATCCTGGAGAGCGGGGTCAGCGCGGCGCTTGCGCTTGCCGGCGAGGAAAAAGCCGGCACGGCTTGATCTGTACCCGGCTTTTGTTCGTCTGGATGATGGGGCGGTTGTTCCGTTCGGCCAGAATCACCCGTAACATCCAAGCCGACCTGCGGGTCGTCCTTTTGTCGTTGCAGGCATCGGCGGCTTTGTGCCGACGCAAAGCCGTCGCCGGAACGCCGAGGTGCTGACAAGAATTCGGCCAGATGGCGTCCTAGGACGGCGCCTCAACGACAAAAAGAAGAACGAAGCCAGGGCGCCGTGTTTCAACCATCAAAGAGATATAGCGATTATCAGGGGCAGCGGGGCACGACGCAGGATCATTCGGGAATATCGATGCCGGTCCTGGTCGGCGCCGCGATGATCGCAGCGGCCATCCTGCTGTCCACACTGATTGACGTTGTCAGCACGCGGTTCGTCGGCATGGAAAGCCCGTCCGAGGAAACCGTCTGGCTGATCGACCGGCTCACCGGAAAAGTGTATCGCTGCCAGGCCGCCGAGCGCGGCAGTGCCTCCTGCGACGCGGAGACCGCGACGGGGAGCATCGGCGACCGCGCGAAGCATTAGTTCTGGGCGCACCAAGAGATCCTCATGGTGAGGAGCGCCTCTGGCGCGTCTCGAACCATGAGGCCCCGCCACAGGCCACATCCTTCGAGACGCGGCGAAGGTGCCGCTCCTCAGGATGAGGGGTCAAAGCATGCGCACCGCGTCAGGCAGCAATCACTCGGTCATGCAGGTCTTGATGTAATCCCGCCGTTGCGGACCGACGACCTTTTGGGCGATCGCCTGTTTGAGGCAGTCGAGACGGGCCTGCGCCACGCAGAGTTCCATCTGGTCCTTCCTGTCCTGCCCCTGCAGCGCTTGTGCCGATGTATGGCAGGTCATCCATTTGCCGGCGGGCACCGGCTGAGGCGCGCCCGTGATGTTCGCGATCTTCGGAGTGTCCTCCGAGCCACCAGGCGCTGGTGGGCCGGACTGCGCCAGGGCCACCGCTGAAACCAGGATCGCTACCAGTCCGGCCACCGCAACGATTTTCATCGCTCCCCTCCAGGCTTGGTCCAAGGCTGCAGAAATTCGCCTGAACGGGCGCTGAACGGTTCCGGAAACAAGCATCGGCCGCCTGTCAGCTGGCGCGAATCTCGTTACATTATTGGCGTCATGTCCAAGACGATCAAATCCCATCCCCTGAGCACGGTCGAGGCAAGGCGCATCTGGCTGCGCGCGCAGCGGCTCGACCGGCAGGCGCCGTTCGGTGCCGGGCCGCAAGCGACGAAAGCGGCGGTCGAGCATCTCGGCTATGTCCAGATCGATACCATCAACGTCATCGAGCGCTCCCATCACCATGTGCTGTGGACCCGGATTCCGGAATACCGTCGTGCCGACCTGCGCCAGGCGCAAAGCATCGACAAGAGCGTGTTCGAATACTGGACCCACGCGCTGTCCTATTTGCCGACGCGTGATTTCCGCTTCTTCATTCCGGCGATGCGGCTGCACAGGCGCGAAGGCCACAAATGGTTTTCGTCCGTCACGCCGGCCGACATGCGCAAGGTGATGAAGCTGATCCGCCTCGGGCCGTTGACGATCCGGGACATCGATGACGACGTCCTGACGGAAAAACAGCATCTTTGGGCCAGTCGCAAGCCGTCGAAGCGGGCACTGCAGCTTGCATTCTATGAGGGCGTGCTGACCATCAGCGAACGCGCCGGCATGCTCAAGACCTATGATTTGATGTCGCGGCATTTCGGCTGGGACAAGCCGCCGACGCCCGCGCCGGGGCGCGAAGTCTCGACCTATCTGCTGGATCGCGCGTTGCGTGCCCAGGGCGTCATCAGCCTGGACTCGGCCTGCCATCTCGACGCGCCGAGCAAGCCCGTGGTGCGACGTCTGATCGAGGCGAGGATGCGCAAGGGAGAGCTGGTGGCGGTCGCGCTCGAAGGCGCGGGCAAGCAGGAGCATTGGGCGAGCCCTGAGACGCTGGAGGCGGTGAATGGCGGCACCGATCAGGTGCATATCCTTTCGCCGTTCGATCCGCTGATCATTCAGCGCAAGCGCACCAAATTGTTCTTCGGCTACGACCACCGCTTCGAGGCTTATGTGCCGAAGGAGAAGCGGCTGTTCGGCTATTTCGCGCTGCCGGTCCTGGTCGGCGACGAGATCGTGGCCGCGATCGACCTCAAGACCGACCGCCAGAACCGCAAGGTGCTGATGCAAAAATGGAGCTGGGTCGGCGATACCACGAAGAGGACCGGCCGCAAGGAGCTCAAGCGTCGTATCGAAGAAGAGCTGCACCGCTTCGAGCGCTTTCAGCTCGCTGACTAAAGCCTTTTCGAGCGAAGCAAATCGTAGGGTGGATTAGCGAAGCGTAATCCACCACTTTACGGAAGCTGGCGCTGGCGGATTACGCCTCCGGCTAATCCGCCCTACGCTTCGATAGCCTCTTTATATGTCCCGGTCCGCGATGCTAAGAGCCGAGGCGATCCGAGGCTCGCCCACACGGCCAATAGCAAGAGAACGGGGGACGTTGATGAGCAAGTCCGCCACATCTAGCGCTTCGTCGAGCGTCAAAAGCGATATCGAGATTTCGACGATCCGCGCGATCTCGTGGCGCCTGATCCCGTTCCTGGGGCTGGCTTATTTCCTGTCCTATCTCGATCGCGTCAATCTCAGCTTCGCCGGGCTGACCATGAATCGCGATCTGGGATTCTCGCCGACGGTATTTGCCTGGGGCGCGGGCATTTTCTTTATCGGCTATTTCCTGTTCGAGGTGCCGAGCAATCTGGCGCTGGAGAAATTCGGCGCCAGCCGCTGGATCGCGCGCATCATGATCAGCTGGGGCATCGTGTCCGCGCTGATGGCGGTGGTCAGCGGCGCCTTCAGCTTTTATGTCGTCCGCTTCCTGCTTGGCGTCGCCGAGGCCGGCTTCTTTCCCGGCATCATCCTCTATCTCACCTATTGGTATCCGGCGGAATATCGTGCCCGTTTCCTCGCCGCCTTCGCGATCGCCGTACCCGTCTCGACCGTGATCGGCGCGCCGATCTCGGGTCTTCTGCTCGGGCTCGATGGCGTGTGGGGCCTGGCAGGCTGGCAATGGCTCTTCATCATCGAGGGCATTCCCTCGCTGCTGCTCGGCATCGTCACCTGGTTCTATCTCACCGATCGACCCGATAATGCCGACTGGCTCACCACCGAGCAGCGGGCGTGGCTGTCGTCGCGGCTCGAAAGCGAAGTTACGGCGAAGCAGGCCGTCACGCATCCGAGTCTGGGCCAGGCGCTGACCTCGCCAAAGGTGCTGATGCTGAGCCTGATCTATTTCGGTTTCGTCGCCGCGCTTTACGGCATGCAGTTCTGGCTGCCGCAGATCGTCAAGGCGTTCGGCTTTTCCAACGCGCAGACCGGGTTCGTCACCGCGGTGCCCTATCTGTTCGGCTCGATCGCGATGGTGTTGTGGGCACGGCATTCCGACGTCAGGCGCGAGCGCGCGATGCATGTCGGGGCGCCCTTGCTGCTCACAGCGGTCGCACTTGGCATCTGCGGCTATATCACCGATCCCTTCCTGACCATGGTAGTGCTGACCATCGCCGCGATCGGCGTATTTTGCACCTTCGGCGTGTTCTGGACCTTGCCGACGGCATGGTTATCGGGGACCGCAGCGGCAGGCGCGATCGCGCTGATCAATTCGATCGGCAATCTCGCGGGCTTCGCCGGCCCGTATCTGATTGGCTGGGTCAAGCAGACCACCGGCAGCACCACGACCGGCTTGTTCGTGCTGGCCGTGCTGCCGCTGATCGCCGGCCTTCTCGTCTTCGTCGGCGGTCATGAAAGCAAGGCCGAGTTCGCTGGTGCGGAGAAGACGAGGTAACCCAGAAGATCCGTCAGAGTTTTCAGCCGACGAAGCTCTTACCCTCCAGGGGAGGGTGGAATCACAACTCGTGCGCGTCGGAGTGCGAGCGATCAAGCACCACTCCGAGCAAAATTCCAAAGCCATAGGCGAGGATGTCCCACGGCGAGAAGATGCGGCCGAGCAATAGCGCGCCGGTGAGCGTGAGGCGGAACGCGTCGAGCCACGGCGTATGAATCAGCCGGAACAGTTCGACCGCTACGGCGATCACGGCCGCGATCGTGGCGATCTGTACGCGTGCGAGCCATGGAAGCACGAGGGCGACAAGAAAGAACACCATTGCCGCCCACAGGATCGAGCCGCCATATTTGACAATGAAGCCGGGCATTCCCAGACCAAAACCATAGCGCCGCAAACTCAAGCCTGACGCGATGATGACGAGAGACAGGATGGTCCGGAACGCGGCGGGAGATCGGCCGCGCGCATATTTCGCGACGTGATCCGTCACGATGCCGCCTCGGCGAGCGGAAGCGTCAGCTCGAACGCCGTTCCTGAAGCGGTGTCCAGGAGGCGGATCTCGCCGCCATGGGCATCGAGCAGGGCGCGGACGATGGCAAGGCCCATGCCGGTGCCGCCGCTCTCGCGGCGCGTCGTGAAGAAGCTGTCGAAGATCTGGGCGCGGTTGTTCGGCGAGACGCCTTCGCCATTGTCGGCGACCTTGATCCGTAGCAGGCCCTGGTGCCGCTCGGCCGTGATGTCGAGCCGAGAGCTAGCGTGGCGTGCGGCATTGTCGGCGAGGTTGGAGAAGATGATCGCGGCGTTTTCGTCAGATATGCGCATCGGCGTATCAAGTTCGCCACCGGAGTGAATGTCGAGGCTCGCGAACTTCGTGCGCAGGCCGGCGATTGCCGTGGTCAGCTTTGCCGCGCCAAGCGCGACCGGATTTTCGGCACGGGCGAAGTCGCGCAACCGGCCGGAGATTTTGGCGAGCCGTTCGGTGTCGGCGATGATGTTGTCGAGGAATTTTCGCTTCTCGGCATCCGTCATCGACGGAGTCGCAGAATCGAGATCGTCGCGCAGCAGTTCAGCCGCGCCCTGGATCGAGGTCAGCGGCGATTTCAATTCATGCGATACATGGGTAGCGAAAGTGGAGATGAAGCTGGAACGCGTGTTCAACCGCCGCGCCATGTCGAGAAAGCTCTGCGACAGCCGGGCGAATTCGCTGGTGCCGTGACGCCGCAGGGGCCGCAGCGCATCGCGCTCGCCCTTGCCGACGGCCTGGGTGCGCTCGACCAGTTCGCGCATCGGTTCGGTGATGGTGCGGTGAAACACGAAGCCGATCAGAAGCGTCGGCACCGCCATGAACAGCACCGCGAGGATCACCTTGCCGCGCTGCTCATAGAGATATTTGAAGACGTTGCTGGGTGTGCGCGAGGCATAGATGACGCCCGCGACCTGGCCGCGCACGATCACCGGCATCGCGGTGAAGACCCGCACGCCGGTGCCGCGGCTGGTGGAATAGAGCGGCGGTGCATTATGCTTGGAAACGCGCGCGCGCAGCACCGCGCTGAACCGGCCCTGCAAGGCTTCGCTGACTTCCTGCAGATGCGCAAGCGACAGCCCGACCTCTTCGTGGCCGGCGATGACCACGCCGTTCGGATCGAGCAGGCGAAAGCCTGCAAGCGTCACGTTTTGCGTTGCGACCAGATCGGGCGCCATCCGGGCGCCGAGCGCGACAAAGGCGGGATCGGCGGGCTTGGACGGAGGCAGGGCGTCGGGCCGCGGCGGCAGCACGCTCTGGTCGGCGAGTTCGAGCTTCGGCCAGATCGGCCGGTAGGGATCATCGTCCGATTGCGCCGGCGGCGGCACGCTGACGCCGAGTGTAAGGCCATGCTCGGCAGGCAGGGATATTTCGCGCTCGAATACGGCGGCGAGTGCGGCGCTCTGCGCGATCAGCTCGGACTCGGTCTGCTGGATCAGCTCGTTCTGATAGAGCTTGAGGAAATACAGGCAGAACAGCGGCAGCGACAGCACCGCCGTAAGCACCAGGAAGACGACAAGGCTGAGCGACGGCCGCCATTTCTGGCGCGCGGCTTTGTACGCGTCGGTCAACGCGACGCCTCGCAGCGTCCGAGCCTGAAGCCGACGCCGTGCACGGTTTCGATCGCGGTCTCGCAGCCAGCCGCCGCCATCTTGGCGCGGATATTGCGGATGTGGCTGTCGATGGTGCGGTCGGCGACATGGATGTTGCCAGCATAGGCGGCATCGAGGATCAGTTCGCGGGTGAAGACCGATCCGGGCCGCGCCATCAGCGTGCGCAGGATCGCGAATTCGAGCGCGGTCAGCGTCACCGGCGCGCCGCGGAACTGCGCTGAATGCGCGTCCGGGTCGATCGTCAGCTCGCCATGGCTCATGGTCTTTTTGGCTGCCGTCGGCGCGGGCGCCGGCCGCGCCCGGCGCAGGATCGCGTTCACCCGCGCCACCAGTTCGCGCGGGCTGAACGGCTTGGTGACGTAATCGTCGCCGCCGATTTCCAGCCCCAGGATGCGGTCGATCTCCTCGTCGCGCGCCGACAGGAACAGGATCGGCGTATCGGCGGTCTTGCGGATCCGGCGGCAGACCTCGAGCCCATCCATCTCCGGCATGCCGATGTCGAGCACCACCAGCTCGTGAACGTTGTGGTCGAACTGGCGCAGCGCCTCCTTGCCGTCCTGTGCGGTCGAGATCGTCATGCCGGTCTTCTCGAACGCGAAGCGGACGACGTCGCGGATATGGGGATCGTCGTCGACGACCAGGATGGAAGGAGCCACGCTCGCGCTAGCCTCTGTCGGAGTCCACATCGAACTGCTTGACCGGAGTGTTAGCCAAATATCGCTCCAGACGCCATCGCCGGGCCTTGGGGCGCTTGGTCGGCATCCGCCTAGAGAGCCCAGAACTTGACGAGCCGCATGGTCTTTGCGGACCAGAAGCGGATCAAAGCGCGTTCGAGGTCGGCAGTGACGGCGATCGACATGTTCATTTCTCTGGCTTGATGAGG
>Ga0310811_10003603_pt1 | contig 19497 bp, 16 predicted proteins | sample YCmetagenome_FD_207642 | JGI IMG/M metagenome (GOLD analysis project Ga0310811, IMG submission 207642) | Soil microbial communities from experimental microcosm in Duke University, North Carolina, United States - YC | ecosystem: Engineered > Artificial ecosystem > Soil microcosm > Unclassified ...
CCTGTTCTTAAGGAACCGGATATCCAGGCCAGCCTCATACGCCTTCCTGTCTGCCGTTTGTACGGAGCTGCTGATCAGCGCATCCGTGTAGCTGGCGCTCACCTGGTTGCTATAGGTCGGGCTTAATGTATAGGTCTTCACGAACTGGTAGGCCGGCCCATTATAGGGAGAAGCCCAAAAGTAGCCATACCCGGCCGCCGGTGTACCGCTGATATTCGGCGAAAAGGTAGCATTGGTGCCTCCGCTCTTACTGGCTGCATAAGAGGCTCTAACCTTAAGGAAGGAAATAGTCTGGGGAAGATGTACATATTCCGAGATCACCGAGGCCAGGTTGAAAGAAGGATAGAAATAGCTGTTTACGTTGCTGGGTAAGGTGGAAGATTTGTCCACGCGACCGGTGATATTGGCGGTGATGTAGGATTTATATCCAAGGTCGACAGAGTAATAAGCGCTCAGCACCAGCATGTTCGAACGATAACTGATACCGGTTATCGGGTTTAGGGAGTTCGCAAAGCTATAAATTCCGGGTACGTTCAGGTAGTTGGTGGACTCGAAGTCGGAAGTAAAAGTCTGGTTCCGTGCAGTGGCGCCGCCTACGGCCTGGACATCCAGGAAACCCGCGATCTCATTTCGGTGGTAGCGGACCTGCAGATCTTCATTCGTTTCGAACAGCGACCTTCTGTCTTCCCGGTAATCACCCTGGCGGAGCTCTCTTCCATAGACATCCGCAGAATAAGGAAGTTTTTCATTGTTCATCATGTCGTATGCCGTCATGCTGGGTCTGAACTGGAAGTCGATGCTGTTATTGAGCTTGTAGTTGAGTGACAGGTAACCATACTCATTGTTCTGATAATGTCCTCTTAACCATTCATAGGACATGAAGTAGGGGTTGTTATAGCGGTAGTACTCGGCATACTTCTGCTGGATACCAACCTTGCCCGGCTGCCAGTAGTTTTTCATGTCGTCGACAGACCAGTCCGCTCCTCCCCACAGGATCATGTTGTATATAATACTATTGGGACCATAGCTGACATCCGGTATATTGGGTGTCGATTGCCTGCTGAAATTGAAATAGGTGGTGAGGCTGAATTTGGGATTGAAACGCTGCACGATGCTGGCCGTGAAATTGGCATTGTTCAGCTTGGTATTGGGAACGATCCCCTGCTGATAGGTATTACCTGCAGAAATGCGGATATCGGTCTTTTCCGTAGAATTGCTGACGGATATACTGTTCGTGGAAAGTACGCCAGCCTGGATGAACTTTTTCAGATTGTCCTTGCCGCGGGCGATCCAGGGCGTAGGCTTAACATGGCCCTGGAAAGGCTTTCCGCTGGCAAAATTCGTCGTATAAGTGGTATTAGGATCATATTCGCCGTCGTATTGGGGTAAAAGGCGGCCATCGAATTTGGGTCCCCAAACGTCATAGTCATAGTCATTGACACCCACACCCACAGCGCCTGTACCAAAATAAGAAGCAGGACTGGACCCGCCGCCGCCAAAAGCATATTTCCCGTTGTCGCCGGGGCCATAGTCGTCCTGGTATTTCGGCAGAGCGATAAACCCTTTATTGATCTGTGTGCTGGAATTCACGTTCACCATAAAACGTCCCTTTGCTTTCGCTCCTTTTTTTGTCGAGATGATGATCGCTCCGTTCTTGCCCTGGAACCCGTATAAAGCCGCAGCATTGGGTCCCTTAAGAATGGTAAATGTTTCAATATCATCCGGGTTGAGATTGTAGGTATCGGAAGCGATGGGAACGCCATCGACCACGAAAATGGGACGATCATTGGGCGCATTCTCACCGCGGATGATCACATCCGGGGAGTGGCCGATCTCCTGGTTAATGTTGATCTCCAGACCCGCGGCATTGCCCTTCAGGGAATTGACCGGGTTGGCTTCACGTGCGGTAGTAAGCGTGGAGGCGTCGATCGTCTGGATAGCATACCCCAGGCGTTTGGCTTCCTTTTTAATACCGGTAGCCGTGACAACCACCTGGTTGAGCTCTTTGGTATTGGCCGTTACGGAAATGCTGAGATCATTTCCACTAACGGTCTGTTCGGTGGTCGTCACCCCGATGCCGGTGATCACCAGAACATCGCCTTCTTTGGCCTTCAGCGCAAAGCTGCCGTCTACAGCCGTAGATGTGCCGATGCGAGTCCCTTTGATGGTCACTGAGACGCCAGGTACCGGACTCTGATCTGCTTTGGACAGAACATGGCCGGAAATGATCGTTTGTGCAAATGTAAATAAAGGGAACAGAAGGGCGAGCAAAAGGAGCCCTCTTCTGCAGGTCGTGGTTTTACTCATAAAAACAGTGTTTAATAATTGCGGAAAAGCCTGGTAAAATATTGCAGCGAAATTATCAGGGCAATATGACTGGAAGGTTAGGGGTGATTTAAGAAAATGTTAACAGTTTATAAATACTAAACTAATGTTAAGTATTTGTAAATAAGGGAAAACACTTGATTACAAAACGCAGCGAGGCTCCACGCGGCGGAATTGCACCATTGCGGAGCTGTGTCGATACGGAAGGCGTAGCGATGCGGACCTCAGTGGACACCGCTGAGGGCGCGGGACTAAAACAGATACATGACGAGAATAAGGGCTTCGGTGCTGCCCGTGTTTTTCAACCGGTGGGGGACACGGCCGTCGAAGAAAAGAGTATCACCCTGGTGAAGCGTAAAAACCTCTTTGTCAATCTGGTATTCGATATCTCCTTTAAGAATGTATTTGCATTCAAAGGCGTCGGTGCGGATCATCTGTTTGCGGGCCGATCCTTTTTTAAGTTCCAGCAGCACTACGTCTGTCGCCTGGGAGGTGACGGTACGGGTGAGGATACGCTTGTAGGAAAATCCCTTTACGGGTTCTTTCGTGAACATTTTTTCCTGGCCCTTTCGGATGATAAGGACATGGTTGTTGGATAAACTGTCCTGCATGTCCTCGAAAAAAGTGCGGAGATCCTCGTCGAGGGAATGGATGATCTTGAATAATACAGGAAGGGAGGGGACCGTACGGTTGTTTTCGATCTGTGAGATCAGTCCTTTGCTGACGCCGGCCCGGGTAGCCAGCTGTTCGAGAGTTATATTTTTCTGGGCGCGTTTGGCTTTGATCTTATCTCCGAGAAGCAGGAGGAGTTCTTCGTTCATAGTGGGCTGGCCGATTTAATCGGACGAAAGATACATCATTCCTGCGCACTGAGGTAATTTGCCAGCGCCTGTATATGATCGGTATTGATGTAGTCCGTGTGTAACTTCATTAGCTGATCCCAGGCGGCAGGAGTATCGGGAGCGTCCCAGAAACGTACCGGCAGGTGCTGTTCATGCGCATGGGTGATGGCCGCCTCGATGTTCTTTTTATCCGGTTCAGGCAACTCCGTCTGACCATTCCATCGGGTGAAGCTGCGCAGGTCATCGCTCATCATCACGATCCTCGACAGCGCTCCCGGAGTATAGGAACGCCCGAGAATCCCGTCGAAAGCGATGAAAGAAGGATAGGACGTATAAAGATCGGGGGCAGGCCGGTTGCCGCTGATGACCCATTTTACAAAGGCGCATTGTTCGAGGACAGGATACTTATTGAGCAGTGTGACAAGAGCATTGAGGGCGGCGACTGAGTCGGCCTTTACATCGATGAGGATCTGCAGACAACGGGTGGTGTCGGAATAGGGATGGCCGTTGTTCTTTTCCACGCAGGACAACAGCGGCTTGACATAATATTCCTCCAGTGTACGGCCGGCCTTGATCTCTTCCCTGTTGTGTCCGACGAGCAGCCGGCCGTCCTGCAGCCAGATATCCGCTTCAATGGAACCAAATTTCGCCTGCCATGCCATCCAGAACGGGACAGATTGCTCGTAGTCGTTGTGAGAATGCGTGTTTGCCACCGTATATTTTCCCTTCCCTGTCATCAGCCGGCCGGGAAAAAGAATTCCTGAAGAAGCACTGTTTACGGGTGTTGCAGCGGCGACAGCCGGTTGCACAGACTGCTGAACGGTAGTTCCCTGCTGGGCAAGTACAGGTCTTACGGTCAGGCACATCCAAACTGCGGTAAAAAGGAAAAAAGGCCATTTTTTCATGGGCGCAAAGTTAAAAATATCCCGTCCGACGGTGGTCAGGAACCCATAAAGTTACAATTTCTTAACGCTCGCTTAAAATAGCAGTAATATGTAGTTTAGAACTTTGATAAACCACAGAAATGGAAAAGCGACCCGTAGATGTAGTTGTATTGTCTGATGTTCACCTTGGAACTTACGGATGCCGGGCTAAGGAGCTTGTCAACTACCTTAAAAGTATCACTCCTAACATACTCATTTTAAATGGGGATATTATAGACGGCTGGCAGTTTACCAAGCGATATTTTCCCGTAGCCCATATAATGGTTATCAAGGAGATCATTCAGTTCATCACCAACGGGACCCGGGTTTTCTACATTACCGGCAATCACGACGAGATGATGCGCCGGTATACCGACCTCCAGATGGGGAATTTTACCCTGACCGACAAGCTGGTGCTGGAGATCGATAATAAGATGACCTGGATCTTTCACGGCGACGTATTCGACAATACTACCAAGGGGAGTGCCAAAGTACTGGCAAAACTGGGCAGCAGTGGATATAACCTCTTGATCCGTTTCAACAGATTTATTAACTTTATTCTGAAGTCCCTGGGCCGGGAAAGAGTATCCATCTCCAAGAAGGTCATGGCCGGGGTCAATAAGGCTGTTAGTAAGATCAATGATTTCGAGTTGATCGCCGCCGAGCTTGCCATCGAAAAAAAATACGATTACGTTATTTGCGGGCATATCCATCAGCCGCAGAAAAAGATAGTTGAAACAAAGGACGGGAAAGTTACATACCTGAATTCCGGGGACTGGGTCGAACACCTCACCGCATTGGAATACCAGCAGAATGAGTGGACAATCTTTGAATACGATGAGAAAGAGTTCCCTGTAACGCAGACGATCGAGATGAAGACCAATGTCAGTGTCATAACGGACGAAATCAATTTTTATATCAACTCACTCGCAGCCATCTAAACGTTTTATGAAGATTTTTTACGCAGTACAGGCAACAGGTAACGGTCATATCAGCCGGGCAATGGAGCTCCTCCCTTACCTGGAAAGATATGGAAAGGTGGATATTTTCCTGAGCGGCGCAAACAATAGTCTTCAACTCGACGCTTCGGTCAAATACCGCAGCAAAGGGCTGAGTCTCTTTTATACCAGCAGCGGAGGTCTCAATTACTGGGAAATAGGCCGCCAGATAGCCCCATTGCGGATCTGGAAAGAGGTCAGGGACCTGCCGGTAGAAAAATACGATCTCGTCATCAACGACTTTGAAAGCATCACTTCCCTGGCCTGCGCCTATAAAAAGGTGCCATCCGTAAACTTCGGACACCAGGCTAGCTTTATTTCCCCCAAAGTACCCCGCCCGGAAAAAAGAGAGGTCATGGGAGAATGGATCCTGCGTAATTACGCCCGGGCAACCCAGTATGTCGGTCTTCATTTCAAACAATACGATGACTTTATCCTTCCGCCGGTGATAAAAAAAGATATCCTGCAGGCGGAACCTCAGGATAAAGGACATATTACCGTCTATCTTTCCTCCTACAGCGACGCTACGGTGCGTCAATATCTTCAGCCTTTACGGGATTTTCGCTTCCAGGTCTTTTCCAGGGAGGTAAAACAGCCCGTTCAGGATGGGAATATCCTTTTCCTTCCCGTCAGCAAGGGCGCCTTCAATAAGAGTCTTATCACCTGTAAGGCCATCCTCACCGGTGCGGGTTTCGAAACCCCCGCCGAGGCGCTTTACCTGGGCAAGAAGCTGCTGGTCATCCCGATCCGGGGACAGTACGAACAATTCTGTAATGCCGCTGCTCTCCAAAAAATGGGAGTGCCGGTATTGAAAACGCTGGATGCGAATTTTTCGGCTGTCTTCAAACCCTGGATGGAACAGCGCCGGAAACCTTGCTTGCATCTCGACTACTCTACAGAGTCGACGGTCAGCTATCTTATGCATAATTGCACGAACGAGAAGAAGAATGCGCTGGATCTGCTTTATCCGGAATTTGTCTTTAACTAATCGCCGGCCCGCCAATCCCCCCTCGCCAGCCCTCAAGCTGGCGAAAAATCATTAGCCCCGGCATAGACGCCGCTTGCGGCCGTCGTAGCCCACTCAGCGAGTGCATTCCAGAAAGAAAAAAAATAAAGCCCTCTTATGGAAATAAGAGGGCTTCTGCATGAGAAAATTCAACTCTACATATATAAACCATCGATTAACAAGTGACTGCCCAATTCAAACCGCAAACCTTTTCACACCTTGCCCCATCTGTTCAACTGGTAGCACAAAAATAAACTCCCCGTATTACGGGGAGTTTACTGAATCGTTATCACAATATTATTTAACTTCTGCCTTACGCAAATTTCTTACTGTGCTTCAGCACTTTAGCTTCCAGGTAGAAAATGATCTCCTCCGCAACGTTCTTCGACTGATCACCTACTCTTTCCAGCTTGCGGATGATCGAAAGCAGCCACAGGGCCTGGGGAGTATCTTCGGGATGATCCTTCAGATGGTTTTCCAGCACTTTATTGGACGCTTTGTTGATACCGTCGAGGAAATCATCTTTCTTAAATACGCCGCGTGCAAGGATGGTGTCTTCCTTTTCAAAAGCGGCCTGCGTGTCTTCGAGCATGTTGACAGCTTCGTCATACATCGGCAGGACGCGCGTCACTTCAAGTAATTCCTTTGAAAAAGGAACTTCGGCATCGATGATATATTTGGCAATACCTTCTGCAATGTCCCCGATACGCTCGAGATTGGAATTGATCTTGAGAACAGCGAGCAGAAAGCGAAGATCGATGGCTACCGGGCAGAAAAGAGCAAAGATATTTTCGCAGTCACGATCGATCTTGAGCTCGCTGCCATTGACCCTTTTTTCTTTAAGCACTACTTCCCTGGCCAGGTCTTTGTCAAAGGTAAGGAAGGCTTGGCGGGCTTTGGAAAGCTGGGAATTCACCAGTGTCCACATATTGACAGCTTCAGTTTTCAGAAGCTGGAGTTCGGTTTCTATTTGTGCCATGGTTATATATGAATGTTACGTAAATATACTTGTTTATAATGGGCCCGCGGCCGGCCGCGCGATTAACTGAACCGACCCGTGATATAATTCTGAGTGCGATTGTCTTTCGGATTGGTGAACATGATCTTTGTTTCATCATATTCAACCAGCTCTCCCATATAAAAGAAAGCCGTTTTATCGCTTACCCTGGCCGCCTGCTGCATGTTGTGCGTCACGATGATCAGGGTATAGTTGACCTTCAGCTCGTGGAACAGCTCTTCCACCGTCGATGTGGAGATGGGATCCAGGGCCGAAGTAGGTTCGTCAAAAAGCAATACTTCCGGCTCCATCGCCACCGCACGCGCGATGCAGAGCCGCTGCTGCTGGCCGCCGGAGAGAAAGGACCCTTTTTTATTCAGGGAGTCCTTTACCTCGTTCCATAATGCAACACGGGTAAGAGAGTGTTCAACGATCCTGTCCCTTTCCGCCTTTGGCAGCTTGACCCCGTTGAGCTTGTAGCCCGCAATGACATTATCATAAATGCTCAGATTGGGAAAGGGATTTGGACGCTGGAATACCATGCCTATTTTAAGCCGGACGAAAATGGGATGCATCTCGTAGATATTCTCATCGTTGAGCTTCATTTCACCGTTGCAGGTAGCCCCGGGTATAAGCTCGTGCATCCGGTTGATACAACGCAGATAGGTCGTCTTTCCGCAGCCGGAAGGCCCCATTACAGCGATGACATGATTTCTGGGAATATCGATATTTACATTTTTAACGACGTGATTGGTGCCAAACGAAGCGTTAAAATTCCTGCTCTTTATAATTGTACTTTCCATTTTCTAGTTATCAGCTTAGTAAAAATGTTTAGGAATAAGACCCATAACAAAAGGATCAGAGAGGCTCCCCATGCCAGGTCATGCCAGTCATTATACGGGCTGGTGGCATAGTTGAAGATCAGCAGGGGCAGACTCTGCATGGGCTGGGTCAGATTGGTAGTTAAGTAGGGGTTACCAAATGCCGTGAACAGCAGAGGAGCCGTCTCCCCCGTGATACGGGCAATGGAAAGCATGACGCCGGAAAGTATACCGCTGATGCCGACGGGAACGATGACCTTGAAGATGACCCGGTGAAAGGGCATCCCCAGAGCCAGCGCAGCTTCTTTTAGTGAGTCGGGCAGCAGCTTGAGCGTTTCTTCCGTCGACCGGACAACGATGGGCAGCATCATAATAGCCAGAGCCACGCTGCCGGAGAGAGCGGAGAATTTGCCAAGGGGTTTGACCAGCCAGAAATAGGCAACGATACCTATTACAATGGAAGGAACGCCCTGGAGGATATCCGTGGACAGACGACACCAGTAGGCCAGCCTGCTCTTCCTGTTCTCACTGAGATAGATGCCCGCAAGAATGCCGATGGGAATAGCGATGATGGCAGCAACAATAATGATGAGGATGCTGCCGATGAGAGCATTGGCAATACCGCCTCCGGATTCGCCGACAGGTTTGGGTACGTTGACGAGGAAATGCCAGTTGATCTTTGTAATACCAGCTTTGATAATAAAGAACAGGATAGCCAGGAGTGGTATCACACAAGCAAAAGCAAGGACATAGGTCAGTATTTGGAACCCGTAGCTTTTGCCAAGCCTGTATTTTATGTTGGATGCGTGCATAACTTTATTCGTTGGTGAAACGGTCTATGATTTTCTTTCCGATCAGATTGATCACAACAGTGACCAGGAACAGCACCAACCCGAGTTCGATCAGCGCAGAGAGATATACCGGCTTGTCCGCTTCGGTAAATTCGTTGGCGATAACACTGGCCATGGTATTACCCGGCGCAAATATGCTTTTTGGGATGAGGCTGGTATTCCCGATGACCATGGTGACGGCCATTGTCTCACCAAGGGCACGGCCCAGCGATAAAAGGATGCCGGCAAAAAGACCGGATTTGGTATACGGCAGCACGACACTGCGGATCACCTCCCAACGGGTAGCCCCCAGTCCATACGCCGCCTCCTTCAGATGTGAAGGGACCATAGTGATCATCGAGCGGCCGAGCGATGCCGCATAGGGAATGATCATGATAGCCAGGATCAGCGACGAGCTGAAAATACCGACTCCAATAGGCTCCACACCGATATGTGATTCCAGGTTGCGGACAATTGGCACGAGAACGGCCAGACCCCAGAAACCATAAATAACCGAAGGCACAGCAGCAATAAGCTCGACCGCATTCTTCAGGAAATTCGGCAGCCAGCCCTTTGGATGATATTCTCCCAAAAAGATCGCGATGGCGATCGAGAACGGGATCGATATGAACAAAGCCAGGAATGAGCTGAGCAGGGTACCCAGCAGGAAAGGCCAGGCTCCGTAAATGTCCTGGACAGGATCCCAGACCTTACTCCACAGGTATTTCAACCCCAGGGACTTGATCGAAGGCAGAGACTGCACGATCAGGGTCAGCAGGATGCCCAGCACCAGGATGACCATGACCAGCCCCATGAGCATCAGGGTTCGTTTGAAAACATTCTCCGTGCGGATCTGACGAAAAGACCTTCTGGCGCGCTTTTTCGTCTTCGAAATTGCTTCGGGGGTAGAATTAATTACCCGCAGCGGAAGATCGCTGCGGGTAATCATACCATTCTCTACAGATGTATCCATAAAAATTCATTCAGTTACTGTAAAATCGGCTTGCCATCATAAGTGGCGGACTTCAGGATAGCATCCCCGGTGGTGACAGCAGCAGGAGACAGGGGCGCATAAGTCAGCGCAGAACTGAACTGCTGGCCATCATGGATCATCCAGGAGACGAGTTTCAACAATTTAGTAGCACGGTCGAGGCTACGGTTGTTGTATTTCTGCTCCTTGTAGATGAGAACCCAGGAGAAGCTTGAGATGGGGTACCCGTCGGCAGCATCCGTATTGGTCAGGGACACTTTAGAATCAGCGGGGATCTGGATATTGGCAGCAGCCGTTACGCTGGCGATGCTCGGAGTAATATAATTACCCGCCTTGTTCTGCACCTTGGCATAAGGCATGGAATTCTGAACAGCGTACGCCAGTTCTATATAACCAATGGCACCGGGAGTTTGTTTGATCAAACCTGCAACGCCTTCATTACCTTTTCCACCAAGACCAACGGGCCAGTTGACAGAAGAGCCCTTGCCGACTTTGGAATTCCAGTCAGCACTGACTTTGGACAGGTAAGTGGTGAAAACATTGGAAGTACCGCTGCCGTCGCTGCGATGAGCAATTACGATGCCGGTAGCAGGCAGTTTGACACCTTTATTGATTGCCGCGATCTTAGCGTCATTCCATTTAGTGATGGTTCCCAGGAAGATACCGGCCAGCACATCAGGAGTCAGCATCAGCGTATCCTTTACCTCTGGCAGATTGTAGCTCAATACGACCGCGCCGGCAGTGATGGGGATATGTATCGCAGGTGCAGTCAGCGCAGAGTCCTGTTTGCCATTCATCGGAGCATCGGAAGCTCCGAAGTCAACCGTTTTGTTGGTCAGCTGGGAAATACCCGCGCCGGAACCTACGGACTGGTAGTTAACCTTCAGGCCATTGGTCTTGTTGTACTCGGAGAACTGTTTGGAGAACAGGGGATTATCGAAAGAGCTGCCAGCACCGATGAGGGTGTTGTCGTCGCTGTTGCCGGATGCTGTACTGTCAGAGCCGGAGGTGCTGCCACCGCCGCCGCCGCAGGATACCAGGCTGGCACTTACGACTGCAAAGAAAACACCTGCAACCAGTGAACGCTTGATCTTGAAAGAATTTAATTTCATTTGATTTACTTATGGTAGTTAAGAATAGAAACAGAGAATTAACCAGGGTTATTATTTACCAAATACAAAATAAAAGGTCAGCCGGTATACCGCATCATAGTCGCTCTTCAGCTTGCTGCCTGCAATAGCCGCGGGTTGTTCGCTCTTGTAGTTGTTATACCAGATATTAGGCATAAAGTGCACATTCTTAACAGGCGTAAAATCCAGACCGGCTGTAACGAACTGCTCCTTATTATTATAGTCATAGTTGCCCGCAGGGTTAGCATAGGACTTGTAAGTCGCATTGTCTGCCTTGCTATTCGGTTTTGTGTTGTCGTAGCGCGCGAAGAAACGCAATTTACCTTTGATGATATCGCCATGAACATAAGCAGAGATTCCCAGTGCATTGGAAGTCAGGGTATCTATAGAGGCCCCCCCCGGTCTTGCAGTGAATCGGGAAGCAAGGTTGTCATTCTTCATGACATTGACATACCCTTCTACACCAATGGTCAGACCCGGAGTATTGTATGCGACGTAGGCTTTAGTCATCTGGCGGGAATGGTGCCAGGTAGGGGTCCAGTTCAATCTTTCGTAGTCACCATAGATATCGAAGATAAGCCTTTTGTCCAGAGCCATAGCCCAGACATCAGCATAGAACCATTTAAAATTGTCCGCTTCAGGTTTTGCGCTGGAGCCGTTACCGACCATCAGGTTATACCCGAAATTGCCTTTTGCGTCGAATTTTCCCTGTAAAGCAGCTCCGAGGTCATAAGAAGGAGACCGGCGGATATCCGTGATCGTCCTTTCAACAGAACGATAAGCCCAGATCTTTTCCGTCAGCAACGCAAAAGTAGGCGTAGCCATTTCACCGACGACCAGGTCCGTCCCTTTCCAGATGTTCTTCCAGCGAACATTGGCATTCTTGATATAGAAAGTAAACTTCCCGTCTCCCAGCAGGTCACCGGCACCGGACTGGGGCGTATTCCCGGCCACGGCAACATTCGAAGTAGGGTTACCGGTCGGAAAGTTGTCCTCTGCCGCCAGAAGCAGTTCAGCAGAGAAATCCTTTGAGATATTGTAGTCATATCCCAGGTAAATACGACGGAACTGAAAAGCGCTGCGGCTCGTCGGAATGCCAGTATACTGGTTGTTCCCGCCCCGGTTGGCAGAGTCGCTGTGCCCCTTTGCATAAAAATCACCGAACACATATCCCCAGATACGGCCGGAATTGGCAGCACCTGCTTTAAAAGCGGAATCAGAATTCCAGAGATATTGTGCTTGCGAGGCGATAGTTAAAAATGACAGAACTGCGATAATAAGAATTTGTTTTGCGTGCTTGCGTTTCATAAAAGTCTTGGTTCGTTAAATAAACATTGGTTCGTTAAATAAGTGTAGCGGTTCGACATCGTTCAAATTCGACTGCAAAACAATGTTTAAGCAATGACCCCAATGTTAACGGAATATTACCTTAATGTTAACACGCGCCAAAACTCGCGCCTGGAGCGACTCGGCGCGTTACCGCAGTGTTAAGAAATTATTATCAATTTCTATTTTGGCCCGTTTGCCGTTTGCATTGACCTTATTTTGTGTAGAAGGCCGGGTTATTGCAAAAATTATCCTGCATAAAATGGCTTATCCGAAAAAAATTACTTAAATGAAGGGCTTTAATGCGTTTGTTCAGTTTTTTATGCCCAAGGACAAGGTCTTCTATTCCCTTTTCGAAGAAGTGGCGGATAGCGTGGCCCGTATGGGTGAATTGCTAAAGGAGGTGGTTTGTGAGCCGGATTTCGACAAACGTGCGGCCCTGATCTCTCACCTGGAAACACAGGAACATATAAACGACGAGTTTACGCACCGGATCTTCACGGAACTCGGCCGTAATTTTATTACCCCTTTCGACCGGGAGGACATCCATTATCTCGCCAGCGCGCTGGATGATATCTGCGATTATATCTATGCAGCAGGTAAAAAGATCAATTTCTATAAGGTTAACCCCAACGATCCCGGCATCCAGAAAATGGCCGATCTTATCGAACAGGGTGCCAAACAGATCCAGGGCGCGGTGAGAGAACTGCGGAATATGCGGGACATGCGGACCATTACCGACGCTCTCGTACGGGTTAACAGCATCGAAAACCAGGCCGACGATATCTTTGACATGAGCATCGAAAGACTGTTCGAGACTGAGCCCGACGCAAAAGAGGTCATCAAAAAACGGGATATTTACCAGGTGATGGAGATCGTGACGGACAAATGTGAAGATGCCACGAATGTGATCGAATCTATTATTATTAAATACGCGTAAGGCGCCGCTACCCTGGAAACCCTTTGCCCATGTTACTTCTCTTCACCATTATCGTTCTGGCCCTGCTATTTGATTATATCAACGGATTCCACGACGCGGCAATTTCCATCGCAACCATTGTTTCAACCAAGGTGCTGACACCTTTCCAGGCTGTGCTCTGGGCGGCTATTTTCAACTTCGCCTCTTTTTTCATCTTCAAATATTTTATCGGCGAGTTTAAGATAGGTAATACCATCGCCCATTTTGTCAGCCGTGACTTTATAACCCTCCCCGTCATCTTTTCCGGCCTCATCGCAGCCATTACCTGGAACCTCTTCACCTGGTGGTTTGGTATTCCCTCCAGTTCTTCCCATACCCTTCTGGGCGGATTCGTCGGCGCGGCGCTCGCGCATGCGGGCGGCTGGACGGTGCATGGACAGAATGTCGTTGACTATGGCAGCGTGCTGCCCACCTTCTTTTTTATTATACTGGCGCCGCTGATAGGTATGTTTGTCGCCCTGGTCATCACGATCCTGATCGTTAATTTGTTCCAGAAAAGCAATCCTTATAAGGCAGAAGGGTGGTTTCGCCGTCTGCAATTGTTGTCATCCGCCCTGCTAAGCCTTGGACATGGCGGTAACGATGCCCAAAAGGTCCTGGGCATCATCGCGGCAGCCCTTGTCGCACATGGAGACCTGGAAAATATCCGGGATATCCCAAACTGGGTTCCGATAGCCTGCTTTTCCGCGATCGCGCTGGGTACGATGAGCGGTGGCTGGCGCATCGTCAAGACCATGGGCAGCCGGATCACGAAAGTAAGTCCCCTGGAGGGCGTCTGTGCAGAGACGGCAGGAGCGATCACCCTGTTCCTTACGCAATCGCTGGGTATTCCCGTCAGCACTACGCATACGATCACCGGCGCCATCGTAGGGGTAGGCGCAACCAAACGGATGTCTGCCGTCCGTTGGGGGGTGACCATCAACCTGGTCTGGGCATGGATCCTGACGATACCGGTCAGCGCGCTGCTGGCAGCAGTGGTTTATTGGATAGTGCGGCTTTTTCAGTAAAAGAGTCGGTTAATGATTTGTTATTGTAAGTTTTAGCTATTCTTTGGATATCGTCAACGTGCCGACCCGGATTTTATCGCTACTTTTACATCCCAACTGAAATATGAAGAAAAGAATACATAAGATTTTATTCTACACCCTCATCCTGTCGGTGTATGGAGTATTCTTTTCGGTGGAGTCCTTTTTCAACTTCGAAGGACAGAACAATACAAAAGACCTTTTTAAGTATTCTGCATTCGTTCATTTTTCAGGATATCATCAGAGTGTCATCAAGACCACTCCTCTCCAGTCTTCCTCCAAACACAACGTGCGGCTGAACAAGCGCTATCACCAGGAAGACATCGCTCCTTGTCCCCTGTTCAGCGTAGCTGCACCAGTGTTGCGTGTCATACCGAGAGTGCTCGGAACCTGCAGTATTATTCCCCTTCCCTGTGTCACCGTGGCGCACCACCGGCTGCGAGGGCCGCCCTTTGTTGCCTGATCCTTTGCGCAACATCATTTTTCATTAAAACACATATAATTGTATGGTTGCTTTCTGTCACAGAAAGTTCCGATGGGTATACGGTATTCTATTACTGTTACCCTCACTTTCTCTTTTTGCACAACAACAAAAGAAGTACTCCCTATCGGATTTTGTCGATTCTGCACAACGCCATTTACCTGTACTGATGCAGAAAAAAGTGCTCGTTGATGCCGCAAGAGCCGGTGTCACCGATGCAAAACACGCCTTCCTCCCCACTTCCTACATCGGAGATGAGGTGACTGCAGGGACGGATAATTCCATTCCTGGGTCATATATTGGATTTGGCGTTATCCCATCCAGCTCCAGCGGTGTGCGCTCGTCCAATATCTACCAGTCTGCCATTGGTAATATCGGGTTCTTTTATAATCAATACGAGCTCCTGGACTTTGGACTGAAAAAGTCTACCGTACGGAATGCTCAGGCCTATGTCAACCTCAGCCAGGCCGACCTTGAACGCGAACGCTACCTGGTCACATGGCAGGTTAGCAAACTATATCTGGATATCCTGAAGAATCAGTTCCAGCTGGCCATCGACCGCGAGAATGTAAGCCGGTATGAGACCGTATACAAAGTGATACAGGCGGTGACACAAAGCGGGATCAAACCCGGAGCAGACTCTGCACTGGCCATGGCCGAACTGTCCAAAACCCGCATCACCTACAACCAGACCTATGGAACCATCCGGGAACTACAGCAGCAGCTGAGCTTTTTGACCGGAATAGCGCCGAATGATATCGATATCGATACCACTCGGACTAAAAGTTATATGTCCGCGCTGGGCGTCCCGGGCGTACCAATGGATACCCTCGCCTCCCGCAATCCGCTGATCGACTATTTTAACAAGGAAAAACTGCTCTACCTGCAAAGGGAAGACCTTGTGAAAAAGAGTTATCTGCCCAAAGTGTTTCTTACCGGTGTAGGCTGGGCCAGGGGCTCCAGCATCGATTATACCGACAACTATAAATCCACCATTTCCGGGCTTGGTTATCAGCGCTTCAATTACCTGGCAGGGCTAACCCTTGAATACGACCTGTTCAACATCGTACACCGGAAAGATAAGGAGCGTATCGCCCGCAACAATACGCTGGCCAGCGAATACGGCTTGCAGCAGCAACAGCTGTCCCTGGCCAATGTCGGTAACAAAGCAGATGAAAGCATCCGGACAGCAACAAAGAACCTCGTCGAGATCCCGGTGCAGATCAATGCCGCACAGAGCGCCTATGATCAAAAGACGGCCCAGTATAAGGCCGGTATCATCAATCTTGTCGATCTGACCAATGCCTCCTTCGTCCTTTACCGTAGCCAGTCGGATTATGTGCAGACGCTGAGTGACTGGTTGCTGGCCAACCTGGATAAATATTCGGCAGAAGGCAATATTGCCCAATTCATTCAATCTATCAAATAGTAACTATAATGGTACGAACAGCTTTAAAAAGGCCCATCACGATCATGGTGCTCTTCATGGGTCTTTTGTTGTTCTCGGTAATCGCGATCCGGACCATACCTATTGATATATTTCCGAAACTGAATTCTCCTACCATTTATGTTATAGAACAATATGGGGGGATGTCGGCGCAGCAAATGGAAGGCTTTTTTGCTACACGCATGCAGGATCAGTTTCTTTATGTCAACGGGATCAAGAATATCGAGAGCAGGAACATACAGGGTTTGTCTCTGATCAAGTTAACTTTTTACGAGAACACAGATATGGCAGAGGCCTCTGCACAGGTGGCCCTGCAGGTAAACCGGACAATGGCCTTTTTCCCGCCAGGTGCATTGCCTCCACAGGTCGTTCGTTTTGACGCCTCTTCTCTGCCAGTCGGAGAATTGGTCTTCAGCAGTAAAACCAAACCCCTGAAGGATATCTTCGATCTGGCTATTACCCGGGTAAGACCTTTGTTCGCCACCGTGCCCGGCTTGTCAGCACCACCACCCTTCGGGTCGAATGCCCGGTCGGTGCTGATCAATGTCAATCCGGAAAAGCTGCGGATGTATAATCTGTCGGCTGACGAAGTGGTGGAGGCCATCGCACGCAACAATGCCATCACTCCCTCCGGGAATCTGCGCGTCGACAGCATGATGTATGTCACGTCTATTAATTCCCTGGAGAGCAAAGTAGAACATTTCGGCGATATCCCGGTAAAGAGCAACGGGTCCACTTCCATCTTTGTTCACGATGTGGCGACCGTTGCGGACGGCGCCGACATTACCGTCGATTATGCGCTGGTGAATGGCAAACGAAGCGTGTATATTCCAGTGGTCAAGACGGCAGATGCCTCTACCTGGGAAGTAGTGCAGACACTGCGGCAGCGCCTCCCCGAGATGAAGAGCCTGTTACCGGAGGATGTGGATATCAGCTATGAATTCGACCAGTCGGTATTCGTGATCAACTCTGCAAAGAGCCTGATGACGGAAGGTATCCTGGGAGCCGTACTTACAGGACTAATGGTCTTGCTGTTTCTGAGGGACTGGCGCAGTAGCCTGGTCGTTATCATCACGATCCCCGTCGCAGTGATGAGCGCGGTATTTTTTCTGAAACTGGCAGGCCAGACGATAAATATCATGACCCTAAGCGGGCTGGCCCTCGCCATCGGCATATTGGTGGACCAGGCGACAGTGACGATCGAGAATATCCACCAGCACCTGGAGATGGGCAAAGGCAAGAAACAGGCTATTTTGGATGCATGCTCGGAGATCTCTTTCCCCCTGCTGCTGATCCTGCTTTGCATATTGGCGGTGTTTGCACCGGCCTTTGTGATGACAGGTGTTCCCAGAGCTATGTTCCTGCCCCTGTCCTTATCCATCGCCTTTGCCATGATCGTAAGCTTTGTCGCCGCTCAAACACTGGTGCCGGTAGTATCGGTATGGCTGCTAAAGGCAGAGATGTACCAATACCATCACACAGGCGTGCACGCTCATGCGGGCCTGGCATTGGATTCTCACGAAAGCGGGCAGATCGGTCTCCACAGTGGAGAGGAATCTGAAAATAAGGAAAACAACGGATTTTTCCAGCGTATAAAGACCGGCCTTGCCTCCAGGCTGGAAAAGTGGATGCCCCGGCGCAAGCTGATCGTGCTGGTCTACCTTATACTGGCATTTGGGTCAGCCGCGGCCTGTTATATCATCATCGGCAAGGACCTGCTGCCCAAAACCAATAACGGTCAGCTCCAGCTACGTATCCGCGAGCCGGATGGCACCCGGCTCGAAGTAACAGAGAAAGCCACCCAGGGCGTCTTGAACATCATCGACTCCACGGTAGATCACCAGATAGCCATTTCATCGGCCTACGTTGGGCTGGTGCCCAGCAATTTCGGGACGAGCAACCTCTATATCTTCAATAGCGGCACCCATGAATCGGTGATACAGGTCAACCTGAAAGAGGATTATAAAGTAAAAATTGAAGACCTGAAAGAAGAGCTGCGAAAGAATATCCTGCAGTCCTATCCGGGTCTTCGGCTTTCCTTTGAGCCCATAGAGCTGACGGAAAAGATCATGGCACAAGGCGCCTCTACTCCGATCGAAGTGCGTGTTGCCGGGAAAAACATGGATGATATCGAGGCCTATGCCCAAAAGCTGGTCATTGTCCTGAAAGATATCCCTTTCCTGAGGGATGTACAGATCGCCCAGCCGCTGAGGCTCCCTACGGTAAACATCAATGTCGACCGGAACAAGCTGGCGTTGATGGGGCTGTCTATCGACAATGTGTCGAAGAGTATCACCGACGTGACTTCCTCAAGCCGGTATACGAACAAGAATCTCTGGCTGGATCAGCGGGCCGCCTATACCTATCAGACGCAGGTGCAGGTGCCGGAATATATCATGAACTCACTGCAGCAGCTGCAGTCGGTATCGCTGGTCAAGGGTCAGTCCCGGCCCGTGCTGTCCGATGTGGCCAGCTTCCGGATCGATACCCTTCCAGGGGAGTTCGATCGCAGCGGCCCGAGACGTTATGTTACCGTCAGCGCCAATATCTACCGGAAAGACCTGGGCTCGGCCACCGCCGCAGTACAAAAGGCCATCGACCGGCTGGGAACCCCGCCTACGGGTCTTATCGCCGAGATAAAAGGGATGTCGTCCCTGCTGACAGAAACCCTGGATTCGCTGCAGACCGGGCTGATGGCAGCTATAGTTGTGATTCTTTTGCTGCTGGCTGCCAATTACCAGTCATTCGGCTTATCGATCTCGGTTCTCGCAACGGTGCCGGCAGTATTGCTGGGCGCCATGCTGATGCTGCTGGCGACAGGCGCGACACTCAACTTACAATCCTATATGGGTATTATTATGTCCACGGGAGTGTCAGTCGCCAATGCGATCCTCATCGTTACGAATGCAGAGAAGCTAAGACTGGAATATCAAAACCCTTTCAGGGCGGCCATCGTCGCAGCCAGCGTACGATTACGACCCATCCTGATGACCAGCCTGGCCATGATAGCCGGGATGATCCCGATGGCCAGTGGAATGGGGGAAGCGGGAGATCAGTCAGCACCACTTGGTCGTGCTGTCATCGGCGGCCTTGCCGCATCGACTCTTTCCGCACTATTTATAGTTCCCCTAGTTTATGGCTGGATCCAGCAGAAAGCATCCTTCAAATCAGTCTCATTATTACCGGAAGATTCCTCTAAATAAAAAATTATATGCGCAAACAGATTTTAATCCTTTTCTCACTGACAGCCTTGTTTATTTATGGCTGTTCAGACAATAAAGCCGAGAATAAAGCCGCCGCTCCTGCACCTGCTGCTTACACCCTGGCAAAGGCCGAACATGAAGCCGTACAGCAGGTGATGAAATTACCCGCCCAG
>Ga0310811_10003605_pt1 | contig 19490 bp, 29 predicted proteins | sample YCmetagenome_FD_207642 | JGI IMG/M metagenome (GOLD analysis project Ga0310811, IMG submission 207642) | Soil microbial communities from experimental microcosm in Duke University, North Carolina, United States - YC | ecosystem: Engineered > Artificial ecosystem > Soil microcosm > Unclassified ...
CCTTGTTCATCATCATCCGCGAGGTCGTGTCGACGCACTGGGAGCATCATTCGTTGATCGTCGGCGTGGTCGCGATCCTCGTCGTGATCCTCGCGCCCAACGGCGTCGTCGGTGTGTGGCGCGACCTTCTCGACCGGCTCGACAAGCGCGAGGCCGCGCCGGCGGAGCCGCAGCAACCGCGGACGGCCGCGTCATGACCATCCCGACACTCGAAACCCGCGGCCTCACCAAGCGTTTCGGCGGCCTGACCGCCGTCGACGACCTCTCGCTGTCGCTGCCGGGCGGCCAGTTGCATGCGATCATCGGCCCGAACGGCGCCGGGAAGACGACATTCTTCAACCTGATTTCCGGCCTGCTGCATCCCTCGTCCGGCGAGGTCTTTTTTCGCGGACGCAACATCACCGGCCTGTCGGCCCATGAGATCAGCCGCCTCGGCATCAAGCGGACGCTTCAGGTCAAAAGCGTGTTCGCGCGGCAAACCGTCGCCGAGAACCTCTGGATCACCTACGAGGGCTCGAAACGCTTTCTGCACCCGTTCCGCGATGCTGACGGCGACAAGACCGCGCGCGAACGCGTCGAGCGGACGCTCGAGAAAATCGGCCTGACCGCTCTGGCGCGCCGTGAGGCGGGCACCCTCTCCTATGGCGACGTGGCGCTGCTCGAAATCGGCATGGCGCTCATTTCCGAACCGCAACTGCTCCTCCTCGATGAGCCGACCTGCGGCATGAGTCCGGCGGAGACCGAGCGCGCGGTCGTCCGCATCCGCGAGATGGCGCGCACGATCGACATCGTGATCATCGAGCACGACATGCCGGTGGTGTTCGACATCGCCGACGCCATTACGGTCATGGCGCAAGGCGCCATTCTCGCATCCGGCAACGCAAAGGAGATCGCGGCCGACGAGCGGGTGCGCGAAGCGTATCTCGGCCGGCCCGAGGACGAGGATTACGTCGAGGAGGCCGCAGATGCTTAGCCTCCGCAATGTCCATGTGCACATCGCCAAACTGCACATCCTGCAAGGCGTCGATCTCGAGGTGAAGCCGGGCGAGTGCGCGGCCCTTCTCGGCCGCAACGGCGTCGGCAAGACGACGACCCTGCGCAGTATCATGGGCCTGGTCGCGCGCAGTGCGGGTCAAGTCGAGTTCGACGGCCAGGACCTGTCGAAGATTCCGGCGCACCGCGTGCCGAGACATGGCATCGGCTACGTGCCGCAGGGGCGCGGCATCTTCCCGACGCTGTCCGTGCTCGAGAACCTCAATATCGGCCTGACCGGCAAACGCGACAGCGAGCGCGAAGACTATGTGCTGACGTGCTTCCCGCGGCTGAAGGAGCGGCTGAAACAGAGCGGCGGCACGTTGTCGGGCGGCGAGCAGCAGATGCTGGCGATCGGCCGCTGCCTGATGATGCGGCCGAAGCTGATCATCCTCGACGAACCGACCGAAGGCATCATGCCGCGGCTGGTGTCGCAGATCCGGCGCGAGATCCATCGCATCAACCAGTCGGGCGTCTCGATTCTGCTGGTCGAGCAGAACGTCGAGACCGCGCTCAAATTGTGTCCGCGGGTCTTCCTCATGGAAAAGGGCACGGTCGTCTATTCCGGCACTTCGCACGAACTCAAGTCGCGGCCCGAGATCGTCAATCGCTATCTCGGTTTGTCTCACTAATCACACGGAACACACTGGGAGAGTACCATGGCAAAGAAACTATCCCGCCGCAGTTTTCTTGAAGTCGCCTTGGCGGGCGGCGCGCTCGGCACGGCCAATCTGACCTTGATGCGCGACGTCTACGCTCAGGCGTCCGGCCCGATCGTCATTGGGCATCACTGCGACCTCACCGGCGCCATCTCCTCGTGGGGCGTCTGGCACGACAAGGCGGCGAAGGCCGCGGTCGACATCATCAATGCCGGCGGCGGCATTGCCGGCCGCAAGGTCGAACTCGCGACAGAGGATACCGAATCCAACCCGGCGAGCGGCGCCCGCAAGCTGCGCAACCTCGTGCAGCGGCTCAACGCCGAATTCATCGTCGGCTCGGTGCATTCCGGTGTCATGCTGGCGGCGATTCCTGTCGCCTCCGAGCTCAAGACGATCTACTTCTCGACCGGCGAGGCGACGGAAGCGACCGGTTCGAAAGGCACGCGCTTCTCGTTCCGCACCGGCACCGACACCTATTCCATCGCGGCAGCGAGCCTGCCCTGGTGCGTCGAGAATTTCGGCAAGAAGTGGACGATCATCTATGCCGACTATGCGTGGGGCCAGAGCACCAATCAGGAATCGAAGCACTACATCGAAAAATCGGGCGGCAAGGTGCTCAACAGCATCCCCGTCCCGCTGGATGCCAAGGATTTCGTGCCCTACCTCTCGCAGATCCCGAGCGACACCGAAGTGCTGCTGCCCGCGTTCATCGGTGCGCTCTCAGTTGCCTTCTACCCGCAGGCCAAGAACATGGGCCTCGACAAGAAGGTGAAGATGTATTCGTCCTCGGCGAGCATCGAGTCGATCGCACCCGACGATCTCAAGGGTGCGGCGGAAGGCGTCTACTTCTTCGAGAACTTCCCGCGCATGCTGAAGGCGAAGAACGACGAATTCCACAAGGAATTCCTCAAGCGCGTCGGCATCGACGATGAAAACGCGCGCGAGATCGGCGGCACGCGCGTGATGGACAAGAGCCATGGCTGGCAGGCCTGGGAAGACATCTTCGCCATCAAGCAGGCGGTCGAGACGTCCGGCTACAAGACGCGCAAGGACGTCGAGGGCGTGATCAAGGCGCTCGAAGGCATGCAGATGAAAAACTCGCTCGCGCACCCGCAGGGCGACAAGTACATCCGCAAGGAGGACCACGTCGGCATCATCGACTGCTACATCAGCCGCGTGGAGAACGGGAAGCTCGAGGTCAAGAAGCGCATCCCGAAGGAAGAACTCGCCAAGAACATGCCGCTGCGCCACAACCTGTCGCAGATGCCGGTCTAGCGGACCAGGCGGCGGCGCGCACTGCGCCGCCGCTTATCCTCCCGGGTCATCGATCGCCTGGCTGGGGTGGCAGTGTCGGTCGCGGCGGTCTCCCGACGAATTCCCTGCAAACAGGGAATTTTGCAGCGAAATCCAGCTAAATGGCCCCCGATCCTGCCCTTGGAGATCCGATTTCCCCCGCGACAATCGCGACTTAGCTGGGCTTTCCCTAAGTTCGGAACAGGGAAATTCTGCCGAGAGATCAGGGATGCCAGGGCCTCAATCAGCGAATTTGCCGCAGTCTCGCTGGATGAATCGATATCGCCCCCACTGTGCATCGGCTCCAACAGACGTTCGTTTGGTTCGCAGCCGCCTAGTACACGGAGTCCACAGGCTCGGCTCGGACGGTCCGCTTTGAGCACTCAGTCGACCTAAGCCGTCCAAGGCCCCTCAGGACAGTTACGGACCAGAAGCGGACATCGGAGGCAGTGGCATCCGTGGTCAGATCCGTCCGAGCAGCATGAGAATGACGACGATGATCAGGATCGTACCGATCACACCGACACCGCTATGGCCGTAACCGTAGCCGTAGCCGCCAAAGCGGCCACTGAAGCCACCGAACAGAAAGATGACCAGAATGATGAGCAGTATGAGCCCGAGCGACATAACCTAATCTCCGTTCGTAAAAGGTCAGTAGATATCGGCAGGCCGCATCGTCCGGGCCTGCATGGAAGGCGCGTTCCCCGGCGCTTTGGCCGCCGCAACAGCGGCATGCTTGGGCAGCACGACGATCCTGGCGCCGACATTGACGCGGCTATAGAGATCGATCACGTCCGCATTGAGCAGGCGGATGCAGCCGCTCGACACGTTGGTGCCGATCGTCTCCGGCGCATTGGTGCCGTGAATTCGGTAGACGGTGTTGCCGAGATAGATGGCGCGCGCGCCGAGCGGGTTGCCCTCGCCGCCGGCCGTGAAGCGGGCGAGATAAGGCTGGCGCGCGATCATCTCCGCCGGCGGGTACCAATCGGGCCACTCCGCCTTGCGCTTGACGCGCTCCACGCCGGACCAGGTGAAGCCTTGGCGGCCGACACCGATGCCGTAGCGGATCGCTTTGCCGTCGCCCAGCACGAAATAGAGATAGGTGTGTGCGGTATCGATGATGACGGTGCCGGGCGCGACATCGGTCGCATAGGCGACCAACTGCCGGCGAAGATTGGGCGCAAGCTCGCCGGGCGCGCTCTCGTCGACCGCGAGCTCGGGGGCTGTGGCCCCGAAGGGAGCGGCAATCGCGGCCAAAGGCGGCAGCGGCGCGGCGGCGGCGCCGGTCCACACGCCGGCGATCGACAGACAGAAGGTGATCTTGAGCAGCTTTGACTGCGAATTCATGGGATATTTCCCTGGGTTATTCAGTCAACCTTCGATAACCCTGGATGTTCCATAAATACTTTCTAATATTAGTTGCGACAAATACTTTAAATGGCCAAGTATTGACTACAAAATATACCGCGGTGCAATTCAATTATAGTGGAATGTTCAACCCGTCCGCGCCTTGTCAGTTCGTACATCCAAGGAGCACTCGATGTTCGAGCCCGTCACGCGGGTGGTCGTTGCGACGCTGGTTGCGGGAACGGTCGCCCTGCTCATTGCCATCGCACCGGCAGCCAGAGGCCATGAACCCATGCAAGTCCAGGCCGCCAAGAAGGCGCAGATTTCGCCAAGGCCCGATCAGCTTCGCGTCCCGCTCCGCGGCAGCGCGTGCTCGCTGCACGGCTGGCCGAACTTCGAGCCGCGGTGCCAATACGATCTCAGAGAGCCCGCCGGCGCAGCGCGCACCGTCAGAGTGTTCGCGCTCCGCTAACTGTGGCTGATTTCCCCGGCAGGCGATGCGCCCGCTCATCTGTTCGTCCGGCAGCGGTTCAGGGCTCGACCGATGCGGATTGCGCCGTCTGACAGCCTCACGTGCGGCCGCGGTCAGGCCGGCGGCAATTCACGCGCCCCGGCCGGGGCGGACTTGAAAGTCGCGTGTGTTATGGCCACTGCGGTGCCGCGCGGACCGCTCGCAATGTCGGCGACAGCGTCAAGCTGCCGCGTCAGCGCTCTGACGAGGCTCGTGCCAAGGCCCGGCTTGGTCTTGGCGGCGCTCACGTCCGGCATTCCATTTCCGTTATCGGAAACCGTCAACTTCCAATCGGGTCCTGCGACTTTGTAGGAAACGACGATTGCGGCCCCCGGCTTCGCGCCGGGGAATGCGTGTTTCAGCGCATTCATCACCAATTCGGTGACGATCAGTCCGATGCTGACCGTATCGCGCGACGTCGCGGCGCCGGCGTCGGCCGCGACCGTGAGCGAAACAGGTCTGCTGTCGCCGATCATCGACTGCCCCAGTGTCTCGCAAAGCTTGGTCAGATAGCCGGCGATTTCGATGGGCTTGCCGCCGCCCGAGACATGCAGATGCTTCTGAACCGCAGCGACCGACATGATGCGCTGATGCGCGTCTTCCAGCTGTCGCCGCGTTTCCTCGGATTGGACGGTTCGCGCCTTTAGAACAAGGATGCTGGCGATGATCTGCAGGCTGTTGGCGACGCGATGCTCGATCTCCTCCAACAGCATGTCCTTTTCGCGAAGCAATTCCTGCACCTGCCGCTCGAATGCGCGCCGGTCGGTGACGTCTTCAAATGCCAGGAGCACGGTACTATGCGTGCCGCTCTCATAGAAGACCTTGCGTGCGTTGAGCAACATGACGCGATGGCCGATCGCGGGAAATTCGCGCTCGACCTCAAAGCCCTCGATGACGGCCTGGCCGTTAGAAATCGTTTCCAGCAGCTCACGCAGCTCGGGGATGTCCCACTGCCCGCCGTCGATCTCGTACAGCAGATGGCCGCGAACATCATCGCGCACGAGCCGGAAGATCTGGCAGAAGGACCGGCTCACAGCGACGACGCGAAGATCCTGGTCGAGCACCACAAGAGGGTCGCGCACGGTGTCGACGACGGCCTGCGCCAAGGCAACGCCATCCTTGATATCGATGAATGGCGCTTCCTTCGACGGGATAAAATTCAACATGACAGCCTTTCGCTCGGCGTTCGAGCCGATGGCAAAGTGGCGCGAATTTTCGTTAAGTGGCGCGAATCCCGGAGCGCTTGATAAAAGCGTGGTGCGGCGACCCTGCGCCTTAATTCCTGAAGAGTCGATCTTTAATATTGAGACCGCAATCGAGCGAGAGCGCGCGCGAGCGGGGTCGCAATCCGGCTCAGTCGTCCCTACATAAGGCTACCAGAATTCGATGAGGTTCGCGGCAATGATGCCGTTGGCTTCGCCAACTTCACTATGCCGACAGGATGGAATCATGACTCACAGTTTCAATGTTGGCCAGCTCGTCGAGCTTGTCCCGATGGTGCTTCGCCCGTGTGCGCCGGGTCTTTACGAAATTCGCTACCTCGTCCCGATCTCGGAACGAGAGCTTGGCGATCCGTCCTATCGCGTCAAAAGTCCTGCCGAAAAGCATGAGCGCGTCGTTGCCGAAAGCGATCTCGCGCCTGCCCCTGTCCGGGGTGCCTGAAACGGCGCACGGTTCGCTGTCGTGGATACCGTGCTGACGAAGCGCACACTGGCGTCTTCGAGACTGAACTGCGGCAAGCTTTTGCAGGCCGCAGTTTCTTAACGGCGGCTCGTTCCGCGCAGGGCCCCGTTGTTTTCCGCTCACGTCTGCTGAGGGTCAGTAGCTAAAATAAAGCGACTGCTTGCTTTGGTCCGCTCTGGGCCAGGAGCGGACTTAAGGCCCACTTCCGCTCACGTCAGAATGCCCGGGGACAGTGTGTAGCTGCCGCTCTGCGGTGACCATTACCGCGCTCGTCTTAGATCAATTGGCTTCGTGCGTCTCGACCTGACCGCAACGAGGGCACTTGTACGTTCGCAATTCCGGCAACAACTGACCCAATCCGGGCGTTATGCGCACAAGCTGGGTCGAGCTCCCGCAGCGCGCGCATTCATGGTCGGTCGGGTCAGCGACGTCGTCGGAGGAATCTTCCATCCGCCAAAAATCGCGGGGCCACTAGGCTCTGGCCATTCCGGGAAATCCCTTAGGTGCTCCGCTTATGCTCGGTCGCCTCGTCCGGCCCAACTTTAGCGTCTTCCTCGGCCAGCAATCTCAAGATGCGCTGCCGCTCGACCTCGTCGGTCGTGCGTTCGAGCAGCTGTTTAAATCGCCTGATGTTCTCGTCGTGAATGAAGCGCTGCATGGCCGTGGTCTCCCCCTACAAGCGAAAGCAGCGCCTAGCAAGCTGCGCTCTTTTTACGGGCGAGTCGAGTTAATAAGGCCGCTGACACTACAGCGAAATGCCGCGTTGGGCGGCGCTTCCGCAGCCGCCTGTTCCGATGCTGAAGCTCGATAAGCCTCGACGGCGCGTCGGTCGGCCCCCGCCAGGTGCGGCATCAATTGGTGAGCCGTCCCTACCGCTCGTTGGCAGGCGATGCCGACAAATCCGCAATGTCGGACCTGGTCAGCCGCGGTATTTTCGCGATCTCGGTTCCATCGAAACCGGTCACGGTGACGACGACCACCCGTTTTGCGCATGCGGACATTTCGAGGAATATCTCGAATGCAATCCGCTCCGCGGCGGCCGCATCGACGCAAAACTCATTCGCTCCGTGGCGAAAGCCATTTGCCTGAAAATGATAGAGGTACATGTCAGTCCCTCAGATGGAGTACGGAGCAACCCTGCTCAGGTCTCAGCCTAGGGCTTTCGGCTCGCGGCGCCGATCGCGCTCGGATGCCGCATCGATGCGATCAGCCTCGGAATCGTAGGCGCGTGCGTTATCTCTCATCCGCTCAGCATCCGTCAGCAGGCTCAGCTGCGCTGCCATTTCCCGGCACAGCGCCGCTTGCTGACGGCAGTATTCTGCTCGTCCCACGGCATAGGCCTCTCTCAGTTTTTTCGCAGGTTTGCGGGATCTGCCGTCTATCCAGACGGGAGCGATCCTCAACTGTACCGAGTGAACACCACCATATCGGTTACGTTCCCGACACGCGAGGGAAATTACTTCAGATTTTCAGCGGCCAGTATTCACATCGGACAGATGCAGAATTTCAGAGGAGCCGGTTAGAGGGGCCATTTCGAAGTGACCGGCCTGATTGATCGTATCGGGGCATGCGTGCAGAAGGACGAGACACCGAACGACCTACGGACGGCCCGTCGCCAGACTAGCGTCGGAACAGGGGCTCCTCGTGAATCACTTCGCCCTTTGCATTCGTCACCACGATCTTCTCGTTCGTCGCGGGATTTCTATTTTGCGAAAGATCCCTGGCGACCGCCCTCGCTTCTTCCCGCGCAGCCTCGTCGGTCGGAAAATCCTGTCCGTCGAGATCTTCGGCGCCGGAGCCGTGCAAGGTGAAATAATATCGGGCCATGATGTTCGCTAACTAGCGGGTCTCAGGCGGCGTTTCTTGTGCCCTAAGGCACCAGCGAAATGCCGCCGTCCGAGCCGCTCGACTGCTATTCTCAACGCCGGAAGCAACGACCACAGCGTCCGGGCCAAAAAGCTGCCAGCGCCATTCCTGACCATGCTGCCAGATCCGGTATTTCATCTTGGGCTGACACATCGAAACTCCCGTCTAGGCGGGAGCGCTCGTGGCTCTCAGTCGCCAGTGCCCAAGGGTTCTCCTAGCGATCCCTCACAATGTCGCATTTGCGACTCTCGTTCAAGTCGAATGACGTTTTCCTTGCGATTCACCGGGCGTCAGTCGACTATTCGGGTTCCTGCTCCGTGATCGGCGGAACCGGACAGATAAGCCCCGTGCAGCTCAGGACTTTCGCCGGAAAGTCGCCGGACAGGGACCTCCGCAGGCATCAACGGCTGTGAGCCGGTAGTGCTCCCGCCCGCAAGCAGGACAATGATGCCGTTCAACACGAACCTCCTCTTGGAGGCTCTACCCGACAACGAGCGCAGCGCGCTGCAGGTTCATCTGCAGCCAGCTGAGCTCTCGCAGCAACAGATCCTATTCGATGTCGGAGATACGATAGACGCGGTCTATTTTCCGACGGATGCCGTCGTGTCGCTCGTAGTCCCCCTCTCCACGGGCGAAGTAGTTGAGACCGCGATGGTCGGACGTGACGGCGTGATCGGTGCGGCGGCCGCGTTGAGCGGCCGGCGATCGCTCAGTCGGGCCATAGTTCAAATCCGCGGCGATTGCCTGGTCAGTGAAATCGAGCCACTGAGAAAACTACTCGATGAGTGCCCGAATATGCGCTCACTCATTGGTGCGCATGAGCAAGCGCTGTTCGCGCAGGCCCAGCAATCGGCTGCCTGCAATGCAACGCATGTGATTGAGAGCCGTTTCGCCAGATGGCTTTTGCGGGCGGCGGATCTGTGCGGCAGCGACGAGTTGCCGCTGACGCAAGAGTACATCGCACAGATGCTCGGCGTCCGACGTACGAGCGTCACCTTGGTAGCCCGAACCTTGCAAAAAGCCGAATTAATCCGGTACGCGCGAGGTCATATCAAAATCATTGACAAAGCCGCACTCCGGGACACCGCCTGTGAGTGCTACCAAACAGTAAAGATGAACTACAGCAACATCCTGCTCCGAACGAATGACTGATCTGCGACGGCAAGCTCCCGACTCTTTGCGGTTGGTTGACGGGAGCGTATGTGCCGTGGCTGCAGGCACTTACGCGAGCCTGGAGCGTCGGACTATCATCGCTCGCAAGGTCGTCGCGATTGCATCCGTTTCACCCCCAAGCCGACATTTGACGCAACCCGGCACCCAAAATAGGACGACCCTGACTAACTCTTCCGCAACAGCCCAGTAAGCTCTTTCACTGCGACAGTTAGATTCATGACTTCCGTCTCGCGCAATTGGTCGATCTTCTGATGCAGGAGCTCTATTTCTAGCTCGGCTTTCACGTTCACCTGAAAATCATTCTCTGCCTTTTTGCGGTCGATCTCCTGTTGCCTGTTTTGGCTCATCATTATGAAAGGAGCCGCATAGGCAGCCTGGAATGACAGTGCCAAGTTGAGAAGGATGAACGGATATGGATCCCATTGATAGATGTAAGCCGTAACGTTGAGTATTATCCAAACTATCAAGATGGTCGATTGTATGATAATGAATCGCCACGATCCCATGTTGGCGGCAACGGTGTCCGCGATGCGCTGTCCAACCGTGAGCTTTAGTTCCCGCGAGCCTTGGCGCGTTCGAGCCCCGCGCCGCAAGGTCCGAAGCTCATTAAGCAACCGCGCTTCGGTCTCATGCAATTCGGTCTTTAAAGCTGTCGATTTAGTCATGCTCTAACCTTCTCTATGGCCATTGAAGGCAATGCACTTCGTCTTCCGTGGAATATGGCGCGCCGTGCTTTTTCAATGAATTGGGCAAATAGCGTGCCGGACGGAATAAGACTGCAACCGCGTATGAGATCGATACTATATAATAGTAATCTAGAACTCTAGTTGAGCGCTGCTTCGTACGCTGGATTCGGGTTAAATCTTGTCATTGCTCGCGCCGCTCCTGGCCCGCCAAGAAACGAGATTGTTGGTGCTGCCTGGCCAAAAGCGCACACGTCTTCCGATTGAACCTCCGATTGGAATTTCGGACGGGCACCGCTCGGCCTCGTGCGCTCTCGAGTAGTAGCCCCGCAGCAGCCCACCCTCCCAGGCTTCGGAAGATGAGGCCCCGAGTTCTGATCCGAAGAGGCGCACCTACGGTCTGAAAAACTTGGCTCCTCGACGTCGCCCGGACTTTTTCGCTAATATCGGCCAGCGGCGGACCTAAGCCACTCTCATCTACAGGCGAACCGCGCAACCTGCGAGCCGTCCAGCTCCTGCTAGGCCATCGAAAAATCGAGAGCACCGTTTGGCTTAAACTGATCGACGTCGTTTGATGTCCATTGGAAGCCCGGAAGGTGGTGAAGATTGAGAACGCGCATGTCTGGGTCTTTGGCAGCAACACGGGGATTCCAGTGGAGCAAGTCACTGTGGCCAGTCCGCCCGCTGCGGGCGCCTTCATCGAGAAGTCGATCATCGCGGAGGCGAGCGCGCGGGATGCTGGTCCGTCTGAGGATGTGCCGCAGATCGACGTGCTGTGCGCGGCAATCGGCCTCAGATCACCGCCGATGTCGATGCGGCGGGCCTACAAACGCTGAAGCAGATGATCGATAAGTACGAAGAGATTTTGAAACTGATGGCCCCCAAGAAGTGAAAGAGGCCGCCAACTGAGGCGGCCTCACTTGCCCTTTGTTTGAAGCAAACGATCTAAGAAGAAGCCGGCGGTTGCCCCACCGGCAACGGCCATGACGAGCCAGAGTAAGCCATAGTCCACTTGACCTCACGATCTCGTCTTTCGCGCGTTCGCGGCTGCGGGCGCTAGGGCTTTAGTTTATCGGGCCGCCGTCCACATCGTCCGAATCTACGGCCTTCTCCGCGCGCTGAATTTCCAGTTCCTTGACCAGTTCTTCGGCCATCAGATTCATGATGCGTCCGCGCTCCGGCAGGTCTGTCGTTAAAGCAAGCAGCCTCATGTAGTGTCTGATGTTCTCGTAATGGATGAACTCGCGCATTGCCCGCCTCCGTGCGAAGGCTTCCGTCCAGTTGTGACCCTGGACCGGTTACGCGGGGGAGTCGAACGAAATTTCACAGATTCAAAAAGGACCATTGTTCCGATGAAAAGGGTCCAGTCACCACGGAAAGGGACCAGTACCCAATATAGACAAGGAACAAAATGAGTACTTCGGTGTTGGTAGTCGAAGGGGCGCTTGCTATGGCCGGAATTCGAAGCATCTCACAGGCTGCCTTGGTCGCGGCATGCGCTGCCGGCGGCCTGGTCTCGGTCCAAGCTTACATGTCGTCAAAGACGAAAGCGCCACAGCCATCTGCCGTCTCAAAAGTGCAAGCCATTCCTAGGGCGGAAGCAATTGCCTTGAAGCACAGTGCGGAAAGGGCGCTCGAAGATCTCAGGATGCTCAGCCCGATTTACCCTACAATCAAGTATACGGCCGCCCAGCTCGCGGGCTCGGCGACGACCAACCCGATAAAGGCGAAGAAAATCGTGCGTTCGACGCGCAACACGCCGCTACAGATCGCGTATGTCCCGAAGTCAGCCGGCTACATCTATTAGAGCGCTGGTCCTTTTTGAGCTCCCGCCGTGTAGCTTCGACGCGCCTCCAGTCTTCATTCGGGTTTTGAGCCACGACGCCGCGGGTAGGGATAACCTGCAGCCGGGACTAGAATAGGTATTAGCGGCGGAGCAAGCGACTCAGCCAAATGACGGGCGGCAAATGCCTTGACCCGGTCCACGTCGGCGATTCGCTGCCTATGCATGCGCTCAAAGCGTTCGCGAAGATGCAAGGGATAATAGAAGGGCATCGGTCGAGTCCTTGATGGGAGCTGCCCGGCGGCCCAAAAGCGTGCGTCCGGCACCACAGCTATATAGTGCCGAACACCAGCCGTACCAGTACCTAGACATCGGAGACGCATTGGCAAAGAGCCGCAAAACGTTGCTATCCGAGAATTCCGTCGACGCGCGGCGCCAATGCGATCGAAGGCAGCGGCCATCGTTGCCGTGCACGCCTTTGCTCAGCAGTGCGTCAAGGCCCGCCATCGTTTCCGACGCTTCAAGACAGATGCCATCCTGCTCCCGCTTCGCGTGGTTAGCTAGGAGCAGTCTGTCGTGGGAAGTTTGGATGGGTATATCGCTGGGCTCTTTGCCTCCGTAGCCGCGCCGGCGTCCCTGGCTGCGAGCACCAGCGCGCACCAACGCTGCAAAGGCGTTCAAAACGAACTTTCATGCCCGGCGCGCAACCAATCGCCGGCGAAACCGTGACAGCAATCCGGGACGACGCTCTCCATATGAGCGTAGGCGCGCGATCAAGGCACGGCTGCGTTTAGCTCACAATCGTCAGCTCCGAGGAAAGCAACATGTTCGAATCAGATAAATTCCGTTCGAAAGCGTCCGACTGCGCGGCTCAAGCCGACAAATCTGCCGATCCTGGCGAAATCCGCGACTTAAAGCGACTCGAACACAGCTTTCTCTCGTTGGCGCAGCACGAGGACTGGCTAGCTGATAATCTCGATAAGATCGTTCGCTCGCAAGACGGCCGCGCAACTGAATATCCTGGCGAGAAGATCAATGGCCGGACCGCATCGGAGATCGAGGAGCATATCCTGCGGTGTCTCGGAGCGGCCGTCATGCTGCACTGGGGGACGATATCCGCGACGCTCCAGCGCGAGCTCTTCGACACAGCAGGGTCGATGGGCTCGCTACTGCGAACTTCGGAGCTGCGTGGCCAAATCGCTCGATTTCTGCATAATCATCAGAATAAGGTCGATCACGAAGCGGAGTGACTCGCTCAACCTATCGGAAAAGGGCGAAGGCGGGTGAGTCTGGCAATTTGCCGCGCTCTTTCGACAGCAATCGGGGCCGTATTGAAGCGATCGCAGCGAAGGTCTACTCGCCTCGCAGCCGGGGCTCCTACCATCTCATCACGGCAGACGTCTGATTAGGATGTCTGCTCCCATTTGAGAGGCCGCCAACTTGGCGGCCTCTTTCTATTTTGACATTTCTTTGGTCGCGCCGGACGTATTAGCGCCTTCCTCTTCAATCTCCTGCTTGGCTTGCAGCAGGTGGGCCTCCGACTTTCCTGTCGGTTTACCTTCGCTGACCCAAATACGGTAAGCCCGCTCGCGGATCCGACGTGCCAAATCGTTCTTCGCTGTATTGTCGTCCATTGGACTTGCCCTCCACGGGGACAAAAAGATCTCACACGATGCCGACCTGCGCTCGGCCAGAAAAGGCCACCGCTCGGAAGGAGCTAACTTCCCGTCATAACAGCGAGTGCATGATCGTCACGGACATTCGCTCAATAAGACGCCAAGCGCTTTATCGCCGGCCCGGGAGGCTTCCGTGACAGTTGTGAACAAATCCTCGGACTGGGCGATTGGGCTTCGTCGCCCGGCGCGGTAAATCTCCCACCTCCATTGTTTAGGTGGATCGGCACGGTTCTTTACAACAACAGAAAAATCTCCGTGGCTAAGCATTCGAACAACTCCATTTGCCGCCGATTGCGGGAGACTAACGACGCTGCCACGGTTTTCTAGTCGAGCGATTTGGCAAGTCGGGTGAAGTCACTCAGCACCGAATCAATTAGTTGCCTCCGCCGAGGGTCTTGAGCCTGAGGTGTCGTGGCAAATAACTCCAATAAGTAGGTCGCCTTCGCCGCCACATCATGCCAGTTCGCGCTCGGCGCCGCAGAGAGCTGCTTCTCCAGAGCATCCAAACGCCCGCGAAGCTGGCGCTCATTTTCAGTCACCTCCGCAAGCAGGCGTCTGGCTTCCGTTGCCTTCTGCGCGGCCATACCCCTATGGCTGTCGAGATCTACCGGGTCATGAGTCATGCGATCACCGTACTTTGGACCGGACTGGGTTTTGGCACTGACCACCCAGCGGCGGCCGGCTAGCTATTTCGCCAGGCCCTGCGATCTCAGCCATGCCAGCTTCCGCGGACCGTTTATCCATTCAAGGACCTCCGCTAGGGTCCGAAGTCCTCCGATAAAGCGGGTATCTTGCCCCGGATGATGGGCTTCGACCTGCCATTCCTCGTCGGTGAGACGTTTGGGGCGAAAATCGATGCGAATCTTTTTGCTCATATGGCGTTGTGGCAGTAATTCGGAATGCACACCAGCGGAAAGCCAGCCCGCGCCAAAATCGAGTCACGCCACTTTGCGTTTTAGCCGCCAGAGCTGATATCCTCTGAGCTTGATCTCACTCTCGATTTTATATCGCGAGAAGTTATGTGGAGGTGCGGCGCCCATCTCGACGGCACCGCTCGGCTGCCACGGCGCGAACTGGCTCGGCAACTCACTGCCAGACGGGTCGCCGACAAAAGCGCTGAGCCCGTCTGATTCCGACTTAAACACATATATCTTCACGACAATTCCTTCCGGGCCGAATTGGGCCGTTCGATCCTTCTCGAGAAGCACCATACTCCCGATGACCCTATACAGATGCAAAATTCCTAATCTTACTCAGTTTGTGATCGTGGGCAGGATATTCGTTAATTGAATTGGCCTACACATGCTTGGCACCGAAAACATGAGATCACCGCGGGGGCACCTCTTTGAAGCCCGGCGCACGCTGGCACGTGGGAGCACTCCTGATGAAAAAAGCATTGCCGACCGGAATGCTAACTGACGCCGATCAGGCTCGCTTTAGCCTCGTTCGAAACTGGGTGCTTGATCAGCACGTTACAGAGATCGAAATGACTGAGCGGCAATTCTGGATATTTGCACAGCTTCAGCCGGCTGCAGAAAAGCCCTGGACCACCTTCATGGGGCGGCCGCTGCGAGTACCCGAAATGCCAAATAACGCCCAGATTTGCCTCGGCATCTCCGACAAGATCGCCCCTGGTGCGGTCTAAGCAGCGCAAGTCCACGAACCTCTGTGCATTTGCACGACGACCTCGGCTCTACGCGCAGCAAGAAAGCGAGAGACAATTAAATCGAGTGACAGACTGATTTTAGGCGCCCTTGTGTACTGGTGGTCAGTCGGCGCGGCGGCCATACTTGGTACGATCTACGGAATAATGACCCTAATCGACTCTCTATAACCATACGAGGAGACGGCCAAAAGGCGACGCGCTCGGCGCCCTCCCAATAGTCACTAAGCGCGATCCCAGGCCGTAGCTTGCGGTTTGGACCTCAACAGGCACCAAAACGCATCTTTATTTGCCCGGCCACTTGACCGCACGTTCGGCCGATTCCACAGGCGCGAAGCTTCTCTCGACAGCATCGTAGATCTGAACCCGCACAACGGGATATTTCGCCTTCAGCGTCATGCCCGCAGTCATCGCGTCCTCCGCGGTTTGGAAATGCGTCTTGAATTTTCCATCCACCAGCAGAACGTGGCCTTCGGTGGGCCGGGCGTTAGCGGGCGCGTTGCGGGCTATTCCGGGTTCGAAATTCATGGCTTCGTCATCGCGTTTGATCTTTTGCACGCCTAATCCCCATTTTTCCTAGAAATCGGCAGCGACAAGATTGTAAGCGCGCCTGCGGCCACGGGCGTAGACCTTGGCCGCGGTGCGGAAGATGAGCTCACGATGGCGGTCGAACATGCGAAGCACGCTCGCTTCGTCTGCCATCAGATCGGGCTCTATGCGTCGCAACGCGTCAGAGGTGACCAGGAAGGCGTTTTCCATCGAGCGGTCATAGCCCCAGAACCGCACGGCACGGAGCGTCTGGTCGTAGCTTCGCGATTGGTTCGGAAATGCTACGCGGCCATTGGTCCCGCTTTCGGGCCGGCGCCATGGCCACATCATCATCGCCCATACACTGTGTCAGCTACGGTTTTCATCTTTTGCGCCTGATCGATCCGGTCCGGTTGCGTACCAACGTAGCGGCGAGAGTCGTGCTGCAGATAGGTGGATCGTCTGTATATGGGGTGCGTGGCCAAATTAGCGAGATAATTTGCATAGGCGCCGGAAAATAAGATTAAGGGCGCGGCCATATTTGCTCGACATGCGCCGTGAATAGGCGCACGCTCTCAAGATAAGCGCACAAGAAGATTTCTCGTCCCGGCGGGCACCAAACGGCCCCGCTGGTCGCGGCATGCTGCAAGGAGGCACGATGGCTGCTAGCCCGATCATCCCGCCCAATGATGCTCGCTTGCTTGGCCCCGCAGACCGCGCGCGCATCGACGTCGATGCACCCGCCGAAATGCGGCATTGGGTCCGCGAACTTGGTACGCCCGCAGCGAAGCTCAAGGCGGCCGTGCTAGTCGCCGGCCCGCTGGTTGTGAACGTGCGCAGCTATTTGCAGAGGCGAGCATTGTACGGGCCAGTGCGATGACCCGCACCAAGCGCCGCACTTTGACCTTCAAGCGGCCCTTCACGCTCAAGGGCGTGGAGCGCCAGCTTCCGCCTGGCGACTATGAACTCGTCACCGACGAGGAACTGATCGAAGAGCTGTCATTCCCCGTCTACCGCCGCGTGGCGAGCTGGTTCATGGCGCCCGCACAAAGCGCCGCCATGACGACAGAAATGATTTCGATCGACCCGGCGGATGTCGCCGTCGCGCTTGAGCGCGACCGAGCCTTCGAAATGTAGTTCTCCCGGCGGAACCGACCCTTTTTCGGCTAAGTGCGATTGACCGGCCGCATAAATCAGTCGTTCCTGCCGACAACAGCCGATCGATCGCACCAGTCCCATCGACATTGCCAGGGACAAGGCGCAAGGTGGCGAAAGCCGAAACGCCAGCGCAAGGCGGCCGGCCCCTCATCCCAACTGTCGACCGGACCCCATCCGGGTGTTCGTAGCCACCGTTCCGAACGCAGTTCGGACGAAAGGACACCATGAATTTGCCTCCCATCCTCAAGGGCGATTCACTGACGCGGCTGATGCAGGGCGCCGCAGGTGGCGCATTGGTCGCGATGATTGTCGGCTTCACCTGGGGCGGCTGGACGCTCCAGAGCAAGGCGCAGAAGTTAGCCGACGAGAAAGCGGAGACAGCCGTAGTCGCGGCGCTGACGCCCATTTGCGTGGACAAGTTCGAGCACGCGACCGATGCCAAGACGACCCTGGCGGCCCTAAAGGCAGAGGACAGCTGGAAACGAGATACCTTTATCAGCAAAGGTGGCTGGGCGACCTTCCCGGGTAACGCACCCAATCGCGACGTTGCTGAAGCCTGCGCCAAGATTCTCGACGAAGGGAAGTAGTTTCAACAGTCGTGTAGGCCGCGCCGAACCTTGGAGCAAGTAGCGGCCGGACGCTTCGCGCGATTGCCGCCGCGATTGGAGCCAGAACACAATCGCCGACAAAACCGCGATGCTCCACCACTATGGGGCGGCCGCTTCAATGGAGAGAACTCTTGAATGATAGGCTCCGGGACTGGCTTGTGCCGCCTGTCCTGCTCCCGCTCGCGATTGTTGTGGTGCTTGCCATCTTGCTCGCCAGCAACTGGTGACGGGAGATAGATTGCTGGCCCCGCCGACGCGTTTGCCGTTTCGTCCGCCCGATGCAGGCTTAGCCAACCGCACGCAGTCTCCATTACAGAAATGATGAGAGGATGTCTGATCCAAAATAGCTGTGTGAATTACCGGAGTATTGGTGCATGGTAGGCAAATGGGTCAAGACTCCATCAAATCAGCGATAACCGCTTCCTTGTGGGGGATCGCATTACTGATCTCAGCCGGGACGCTGCTCGCATTTCTGGTTTGGTGAACACACCATCACGCGGGTTCACTCGCGGCCGCAACAGCGGAGTCTCAGCCGATATTTTTGATGGAAAGATCGCAATCCGTTTACGTCGATTCCCACTTACTTCCCCGTACCGTGTTCGATCGATCGTTCTATCGAGGGCGTCTACGCGATGCCCCAGCTCCTCCCGATTTTTGCCCACCTAGTCACTCACAATCAACATGCTCATCGCCATATGCAATTGAGGCGAACATCGCGACGGTTGCCCGCGGCCGGACCGCAACTCCCCCCAAATACGAAGGTGCAGAACCATGACTCACCATTTTTCGGTCGGCCAACTCGTTGATCTCGAGCCAAGAGTGCTTCGGCCGTGCGCTCCCGGTCCATATGAAATCCGCCATTTGTTGCCTATTTTCGAACGAGAACCGGCCGATCCGTCCTACCGCATCAAAAGCTCCGCAGAGAAACATGAGCGCGTGGTTGCTGAAAGTGAGCTCGCGCTTTTTTCAGGCAGGGAAGTCTAACCTGCGTCTTATTCTCCGCCCGGCACGTCTCACGAAAAGAAAGCTGGCGCTCCACCTTGTACAGCGCGAGGAAAGAGCCAACTTAGGAGTGCCTGCTTCAATCCATGTTGAACGGGCGACCGTTCCTGCACAACTTACTCAAACCTGCGCTCTGGAGGATTGCATGCAATTCAGGCCACTGCACGATCGCATCGTCTTGAAGCGGATTGAGGCGGATTCCAAAACGACCGGCGGCATCATCATTCCGGATACCGCGCAGGAAAAGCCGAGCCAGGGCGAAGTCATCGCCGTCGGCCCCGGTGGCCGCGACGAGGCCGGCAAGCTCACCCCGATCGACCTGAAGGTCGGCGACGTCGTGCTGTTCGGCAAGTGGTCGGGCACCGAGGTCAAGATCGACGGCCAGGATCTCGTCATCATGAAGGAGTCCGACATCATGGGCGTGCTCGAGGGCACAGCCACCGCGAAGAAGAAAGCCGCTTAACCAGGCACACTCCGCGTCCTGAGGAGCCTGCCGCAGGCAGGCATCTCGAAGGGCGGAGCAACGGACCAAGACGCGCGTCTTCAAGAACCCGCGCACTTGCGCGGCTCCTGAAGATGAGCCGGAAAATCGAAGGAAACACACAATGGCCGCTAAGGACGTTAAATTCTCCGTGGACGCTCGCGACCGCATGCTGCGCGGTGTCGACATCCTCGCCAACGCCGTGAAGGTCACGCTTGGCCCCAAGGGCCGCAACGTCGTGCTCGACAAGTCGTTCGGCGCTCCCCGCATCACCAAGGACGGCGTCACCGTCGCCAAGGAGATCGAGCTCGAGGACAAATTCGAGAACATGGGCGCGCAGATGG
>Ga0310811_10003606_pt1 | contig 19489 bp, 15 predicted proteins | sample YCmetagenome_FD_207642 | JGI IMG/M metagenome (GOLD analysis project Ga0310811, IMG submission 207642) | Soil microbial communities from experimental microcosm in Duke University, North Carolina, United States - YC | ecosystem: Engineered > Artificial ecosystem > Soil microcosm > Unclassified ...
GCCGCAGCCGCTCGCCGGGCTCACCGTGGTGATCACCGGAACGCTTTCCGGATTCTCCAGGGACGGCGCCAAGGAGGCGGCTCAGGCGGCGGGCGCCAAGGTCGCCGGATCCGTTTCGAAGAAGACCTCTTACGTGATCGTCGGGGAGAATCCCGGCAGTAAGGCGGACAAGGCCGAGCAGCTCGGCGTCCCGGTGCTTGACGAGGACGGATTCCGCGCGCTGCTGGCCGGGGAGTTGGCTCGAACGGCGGAGATCGAAGAATCTACTGACGAGGACTCGTAAAAGACGAAGATCATCTGAAGGATCGTCACGATCCGGCCAAACTTCCCCGCGTTATCGCGCTTTGCGAATACTCTGGTGCCTCACACGCTCGCGGCGCCTTCACGGCGCACCGCCGGTGCCGTCGGGCGCATCGGCTGTCAGGGGTACCGAACCGGACCGGCTCACGATCAACGTGGGAAGAAGTGGTGGCTCAGATGGCTCGTTGGCGAGCGTTCTGGTCCGATCCGACGCTCCGTGCTCGCGCCTACCTCGCCGCAGTCATCAGCGCCGGATTCTTCGCCCTTCTCGGCGCCGCCGTCACCAAGCTCAACGACGTCACCGTCCAGCACACCCGGATGCACGTGCCGCCCGCGGTGATGTGGCTGCTGGTGGCGCTGGTCGTGCTCGGCGAGGCGCGCCCGGTGCTCTCCCGGCGCGGGACCGACGGCGCCAGCCTCGGCCTCGCCTTCGGCGCCGCGATCCTCGCCGTCGACTGCTGGCAGGACGCTGTGTTCGCGCAGGCGCTCGCGATGGTGTTCTCCGAGGTCGGCCGACGGCACAGCTGGTCCAGGCTGTCGTTCAACGTGGCGCGGCAGTCCGTCTCGTACGCCGTGGGCGGTCTGCTTTTCTACACGCTGACGGACGAGGGCACGGCCATCGCCCGTCTCTCGAACGTGCTCGGGCCGGCCCGCGTGGCCTCGCTGATGTTCGCGGCCGCGGTCGTGGTCGTCATCAACCACGTGCTCGTCTGGCTCTGCGTGACCGCCGTGCGCGGCGTGCCCTTCGGACTTCAGCTGCATCGAGACGGCTGGCGGCAGACGCGCGCCTCGGCCGCGATGGTCTGCCTCGGGCCGCTGGTCGTCGGCGCGACGGTCTACCGCGCGTGGCTGCTGCTGTGCCTGCTGCCCGCGATCTACGTCGTGCACGGCAGCAGCACCGAGCGCTGGGAACGCGAGTGGGAGTCCAAGCACGACCTGCTCACCGGCCTGCCGAACAGCAGGCAGTTGCGCGCCGAAGGGGACCGGGCTCTCGAGGAGGCCGCGCGCACCCGGGGAAACGCCGCGGTCCTGCTGCTGGATCTCGACCGCTTCAAGGACGTCAACGACACCCTCGGCCACCTGACGGGCGATCAGCTGCTGCGGGTGGTCGCGAGCCGGCTCTCCGCCTGCGTCGGCAGCCAGGGCACGCTGGCCCGGTGGAGCGGCGACGAGTTCGTCGTGCTGCTGCCCCGGGTGCGCAGCGGCCAGGACGCGTTCGCCGCGGCGCACCGGATCGCGGAGTGCTTCACGATCCCGTTCCAGCTCGAGGCGTACACGCTGGACCTCGAGTGCTCGATCGGCGTCGCCGAGTACCCGCGCGACGCCGAGGATTTCGAGGAACTGCTGCAGCGTGCGGACGTCGCGATGTACCAGGCCAAGCGCTCGCGCGCGGGCATCTCCGGCTACGAGGCCGAGCGCGACCAGAACACCCCGGACCGGCTCGCGCTGCTCGGCGACCTGCGCCGCGCGCTGGCCGGCGGCGAGATCCAGCTGCACTACCAGCCGAAGGTCTCCTTCGCGGCTGGCCAGGTGGTCGGCTTCGAGGGCCTGGTGCGCTGGAACCACGCGACCCGCGGCCCGGTGAACCCGGAGGAGTTCGTCCAGCTCGCCGAGCAGACCGGCCTGATGTCCACGCTGACCTCCTACGTCGTCGAGCGGGCGCTGGCCCAGGCGGCGCTCTGGTGGCGCTCGGGCCTGTCGGTGCCGATCGCGGTGAACGTCTCGATGCGCGACATCCACGCGCCCAACTTCGTCGCCTCGATCCAGGAGGGCCTGGAGAAGTACGGCGTCCCGGCCGAGGCGCTCCAGCTCGAGATCACCGAGCGCGTGCTGCTGCAGGACCCGCAGCGCGCCAAGGCCACGCTCGAACGGCTCGACGCGCTCGGCGTGAACCTCTCGCTGGACGACTTCGGCACCGGCTACTCCTCGCTCGTGCTGCTGCGCAGCGTGCCGGTGCGCGAGATCAAGATCGACAAATCCTTCGTGGCCCGTCTGGCGCACGACGCCGAGGACGCGGCGATCGTGCGCTCCACGGTCGATCTGGCGCACTCGCTCGGCCTGAAGGTCGTGGCCGAGGGCGTCGAGGACGAGATCACCTGGCAGCGGCTCGCCGAGCTCGGCTGCGACGTGGCGCAGGGCTGGCTGCTCGCCAAGGCGCTACCCGCGCACGAGGCGACCGCCTGGCTCAACCGCAGGGCCCTGTCGGCCCCGCCCGGGCGCGCCGCCGCGCTCGCCGCGCCGCGCCCGCGTCCCCCGGTGCGCACGACCCGCCCCTGAGCGGCGCGCCCCGCGCGCCGGTTGACGACGTGGAAATCGGGGAACGGGGCGCCGCCCGCCGCCGATAGGATGGAGCGGTCCGAGTGCGCGCTGGGTCGGCAGGCCCGCTTGAGCAGAGAAAGCAGGACCGATGTCCGCGATCACCCGCGAGGAGGTGGCCCACCTCGCCCGGCTGTCCCGGCTGGAGCTGAGCGAGGCCGAACTCGACCACTTCGCCGAGCAGCTCGACGCGATCGTCGGCGCCGTCGCCCGCGTCAGCGAGCTGCCGACCGAGGATGTGCCGCCGACCTCGCACGCGCTGCCGATGACGAACATCTTCCGCCAGGACGTGGTGCGCCCCGCCGGCACGCCGATCCTGGACCGCGCCGAGGTGCTCGCCCAGGCCCCGGCCGCCGAGGACGACCGCTTCCGGGTTCCGCGCATCCTCGGGGAGGACTGATCACGATGACGGATCTGACGAAGAAGACCGCCGCCGAGACCGCCGCCGCGATCGCGAACGGGGAGGTCTCCGCCGTCGAGGTCGCCGAGGCGCACCTGGACCGGATCGCCAAGGTGGACGACCGGATCAACGCGTTCCTGCACGTGGACTCCGAGGGCGCGCTGAACGCCGCCCGCGCCGTGGACGCCAAGCGCGCCGCGGGGGAGAGGCTGGGCCCGCTGGCCGGCGTGCCGCTCGCGCTCAAGGACCTGTTCACCACCCGCGGCATCCCGACCACCTGCGGCTCGAAGATCCTCGAGGGCTGGCTCCCGCCGTACGACGCCACCGTCACCCGGCGGCTGCGCGAGGCCGACGTGGTCATCCTCGGCAAGTCGAACATGGACGAGTTCGCGATGGGCTCCTCCACCGAGAACTCGGCCTACGGCCCGACCCGCAACCCCTGGGACCTCGAGCGCATCCCCGGCGGCTCCGGCGGCGGCTCGGCCGCGGCGCTGGCCAGCTTCCAGGCCCCGCTCGCCATCGGCACCGACACCGGCGGCTCGATCCGCCAGCCCGGCGCGGTGACCGCGACGGTCGGCGTGAAGCCGACGTACGGCGGCGTATCCCGCTACGGCATGGTCGCCTTCTCCTCCTCGCTCGACCAGGGCGGGCCCTGCGCGCGCACCGTGCTGGACGCGGCGCTGCTGCACGAGGCCATCGCGGGGTACGACATGCTCGACTCCACCTCGATCGACGCGCCGGTCCCGGCCGTCGTCGAGGCCGCGAGGCTGGGCGCGACCCAGGGCATCAAGGGCCTGCGCGTCGGGGTCGTCAAGCAGTTCGCCGGCGAGGGCTACCAGGCGGGCGTGGTGCAGCGCTTCCAGGAGAGCGTGGAACTGCTGCACACCCTCGGTGCCGAGATCGTCGAGATCGACTGCCCGTCCTTCGACTTCGCGCTGCCGGCCTACTACCTGATCGCACCGAGCGAGTGCTCCTCGAACCTGGCCAGGTTCGACGCCATGCGCTACGGCCTGCGCGTGGGGGACAACGGCAGCCGCAGCGCCGAGGAGGTCACCGCGCTCACCCGCGAGGCCGGCTTCGGCGCCGAGGTGAAGCGCCGCATCATGCTCGGCACGTACGCGCTCAGCTCCGGCTACTACGACGCGTACTACGGCCAGGCGCAGAAGGTGCGGACCTTGATCATCCGCGACTTCGAGGCCGCGTTCACTCAGGTGGACGTGCTCGTCTCGCCGACCACGCCGACCACCGCGTTCAAGATCGGCGAGCGCGCGGACGACCCGATGGCGATGTACCTCGCGGACCTGTGCACCATCCCGACCAACCTGGCCGGCAACGCGGGCATGTCGCTGCCCTGCGGTCTCGCGCCGGAGGACGGACTGCCCGTCGGCCTGCAGATCCTCGCTCCCGCGATGGCCGACGACCGGCTCTACCGCGTGGGCGCGGCGCTCGAGGCCGCGTTGCTGGAACAGTGGGGTCGTCCGATCCTGGACCTGGCCCCGGCGCTCTAGCCGGGCGTCGCGACCGCGCGCACGAGACGGATGGAGTGAGTCCGAGATGGCAAAGAAGGAACGTCCCCCCGTGAAGGTTCCCAAGGGCACGATCGGCCGCGTGGTCTTCGTCGGCGGCCAGGTCGCCGCGGCCCTCGCCGCCCTGCGCGCGATCAAGGACGCTCGCAGCAAGGGCGACAAACTCGCGCTGCTGCACGGCGTGCTGACCGGCGCCGTCGTCGCGGTGACCGCCGTCGTCGCCCTGCGTACCGTGCGCGAGCAGTCCGCCGAGTCCGACGTCGCCGACGGGGAGCTCGTCGAGCCCAAGACCCTGACCTCCGGGTCGAAGTAGTAGCAGAACCGTTGAAGGAGCTGAACTTCCTATGAGCACCGCGACCACCGACGAGCTCATGGACCTCGACGAGGCGCTGGCGCGCTTCGACCCGGTCATGGGGCTCGAGGTGCATGTCGAGCTGGGCACTAGCACGAAGATGTTCTGCTCGTGCCCGACCGAGTTCGGCGCCGAGCCCAACACGCAGGTGTGCCCGACCTGCCTGGGGCTGCCCGGGGCGCTCCCGGTGGTCAACGCGGTCGGGGTGGAGTCGGCGATCCGGATCGGCCTCGCGCTCAACTGCTCGATCGCCGAGTGGTGCCGGTTCGCGCGGAAGAACTACTTCTACCCGGACATGCCGAAGAACTTCCAGACCTCGCAGTACGACGAGCCGATCGCGTACGAGGGGTACCTGGACGTCGAGGTGGAGGGCCAGAGCTTCCGGATCGGCATCGAGCGGGCGCACATGGAGGAGGACACCGGCAAGTCCACCCACGTGGGCGGCGCGACCGGCCGGATCCACGGCGCCGACTACTCGCTGGTCGACTACAACCGGGCCGGCATCCCGCTGATCGAGATCGTCACCAAGCCGATCGTCGGCGTCCCCGGGCACCTGGCCCCGGCCGTTGCCCGCGCGTACGTCGCGGAGCTGCGGGAGCTGATCGTCGCGCTCGGCGTCTCCGAGGCGCGGATGGAGCGCGGCCAGATGCGCTGCGACGTGAACCTCTCGCTCAAGCCGACCGGCGCGGAGAAGTTCGGCACCCGCTCCGAGACGAAGAACGTCAACTCGCTGCGCTCGGTGGAGCGCGCCGCGCGCTTCGAGATCCAGCGGCACGGCGCGGTGCTCGCCTCCGGCGGCACGATCGTGCAGGAGACCCGGCACTTCCACGAGGACAAGGGCACCACGACCTCGGGCCGCGTGAAGGAGGAGGCGGAGGACTACCGCTACTTCCCCGAGCCCGATCTGGTTCCGGTCGCCCCGTCGCGTGCGTGGGTCGAGGAGCTGCGGGCCACGCTGCCCGAGCTGCCCGGCGCCCGGCGCAAGCGGCTCGCGCGGGCCTGGGCCATCTCCGACTTCGACATGCAGTCGGTGGTCAACGCCGGCGCGCTCGACGTCATCGAGGCGACGGTCGCGGCGGGCTCCGACCCGACCTCGGCGCGCAAGTGGTGGCTCGGCGAGCTGGCCCGCACCGCCAACGAGCGCGCCGTGGAGCTGGCCGAGCTGCCGATCACCCCGGGCCACGTCGCGCGCATCGTCGAACTGGTCTCCGCCGGCGAGCTCAGCGACAAGCTGGCCCGCCAGGTCATCGAGGGCGTGCTCGCGGGCGAGGGCGACCCGGACGCCGTGGTCGCCAAGCGCGGCCTGAAGGTCGTCTCGGACGACGGCGCGCTGCTGACCGCGATCGACGAGGCGATCGCCGCGAACCCGGCCGTGGCCGAGAAGATCCGCGGCGGCAACCACAAGGCCGCGGGCGTCATCGTCGGCGCGGTCATGAAGGCCACCCGCGGCCAGGCCGACGCCGCGAAGGTCCAGGAGCTGACGCTCAGCCGGCTGAGCTGACGGACCGGCTGAGTAGGAAAGAGCGAGTGGCGCCGCATCCGGCCTCAGGTCGGATCCGGCGCCACTCGCGTTTCCTGCGCGCTTCGATTCCCGGCTACTCCAACAGCTCCGTCTGCAGGCTGGCCTCCTGCTGGAACGGAGCGAGTCCGACCGACGCCGGGGCCGTGAACACGATCTCGAATGCGATGTCGCCCAACGCGAGCTGGCCGTACCACGTGGCCGTGCCGCCCTTGACGACACGCGAGTAGGTGATCTCTGCGGTCTCGCCGACCTGGAAGCTCTTGATGTCGCTGCCGTCCGCGCTCATTGCCGTGCCGCCGTCGAAGGTCGTCAGCGCCGTGGTCGCATCCGACTCCGCGGTGTTGTCGATGAACTGGACGAGCCAGATCTTCGTCTCGGCGCCGTCAGGGGTCTTCCACGCGATCCCGGCAGTGTGCCGCCAGCCGTCGGTCTGCAGCTGCATGGCCGCGTCGCCGCCGCCGAACAGCGTGACCGTGTCGGCCCGCGACACCCACCCCGCCGTGCCCGGCAGCGAATAGTCGCGCGTGGCGCCCGAGGGAGGCGAGAGAAGCAGCTTCCTAATGTCGGACAGGTGCTGGCCGCCGGTGTTCGCGGCGCTGGTCGGATCGAGCTGACCGGGAGCGAGAGTGGGCAGCGTCAGTGTCGCGAAGTCGTACCGCCCGTCCGCCGCGGTCTGAAGACCTGGGAGATCGGTCCGCTTCGGCGCCATCACCGCGAACGCGCACCCCGTCCCGACGGCCAGCGCCGTGACCACGGCCGCCGCCCACCGCCACGAGAGCCGCCTCTTCGCCTCGCCCGCCACGGGCCAGCCGCCGCCGACGATCCCGGCCGCCTCGGCGGACTGCCCGCCGATCTCCGCGGCCCACTGCTCGAACGTGCGCATCGCGGCAGGCGCGGGCGCATCGGGCTCCGCGGCAGTCGCCATCGGCGCAAACGCCTGCTCGGTCTCGGCGGCGGCGTCGAGACCGGGCACCTCTGCCCTGACCTCGGCGGCCCCAGCTACCTCGGTCACCTCGGTGACCATGGTCTCGGACTCTGTTCCAGTGTGCTCGGGCTCGGTCTCGTGCTCACTCATTCTGATCCCCCTGGTCCGCCGAGGACGCCGTGAGCGTCTGGGTCGACTTCAGCCGGTTCAGCTGCTGGGTGAGCATCCGCACCGTCGTGTTCTGATCCAGCGGCACCGTGCCCTCGGCCTGGACCACGACCTCGGCGTCGCCGTAGGCGGCGATGCAGAGCATGGCGTCGAGGGTGTCGCTGCCGAGGCCGGGCGGCAGGGCGCACCTGGCCGACGGGTATCCGGGCACTGACGGGCCCTGCCGCCAGCCGAAGCCGTCCACCAGCAGGCTGAGTGCCTTCTGGTCCGAGCTCGCCAGCTTCGGGTCCAGTTGCAGCAGCTGGAAATCGAGCTGCAGTGTGTCGTCCGGGTTCACCATCGAGCGCACGGCGATGCCCTGCAGGTGCAGGTTGGTGAGCGTGCTCTCGGTGCTGCTCAGGTCCGACTTCGGCACGTCGAGCAGCGAGTTCTGCAGCTCGGTGTCGATCTGGCTGCCGCTGACGTAGTCGTCGTTGCCGACGAGGCCGACGTCCGGGCCCAGGCTCCAGCCGCCGGGTGTCGGCAGCAGGTAGGCGAACAGCGAGCCGTAGTGCGAGCCGTCGGAGCGGGCTCCGGCGGTGACCGGAGTGCGCAGCTTGGCGAGCTGCGCGGCGTCAGCCGCCTGGATCGCCGAGATCTGCTGTGCGCGGTCGGACTCGCGGTTGTGCACCACGTAGCCGCCGACCCCGGCGCCCATCGCGACGGACGCGAGTGCGCCGACGACCGCGAGGATCGGCTTGGCCCCGTTCTTCGGCATCACAGCCTCCCCATCTGCTGGGTGATCACGTCGTCGATCAGCGACGTGGCCGGGACCGTGCTCGGCGAGGACACCCAGAAGTCCACCAGGAGGTCGCCGTGCACCGCGCTGGCGTATCTGTCGTTGTAGTCGTACTTGTCGTAGAACTCGCCCCCGGACCCTTCGACGCCGGCAGGCAGCGAGAAAGAGCCGTCGGCGTTCGAGTAGTCGAGGGCGGCGCTGCGCGCGCCGTTCGATTCTCCCGCGGCGTACCGGGTGATGCGGATCTCGTAGTGGTAGCCGTTCCGCTCCCAGTTGGTGTCGGCGATCGCGACGACGCCCTTGCCCAGGTCGTCGCTGAAGCAGTTCACCGCGTTGTCGCACAGGTCGGCGTTCTGCTCGATGTCGATCGACTCGTGGTCCCACAGGTCCGCCTCCGTGGTCGCCCCGGCCGGGGTCGGCAGCAGCAGCTTGACCAGGCTGCCGTCGGTCAGCGCCGCGTCGTCCTGGGACGACGGCAGCATCGCCGGAGCAGCGCCCTGATACACCGCGGTCGGCTGGTAGGCCGGCTGCGTCTGGGCGAGCGGCGGCGGCGGCGTGGCCGGCCGGGCGGCCTGGACGGCGTAGCCGGTTCCGACACCGCCGATCACGCCGACGGCGACGGCCGCGCCCAGCAGAGTGGTGGTACGCAACTGTTTCCCCTCCCGCTTAGCCGTGAGCAAGGCGCGCGTGCTCGGCGCTGATGACCCGGCCGAGATCCTGGGCCGGAATCACCGACTGGCCGTAGATCGTGACCTGGAAGAACGTGTCGCCCTCGCGGTACGCGCCGACGAGCTCGTAGTAGCCCGCCTTCGCGTAGCTCCAGCCGACCGCGGCGGACTCGCCGGAGACGGAGATGCTCTGGTAGCCGTTGCCGGAGAAACCGAAGTCGCTCAGCCACTGCGAGGCGCCGCCCGATCCGTCGAACTGCAGCAGTTCGATGTCGACGTTCGCGCTCATCGTCGTGTCCTGGTACGTCCGCTCGCAGGCGGTCTTGAATCCCATCTGCTGCAACGAGCTCTTGACCTGGGACTGGTCGGTGTACGTGGAGATCACGTCGTCGATCGTCTGCGTCGTGCCGTCCGGATCGCCCTGCACCGAGCTCGCGCCCTGGGGCGGGGTGAGCAGGAAGTAGCGCAGGTCCCCGTGGTGGATTCCGGCGCTGACCGAGCCGGTGACGGTGGACTTCGGCGTGGCGGCGGCGGTGGTGGTCGCGGCGGCACTGGGCGACGGCGCCGTACCGGCGCTCGCGCTCTTACTCGCGTGCGCGCCCGCGGCGGCCGAGACCGAAGCGGTGGGCGATGCCGTGGCCGCGTACGCCGACGCGTTGACGGCGGTGACGTCCACCGCCGCGGGGGACTTGTCGGCGATAACGCCGAAGGCGGTGCCGGCCGCCAGAACGACGTAGCCGACCCCGAGCGCGGCGGCCCATCCGGCTCGTCGCGCGGGCTTGTTCCCGACGCTTGTCGGTATCTCAGAGTGCTCCTGCGGTATCGCCGCGAAGACCGTCGGATCGTGCTCGATCCCGGCGCCGGCGAAGGATTCCGCGCCCCCGTCGCCCGGGTCCGGTTCTTGCTCGGACACGGCTCCCCTCCCTCATGTATGCGTGATGTGGGCCCTCATGACTCAGGAGGGCCAGCCATGTCTACACCCCCTAAGGCACCTTTCGTCACGTGGTTTAGACAACGATTGGATCTCCGGGTGATCGGCGTCGCGCGAACGGCGCCGACGCTGCGCTCCATACTTCGCCGCAGTCACTCACAAGGCCCCGTCCGCCTTTGCCATTTCCGGGCTACGGTGCCGAATCCTCACGGGAGGCGTCCGGCCTATCGCGTAGAGTGACGGCCGTGCCAGTCAACCAGATCCGCCGCCGCGCGGTGCTCGCCGTCGCCGCGGTGATCCTCGCCACCGGGGTCTTCGTGCTGGGCGCCGTCGTGCACTGGGGCGCCGGGGCCGGGGCGCACGCAAGCCGCACGGTCTCCGACCTGATGGGCGACTTCGGCCTGGCGGCGGCCGCCGTGCTGGCCGCCGCCTCCAGCCTTCGCAGGGCCCTGCAACTGCACGGCCGGTGGCGCGCCTCCTGGCTGCTGTTCGCCGGATCCGCGCTGGTCGCCGGCTTCGGCAACGCGGTGTGGGGCTGGTACGAGCTGGTGCTGCGCACCTCGCCGCCGTTCCCCTCCGTGGCGGACTGGGCCTTCCTGTGCTTCGCGCCGTTCGCCATAGCCGGCACGCTCGCCCACCAGCGGGGCCTCGGCGGCGCGCTGGCCTGGACCCGGCTGTGCCTGGACGGGCTGCTGATCGGCGGCGCGCTGTTCAGCGCGGGGTGGTGGATCGCCTTGTCCAGGGACGCTTTCAGCGACGGGCATTCGCCGGTCAAGGTGGCCTTCGAGCTCGGCTATCCGGTCTTCGACATCATGCTCGTCAGCCTCGTGCTCTCGCTGCGCACCCGCGGCCGCGGCCGGGACGGCGCGTCGATGGCGGTACTGGTGGCCGGATACACCGTCATCGTGGTCTTCGACGGGCTCTGGACGGTGCCCGGCATCCGCGAGCACTACACGTCCGGCGAGCTGATGGACTCGGGCTGGTTCTTCGGCTACCTGCTGCTCGCCATCGCGCCCTGGGTCTCGGTCTGGATCGAGGCGGGCGTCCGGCCGGACGGGCAGCGCGCATGGGTCGTGCGCCTGGACGCGGGGATCAAGCGCGTCCTGGGCGGGATCGGCCTCGGCTTCCCCTACCTCGCCGGATCCACCTGCCTCGCGGTGATCCTGGCCGACGGGCTGCGCGGCTCGCACCGCATCCACCCGGTCCCGCTGTGCACGGCCTGCGGCGTGCTGGCCGCGCTCGCCGCCCGGCAGGCCGTCACCATCGTCGAGAACTACCGGCTCACCCAGCAGTTGCGGCTGCGAGAGAACCACTTCCGCTCGCTCGTGCAGGGCGCCAGCGAGGTCATCATGACCCTGGAACGCCCCGGGCGGCTCGGCTACATCTCACCCGCCGTACGCGGCGTGCTCGGCTACGAGCCGCAGCAGCTCATCGGCAGTTCGCTCTACGACCTGATCCACGCCGAGGACCGACGCCACGTCATCGACACCGTAGACGGATTCCTCGCCGGCGTCTCGCCCGCCGCCCTGGTCGAGTGCCGGGTGCGCGCCTCCCGCGCGCTGCCGCTGCCCGCCGCGGGGGAGAGCGCGCAATCGATCTGGCGCAACGCCGAGGCGACCATCACCCGGCACTACGGCGGCCTCGTGTTCACGATCCGGGACATCAGCGACCGCGTGGCGCTGCGGAACCAGTTGGCGCACAGCGCGTACCACGACGCGCTCACCGGCCTGCCGAACCGGGCGATGTTCACCGAGCGGCTCGAGCAGGCCGTCGGCCGATGCGCCGAATTCGATCAGCCGCCCGCGGTCATCTTCCTGGACCTGGACTGGTTCAAGGAGGTCAACGACGCGCAGGGGCACGCGGCCGGCGACGCGCTGCTCGTGGAGGCGGCGGCCCGGCTGCGCGCGGCCGTGCGGCCCGGCGACGTCGTGGCCCGCTTCGGCGGCGACGAGTTCGCCGCGCTGGTCCAGGAGGACCGGGACGGCGGCGCGGCGCGCGAGGTCGCCGGGCGGCTGCACGAGGCCCTCACCCGACCGTATGAACTCGCCTCGGGCCGCTTCGTCGTCGGCGCGTCCGTCGGCGTCGCGCACTGGCGGGCCGGGACGAGCATCGCGCAGCTGCTCCGGCAGGCGGATCTGGCCATGTACGAGGCGAAAGCCGAGGGCAAGGGCCGGGTCGTGGTGCGCGAACGGGCCGCCCTGACCCCGATGCGGATCGGCCTTCCCGAGGCGCCGACCGTACCCGGGGTGAGAAGGGCCCGTCCGCATGCCGAGACTCCCGGCGGGGAAACTTGACGGCACGGGGCCCGCCGGGAGTACTGTTCGAGCCATGCAGATCCCGTCCGCGCGCAAGCGCGAGCTCGTACTTGGCCAGCGCGCCGGCTGAAGCCCTCCAGGGCCACACGCCAGCGCGCTTCCCTCGGTTGCCCTTTTAGGGCCCGGGGGTTTTTTGTTGCGCCGCAGTGGCGGAAACGCTGGATTGAGCCGGGGCCCGCCCGGACCGAAACCGAGAGAAGTCACCATGACGGAGCAGGGCAGCAGTCACCGCGCGACGATGCTGACCGGAGCCCAGGCCCTCATCCGCGCCCTCGAGGAACTCGGCGTGGACACCGTGTTCGGCATCCCGGGCGGCGCCATCCTTCCGGCCTACGACCCGATGCTGGACTCGAAGAAGCTGCACCACATCCTGGTGCGCCACGAGCAGGGCGCCGGGCACGCCGCCACCGGGTACGCGCAGGCCACCGGCAAGGTCGGGGTGTGCATCGCCACCTCGGGCCCGGGCGCGACCAACCTGGTCACCCCGATCGCCGACGCCTACATGGACTCGGTGCCGATGGTCGCCATCACCGGCCAGGTCGCCTCCGGGCTGATCGGCACGGACGGCTTCCAGGAGGCCGACATCTGCGGCATCACGATGCCGGTGACCAAGCACAACTTCCTGGTCACCCGCGCCGAGGACATCCCGCGCGCGGTGGCCGAGGCCTTCCACATCGCCGCCACCGGCCGGCCGGGACCGGTGCTGGTGGACATCGCCAAGGACGCGCTGCAGGCGACCGCACCCTTCCACTGGCCGGTCGAGCTGAACCTGCCGGGCTACCGGCCGGTCTCCAAGCCGCACGGCAAGCAGATCCGCGAGGCCGCCCGGCTGGTCGCGCAGTCCAAGCGGCCGGTGCTCTACGTCGGCGGTGGCGTGCTCAAGGCCCACGCCACCGATGAGCTGCTGGCGCTGGCCGAGCTGACCGGTGCCCCCGTCGTCACCACGCTGATGGCCCGCGGCGCGTTCCCGGACAGCCACCGGCTGCACCTGGGCATGCCCGGCATGCACGGCTCGGTGGCCGCGGTCACCGCGCTGCAGAAGTCGGACCTGATCGTGGCCCTGGGCGCCCGCTTCGACGACCGCGTCACCGGCAAGCTCTCCTCCTTCGCGCCCGACGCCAAGGTCGTGCACGCTGACATCGACCCGGCCGAGATCTCCAAGAACCGCACAGCCGACGTGCCGATCGTGGGCGACTGCCGCGAGGTGCTCTCCGAGCTGGCCGCCGCCGTGCGCGCCGATCAGCAGGCCGGCCGCAAGGGCGACTACAGCGCCTGGTGGGAGCTGCTGGAGGACTGGCGCACCCGCTACCCGCTGGGCTACGAGACCGTCCCCGGCGAGCTGGCCCCGCAGTACGTGATCGAGCGGATCGGCAAGCTGTCCGGTCCTGACACGATCTTCACCACCGGCGTGGGCCAGCATCAGATGTGGGCCGCGCAGTTCATCTCCTACGAGAAGCCGAACACGTTCCTGAACTCCGGCGGCGCCGGGACGATGGGCTACGGCGTGCCGGCCGCGATGGGCGCCAAGGCCGGGCAGCCCGACACGACGGTGTGGTGCATCGACGGCGACGGCTGCTTCCAGATGACCAATCAGGAACTGGCCACCTGCGCGCTGAACAACATCCCGATCAAGATCGCGGTCATCAACAACGGCGCCCTCGGCATGGTCCGGCAGTGGCAGACGCTGTTCTACGACCAGCGCTACTCCAACACGACCCTGCACTCCCGGCGTATCCCGGACTTCGTGAAGCTCGCCGAGGCCTATGGTTGTGTCGGGCTGCGGTGCGAGAGCCCGGACCAGGTCGACTCGGTGATCGAGAAGGCCATGGCCATCAACGACGCGCCCGTGGTCATCGACTTCGTGGTGCACCAGGACGCGATGGTCTGGCCGATGGTCCCCGCCGGTTTGTCCAACGACGAGATCCTGGCCGCGCGCGACCAGCGTCCCGACTTCGACGAAGTCGAATGATGGTTCACAGTGACGAGAGCGAGTGACCCTACTGATGCCATCAAGACTTCTGCAGGTGAGAGGGAGTGACTGAGTGATGTCCACCGTGGCCCCGAGCCAGACGCACACGCTGTCCGTGCTCGTCGAGAACCGTCCCGGCGTGCTCGCCCGGGTCTCCGCGCTGTTCTCGCGGCGCGGCTTCAACATCGAGTCCCTCGCCGTCGGCCCGACGGAGCACAAGGAGATCTCCCGGATCACCCTCGTGGTCAACGTCGAGGACCACCCCCTGGAGCAGGTCACCAAGCAGCTCAACAAGCTGGTCAACGTGCTGAAGATCGTGGAGCTGGAACCCGCCTCCTGCGTCCGGCGCGAACTGATCCTGGTCAAGGTGCGGGCGGACGCGACCGAGCGCCAGCACGTGCTTGCCACGCTCGAGCCCTTCGGCGCCCGGGTGGTGGACGTCGCCGTGGACAGCCTCGTGATCGAGGCGACCGGCGAGACCGCCAAGCTGGAGGCGCTGCTGCGGGTGCTCGAACCCTTCGGCATCAAGGAACTGGTGCAGTCCGGCCTGCTGGCCGTCGGCCGCGGCTCGCGCTCCATCACCGACCGTTCGCTGCGCGCCGTCGAGCGCGCCGCCTGAGCACTGTACCTACGGGGCGCGCGCCGACCCGTACAACACGAGAAGGAACACGGAAAATCATGGCAGTGGAGATGTTCTACGACGACGACGCCGACCTCTCGGTCATCCAGGGCCGCAAGGTCGCCGTCCTCGGCTACGGCTCGCAGGGCCACGCGCACGCGCTGAGCCTGCGCGACTCGGGCGTGGACGTGCGCGTCGGCCTCAAGGCGGACTCGAAGTCGCGCGCGAAGGCCGAGGAGCAGGGCCTGCGCGTGGTGACCCCGTTCGAGGCGTGCGCCGAGGCGGACGTCATCATGGTGCTGGTGCCGGACCCGATCCAGCGCGCGGTGTACGAGGAGGCCATCGCCCCGAACCTCAAGGACGGCGACGCGATCTTCTTCGGCCACGCGCTGAACATTCACTTCGAGCTGATCAAGCCCCCGGCGAACATCGACGTGGCCATGGTCGCGCCGAAGGGCCCGGGCCACCTGGTGCGCCGCCAGTTCGCCGACGGCTTCGGCGTTCCGTGCCTGATCGCGGTCGCCCAGGACGCCACCGGCAAGGCGCAGGACCTGGCGCTGTCCTACGCGAAGGGCATCGGCGGCACCCGGGCCGGCGTCATCAAGACCACGTTCAAGGACGAGGTCGAGACCGACCTGTTCGGCGAGCAGGTCGTGCTGTGCGGCGGCGTCGAGGAACTGATCAAGGCCGGCTTCGAGACGCTGACCGAGGCGGGCTACGAGCCGGAGATCGCCTACTTCGAGTGCCTGCACGAGCTCAAGCTGATCGTGGACCTGATCTACGAGGGCGGCCTGACCAAGATGAACTGGTCGGTCTCCGAGACCGCCGAGTGGGGCGGCTACAAGTCGGGCCCGCGCATCATCACGCCGGAGACCAAGGCGGAGATGAAGAAGATCCTCTCCGAGATCCAGTCCGGCCAGTTCGTCCGCGAGTGGATCGCCGAGTACGACGGCGGCCTGGTCGAGTACAAGAAGCTCTACGACACCACCACCAACCACCCGATCGAGGTGGTCGGCAAGAAGCTGCGCGGCCTGATGTCCTGGGTCGGCAGCGAGGCATAATTCTCCGCCGAATGAATGAAGGCCCTGTCCGAGAGGACAGGGCCTTCATTCATTCGGCCCCATTATCGCGCGTCACCGGCCAGAACGTCCTAGTTTGTGACTAGTTGTCGGGTGAGATGACCCGTGGAATGCATGCCTAGGGTCCTGGAGGAGCGCGCATGTCCCAGAAGGAAAGGCGGCCGCGTCGCAGGCGCCGGCTCGTCGTAGCACTGGCGGGGATCACCGGCCTCGCCGTACTGGCGGCGTGCAGCGGGTCCAGCGGGAGCGGAAGCAGCGGTAGTTCGAGCAACTCCATCTCGGGCACCGCGGCCGCAGACACGTATAACAGCGGCACCCCCAAACAGGGCGGCTCGCTGACCTGGACCATCGAGAAGACGATGGACAACTGGAACCTGCTGTCCGCGGACGGCAACACCTTCGACTACGGCCAGATCATCAACGCGCTGACCCCGTCGACGTTCATCTTCAACCCCTCGTACAAGGTCACCATGAACACCGACATGCTGGTCAGTGCCACGGAGACGAGCACCAGCCCGCAGACGGTGGTCTACAAGATCCAGCCGAACGCGGTCTGGTCGGACGGCACCGAGATCAACGCGGACGACTTCGTCTACAACTGGGAGGTGCAGAACGGCTCGAACGCCAACATCGCGGCCGCCTCCACCACCGGTTACCAGAACATCGAGTCCGTGACCGGCTCGGACAACGGAAAGACCGTCACCACGGTCTACAAGACGCCGTTCTCCGACTGGAAGTCGCTGTTCACCACCATGTACCCGGCGCACATCGCCAAGCAGCACGGCGACAACCTGGCCTCGTTCAACTGGTTCCAGTCGAACCCGCTGCCGGTCTCCGGCGGCCCGTTCGTGGTCTCCAGCGTCTCCTCCGACCACACGTCGGTGATCCTCACGTCCAACCCGAAGTGGTACGGCAAGAAGCCCTACCTGGACAAGGTCACCTTCCGGGCCATCACCGACTCCTCGCAGGAGCCGACGGCGCTGCAGAACAAGGAGGTCGACGGCATCTATCCGCAGCCGCAGACCAACCTGGTCACGCAGCTCAAGAACATGGGCTCCACGATCCGCTATCAGATCGACGCGGGCCTCGGCTTCGAGCACATCGACTTCAACCTGAAGAACTCCGCGCTGGGCAACAGCACCTGGGGCACCACCCTGCGCACCGCGATGTTCACGGCCACGGACCGCAACGCGATCCTGAACAAGACCATCAAGCAGTTCCAGGCCTCGGCCGTGCCGCTCAACAGCCGCATGCTGGTGCCCGGTCAGAACGGCTACCAGGACAACGTCACCAAGTTCGGCCTCGGCGGGGGCAACGCCTCGTCCGCCGAGTCGATCCTGACCAAGGCCGGCTTCAAGAACGTCGGCGCCGGCAAGGGCGGCCTCGAGGCCCCCGACGGCACCAAGATCCCGACCTTCCAGATGAAGTACACGGTCGGCAACCAGATCCGCCTGGACACCTGCACGCTGTTCGCGGCGGAGATGGCGAACCTCGGCATCACCGTGGCGGTCTCGCCGACCAGCAACCTGGGCGCGACGCTGTCCCAGTCCAGCGGCTACAGCTACGACATCATCGTGTTCGCGTGGGTCAACACGCCGTTCCCGGCGTCGGCGAACCAGCCGCTGTACTCCACCGGAGGCGGCGGCAACTACGGCGGCTACTCGAACAAGAACGTCGACGCATGGCTGTCCGCCGCGACCGAGACGACCAACTCGGCCGCCCAGATCTCCGACCTGAACAACGCGGACGCGCAGATCAGCAAGGACGCATACACGCTGCCGCTCTACCAGAAGCCGACGCTCATCGCCTTCTACCCGAACGTGGTGAACGTCCGCGACAACGTGACCTCGATGGGCCCGACGTACAACATCGGGCAGTGGGGCCTCGCGTCCTGACGCGGTGACAGCCGTCCTGCGGGGCGCGTGCGCGGTCGCAAGCCCCGCGCCCCGCAGGACCTCCGACCGGCAATCGTTCCCGCCGCACGCACAACCGAGGGCCTGAGGCCACCATGCTCGCATTCGCCGTACGACGCCTCCTGGTGTCGATCCCGGTCTTCATCCTCTCCACGTTCCTGGTCTTCCTCCTGGTGACCTGGGGAGCTGATCCGCTCGCGCAGCTCAAGGCGAAGAATCCGCCGCCCTCGCAGGCCGTGATCGACGCCATGGCGAACACGCTCTACATGAACCACTCGCTGCCGGCGCGCTACTGGCACTGGTTCAGCCAGCTGTTCTTCCACGGCAACTGGGGCCCCTCCGTGCAGTCCGGCACCGACATCGGCCAACTGCTGAGAACCAGCCTGGCGCTGACCGCGCGGCTGGTCATCCTCGCAATGATCCTCGCCGTCATCCTGGCGGTCGTCGCCGGCGTGATCAGCGCGACCCGGCAGTACTCGAAGACCGACTACACGATCACGCTGATCGGATTCCTGTTCCTCTCACTGCCGGTCTTCTGGTTCGCGATCCTGCTCAAGCAGCTGGTCGTCAACATGAACAACAGCCTCAACTGGTACTGGATCTCCACCTACGGCGCGAACACGCCGGGGCTGACCGGCTGGTCCGCCTTCAGCGACGCGGCCGGCCACCTCGTCCTGCCGACGATCGTCCTGGCGATGTCCTCGTACGCCTCCTGGTCCCGGTTCCAGCGCGCCTCGATGCTCGACGTGCTCGGCAGCGACTACATGCGGCTCGCCCGTGCGAAGGGCCTCAGCCGCCGCAGGGTGATGGTCCGGCACGGCCTGCGCACCGCGCTCATCCCGCTGACCACTCAGGTCGCTCTGGACACCGCGGCGATCCTCGGCGGCGCGGTCCTCACCGAGAACGTCTTCGGCTGGCAGGGCATGGGCACCATGCTCGTCAACGCGATCAACTCCGGGGACTTCAACGCGGTCCTGGCCTGGCTCACCGTGGCGGCGATCATCGTCATCCTGTTCAACCTCATCGCCGACCTGCTGTATGGCGTCCTGGACCCGAGGATTCGCAATGCGTAGGCCCAGCCCGATCACCGACATGGGTGTCCTGGACGCTGTGACCGGCGAGGTGATTCGCAATGCGTAGGCCCAGCCCGATCACCGACATGGGCGTCCTGGACGCTGTGACCGGCGAGGTGATCCGTCATGCATGATCTCCCCTCCGAGAACGCGCAGACCACCGGCAACCTCACCCCGTCTGCCGGTCCGGTCGAGCGCGAGTTCACCGTCAAGGCGCGCACCCAGACCCAGCTGGTGTTTCGCCGGTTCCTGCAGCACAAGCTGGCCGTGGTCAGCGTGTTCGTGCTGCTCGCGATCGTGTTGCTGGCCTTCGTCGGCGGTCCCCTGTGGCACTACAGCTACACGGACATCACCCCGGACAACTCGGTGCCGCCCTCGGCCCAGCACCCCTTCGGCACCGACAACCTCGGCTACGACGAGTTCGCCCGGGTGCTGCGCGGCACCCAGCGCTCGCTGGAGATCGCGTTCACGGTGGCGATCCTGGCGACCGTCGTAGGCACGGTCTGGGGCGCGATCGCGGGCTTCTACCGGGGCTTCGCGGACTCGGTGATGATGCGCTTCGTCGACCTCGTACTGACCATCCCGATCATCGCCGCCGGCGCGCTGCTCGGCCACCACTTCCAGTCCGCGGGCTG
>Ga0310811_10003607_pt1 | contig 19489 bp, 18 predicted proteins | sample YCmetagenome_FD_207642 | JGI IMG/M metagenome (GOLD analysis project Ga0310811, IMG submission 207642) | Soil microbial communities from experimental microcosm in Duke University, North Carolina, United States - YC | ecosystem: Engineered > Artificial ecosystem > Soil microcosm > Unclassified ...
TTCGCCGGCCTCGATAACTACCGGTATCTCGCGAGCGATCCGTCGTTCTGGCCGTCGATCGCCAACACGCTCGAACTGATCGTCTCCGTGCTGGTGATCACCGTGGTCGGCGGCGTGCTGATGGCGATCCTGTTCGACCGCAAGTTTTACGGCCAGGGTGTCGCGCGGCTGCTCGCCATCGCGCCGTTCTTCGTGATGCCGACGGTCAGCGCGCTGATCTGGAAGAACATGATCTTGCATCCGGTGTACGGCCTGATCGCGCAGGGCATGCGCGCGATCGGCCTGCAGCCGATCGACTGGTTCGCCGTCTATCCGCTCACGGCGGTGATCATGATCGTCGCGTGGCAGTGGCTGCCGTTCGCCTTCCTGATCCTGTTCACGTCGATCCAGTCGCTCGATCAGGAGCAGAAGGAAGCGGCGAAGATCGACGGCGCGGGTCCGTTCTCGATGTTCTTCTACATCACGCTGCCACACCTGAGACGGGCGATCGCGGTGGTGGTGATGATGGAGACCATTTTCCTGCTGTCGATCTTCGCCGAAATCTATACGACCACGGGCGGCGGTCCGGGCAACGCGACCACCAATCTGTCGTACCTGATCTTTTCGCTGGGCCTGCAACAGTTCGACGTCGGTCTTGCGTCGGCGGGCGGCATTCTCGCTGTCGTGCTGGCCAACATCGTGTCGTTCTTCCTCGTGCGGATGCTCGCGAAGAACCTGAAAGGGGAGTACGAAAAATGAGCCACGTTGCCTCCACTCCGGCGTCCTCGACGACGCCCATGACCGTGCCGGCGAAGTCGCCGTTCGACGCGATCCGTCGCGGTATCCCCGGCGTGATCGCCTGGCTGGTCGCGTTGCTGCTGTTCTTTCCGATCTTCTGGATGACGATCACCGCGTTCAAGACCGAGCAGCAGGCTTATGCGTCGTCGCTCTTTTTCACGCCGACGTTCGACAGCTTCCGCGAGGTGTTCGCGCGCAGCAATTACTTTTTGTTCGCGTGGAATTCGATCCTGATCTCGGTGGGCGTCACGCTGCTGTGCCTGATTCTCGCCGTGCCGGCCGCGTATGCGATGGCGTTCTTCCCGACGCGCCGCACGCAGAAAGTGCTGCTGTGGATGCTGTCGACCAAGATGATGCCGTCGGTCGGCGTGCTGGTGCCGATCTATCTGCTGTGGAAAAACAGCGGGCTGCTCGATACGGTGTCGGGTCTGGTGATCGTCTACACGCTGATCAACCTGCCGATCGCGGTGTGGATGTCGTTCACGTACTTCGCCGAAATTCCGCGCGACATTCTCGAAGCCGGTCGTATCGACGGCGCGGCGACGTGGCAGGAAATCGTCTATCTGCTGATGCCGATGTCGCTGCCGGGGCTCGCGTCCACTGCGCTGCTGCTCGTAATCCTGTCGTGGAACGAAGCGTTCTGGAGCATCAATTTGTCGAGTTCGAACGCCGCGCCGCTGACCGTGTTCATCGCGTCGTATTCGAGTCCTGAAGGCTTGTTCTGGGCCAAGCTGTCGGCGGCTTCGCTGCTGGCGGTCGCGCCAATCCTGATCGTCGGCTGGCTGTCGCAGAAGCAACTGGTGCGCGGCCTCACGTTCGGGGCGGTCAAATGACGCCAGGCAAGCTCGCGCTGATCTGCGATTGCGACGGTGTGTTGATCGACAGCGAAGCCGTGGCGGCGCAGATGCTGGTGCACGAACTCGAAGCGCGCTGGCCCGATACCCATGTCGAGCCAGTGGTGCTGCCGCTGCTCGGCCTGCGCATCGAGAGGGTGTTGCAGGCCACGGCGGCCCAGCTCGGCAAAAGCTTGAGCGTCGCCGATATCGACGCGATCCGCCGCGCGGTCGAAGCGGCGGCGATCCAGGCACCGGCGGTCGAAGGCATCGAGGCCGCGCTGACCCAGGTGCCGCTCGTCAAAGGCTGCGCGAGCAACAGCTTCCGGCCCTATGTGGAGACTGTTCTGGCGCGCACGGGCCTCGTGCGGTTCTTCGGCGAGCGCCTCTTCTGCGCCGACGCGGTGCCGAATCCGAAGCCTGCGCCCGATGTCTATCTGGCGGCGGCGCAGGGGCTGGGGCTCGCGCCGTGGGCGTGCCTCGTGGTGGAGGACAGCGTGACGGGCGTGACGGCGGCGAGCGCGGCGGGCATGACGGTGCTCGGCTTTGTCGGCGGCGGTCATGCGAGCGACGCGCAGATCGACAAGCTGCATGCGGCCGGCGCGCGTCACGTATTCGACGACATGCAGCAGTTGCCGGATCTGGTCGCGCAATGGACGCTGAGCGCGACGGCGGCGGCGCCTTGAGCGCGCGCTTGACGGCGACGAAAACTCAACGCACAGGCAACACATCGGCAACACCCAGGCAACACACAGCATTACACGGAGACACATCATGGCAAGCGTAACTCTGCGCAACATCAGAAAGGCCTACGACGAAAACGAAGTGATGCGCGACATCAACCTCGACATCGCGGACGGCGAATTCGTCGTGTTCGTGGGCCCGAGCGGCTGCGGTAAATCGACCTTGATGCGGATGATCGCCGGCCTCGAAGACATCAGCGGCGGCGACCTCACTATCGACGGTGCGCGCATGAACGACGTGCAGCCCGCCAAGCGCGGCATCGCGATGGTGTTCCAGTCGTACGCGCTGTATCCGCACATGACGCTGTACGACAACATGGCGTTCGGCCTGAAGCTGGCGGGCACGAAGAAGCCGGAGATCGACGCGGCCGTGCGCAACGCGGCGAAGATCCTGCACATCGACCATCTGCTCGATCGCAAGCCCAAGCAGCTGTCGGGCGGCCAGCGCCAGCGCGTGGCGATCGGCCGGGCGATCACGCGCAAGCCGAAGGTGTTCCTGTTCGACGAACCGCTGTCGAACCTCGACGCGGCGCTGCGCGTGAAAATGCGCCTCGAATTCGCGCGTCTGCACGACGAGCTCAAGACCACGATGATCTACGTGACGCACGATCAGGTCGAAGCGATGACGCTGGCCGACAAGATCGTCGTGCTGTCGGCGGGCAATCTCGAACAGGTCGGCAGCCCGACCATGCTGTATCACGCGCCGGCCAACCGGTTCGTCGCGGGCTTCATCGGTTCGCCGAAAATGAACTTCATGGAAGGCGTCGTGCAGTCGGTCACGCACGACGGCGTCACGGTGCGCTACGAAACCGGCGAGACGCAGCGCGTCGCGGTGGAGCCGGGCGCGGTCAAGCAGGGCGACAAGGTGACGGTCGGCATCCGCCCCGAACACCTGCACGTGGGCACCACCGACGACGGCGTGTCGGCCCGCACGATGGCGGTCGAATCGCTCGGCGACGCGGCGTATCTGTATGCGGAATCCAGCGTCGCGCCGGACGGTCTGATCGCGCGGATTCCGCCGCTCGAACGGCACGCGAAGGGCGACACGCAAAAGCTCGGCGCCACCCCCGAGCACTGCCATCTGTTCGACAGCGAAGGGAAAGCATTCCAGCGTAAGATCGTTGAAGTGCTGGCCGCGTGAGATTCGGAAAGGCGGCGGCCGCGCCGCTTTCCGTTCATTTACGCTCAGGAAAAGCTCATGCCGGCCTATGTCGTCATCACGCGCGAGAAAACCCTCGACCTTGCCAAGCTGGAAGAATACAAACAGATCGCGCCCGCAGTCTTCGAACAGTATCCGGTGATGATGCTGGCGAGTCACGGGCGCAAGGAAGTGGTGGAGGGGCCCGCGATCGAGGACATACTGATTCTCGAATTCACCGGCTACGATGAAGCGCTTGCGTGGTATCGAAGTCCGGCGTATCAGGCTGTGAGCGAGACGCGGTTGAAGGGCGGCGATTACCGGATCATCATTACCGACGGATTGCCGCTGGTGTAACACGGTGGGGTTCCGCTTTCCTTTTCTACTTTTATTCAGGCTGTGATCCGCGAACCGGCATGCGCGACTGCCTGTCTAGCGAACGCACAACGCCGCAACGCTCACGCTTCCAACGCCGCGCGCGCGCACAACTCGTCAGTCACCAATCCCGACAGCCAACCGCCCTTGAGCACCGCGATCAGCGCTTCGCGTTTGCGCTGGCCGCCGGCGAAACCGATCGTCGGGCGGCGCGGCGGCGCATCGAGTGCGATGCTCGTCACGCGCCGGCCGGTCGGCGATTCGACGTGCGCGCCGGCGGCATCGATCGGCAGTCCGAGCATTTCCGCCACCGCGCCGTTCTGCATCAATTCCTTCACTTCCGCCGATGTGATAAATCCGTCTTCGTGAAGCGGACACGTCGGCCCGATATTGCCGATCCCGACGAACGCGACATCGGCTTGCGCCGACAGCGACTCGACGATCCGGTACAGCCGGTGATTGCACCACTGCGCGCGCTCGGCTTCACTATCGGCGAGCAGCGGCGCGGGCAGCAGGAAATGCTTGCCGCCGGTCTTTTCGGAAATGTGCAGCGCGACGTCGTAGCGGTTCGACGAGCCGTCCTGCGCGATCGCCCCGACCATCGACACCAGCCGATGCTGCGGACGGTCCAGTTGCGCGATCTGATCGACCGCGGCCTTCAGCGTTCGGCCGCTGCTCACCGCGACCACCATCGGTTTTTCGGCGCCGAGATAGCGTTCCATCACCTGCGCCCCGGCTACGGCCAGTTTGCGGTCGACTTCGTCGGATGTGTCGCCGTCGATCGGCACGACTTCGCACATGCTGAGGCCATAGCGTTTCGACAGTTGATCCGCGAGCGACAGACAGTCGGCCAGTTTGTGATCGACGCGTACGCGGATCAGATTCTTTTCCACTGCGAACGCCACCAGCCGTTGCGCGACCGGGCGTGAGACCTGAAGCTTCTCGGCGATTTCGTTCTGGGTATTGCCGGCGACGTAGTAAAGCCACGCCGCGCGGGTAGCGAGATCTAGTTTTTCTGTGGACTTGGGCACGGTAACGGCTCGCTTGAAGTGCGCCGATGATAACAGCCGGTCTGCGCCTCTGAACGCCAGCCGGCCGTGGTTTGCCGCTGGCTCAGGCGAGCGGCGCTCGCGCCGGGTCGAACAGCGGCCGCACGTGACGGTACAGCGCGCGATAGGCTTCGAGCCGCGTGCGCAACTCGGCATGCCGGCGCGGATTCGGCGTGAACTCCTTTTCGATGGGCGGCTTGGTCAGCACCGTGGCCGGATCGCCGCCCGCGGCCAGCCAGCCGAGCCGCGCCGCGCCGAGCGCCGCGCCGGTTTCGCCGCCGCCGTGCTTGCGGGTCGCGGTGTCGAGCGCATCGGCTAGCAGTTGCGCCCAGTAATCGCTGCGTGCGCCGCCGCCGAGCAGCGACAGCGCTTTCGCTTCGGTGCCGGCCGCGCGCAGCGCGTCGAGGCCGTCGGTGAGCGCGAGCGTCACGCCTTCGAGCACCGCATAGCCGAGCAATGCGCGATCGGTCGCGTGGTTCATGCCGAAGAAAACGCCTTGCGCATACGGGTCGTTGTGCGGCGTGCGTTCACCGGACAGATACGGCAGGAACAGCGGCGCGGTGGTCAATGCGTCGGCGGGGAGCGCCTCGATTTCGGCGAGCAGGGTCGGCTCGTCGGTGGAGGTGAGCTTGCAGACCCAGCGCAGGCAACTCGCCGCCGACAACACCACGCTCATCTGATGCCAGCGGTCTGGAATCGCATGACAGAACGCGTGCACGGCGGACGCCGGGTTCGGCCGGAAGCTGTCGCCGACCACGCACAGCACGCCCGACGTGCCGAGCGACACGAAGCCGTCGCCCGGTTGCGTCGCGCCGATGCCGATCGCGCTGGTGGCGTTGTCGCCGCCGCCGGCCGCGACGATCACGCCGTCACGCAAACCGAATTCGCGCGCCACTTCGGGCAGTAGCGTGCCGGATGGCGCGCTGCCTTCGGCGAGCGCCGGCATCTGCGCGCGCGTCATGTTGCACGCGGCGAGCAGCGAGTCGGACCAATCACGCTTTGCGACATCGAGCCACAACGTGCCGGCCGCATCGGATGGATCGGACACCTTGCCGCCCGTCAGCTGCAGGCGCAAATAATCTTTCGGCAGCAGCACCCAGGCGGTTCGCGCGAAAATCTCCGGCTCATGGCGCGCGACCCACAGCAGCTTCGGCGCGGTGAAACCCGGCATCGCCAGATTGCCGGCGACGCTGTGCAGATCCGGCGCACGCTCGGTCAGATCCGCGCACTCCTTGTCGCTGCGCATGTCGTTCCACAGGATCGCGGGCCGCAGCACGCGGTCCTCGGCATCCAGCAGCACCGCGCCGTGCATCTGCCCCGACAGGCCGATGCCGCGAATCTGCGCGAACTCGTCGGGATGCCGCGCGCGCAATGCGGCGAGCGCCGCGCGCGTGCCCGTCCACCAGTCCTCGGGATTCTGTTCGGCCCAACGCTGATGCGGACGCGAAACGGTAAAGGGGGAGCCCGCGGTGGCGATCACGCGTCCATCGGAGGCGAGCAGCAGAACTTTCACTTCGGACGTGCCGAGGTCGATGCCGAGATACATGGGCGCGAAACCTTCGTCGTTAGGGATGCGCTACTTTAGCCGCACATGACGCGCGCTGCCATGCGCATTAAGCCTGGCCGCGCGCGTGATTCGAAAGAAGGCGCAGTGCGGTGTTCAAACCGCGCCGCGTTTGGCGAGCCAGACATCGACGCGCGCGAGCGCGCCAGCGAGCGCTGCTTCCAGCTCCGGTGTCTGCGCCATGCTGCCCCATAGCAGACGGTCGGCGGCGAACGCCTGCAACGGATCGGGCGCCGCGAAGAAGCCGCGCGCGACGCGCTCGTCCATCACGCCGTCCTGATAGGCGTACGGCAGCTTGCCGGCGTGCCAGCGTTCCAGAAAGCGGAAGAACAGCGCGGGCAGCATCGCCGTCGCAGCGGGCGTGGCGCCGCGTTCGAAACACTCGGACAGCGTCGGCGCGATGAAGCCTGGCAGCTTCGAAAAGCCGTCGGCCGCGACGCGCTGGTTGGTGTCCTGGATATACGGATTGCTGAAGCGTTCGAGCACCACGTCGCGATACCGTTCGAGATCGAGCGGACTCGGCGACAGACACGGGATCACATCCTCGGTCACGTAGTCGAATGCAAACTGGCGGATGTCGGCGTCGAGCGTGCCTTCGTGAATGTAGTTCAGCCCGACCAGCGTGCCGGCCCACGCGATGCAGCTATGCGGCGCGTTCAGAATGCGGATCTTCGCTTCCTCGTAGGGCAGCACCGAGTCGACCAGTTCGGCGCCGACTTTCTCCCATGCGGGACGGCCGGCGATGAAGCGGTCCTCGATCACCCACTGGATGAACGCTTCGCCCATCACCGGGCACGCGTCGTCGACCCCGGTCGCGGACTTGACGCGCTCGCGCACGTCGGGCGTCGGACGCGGCGTGATGCGGTCGACCATCGAACTCGGGCACGCGGTGTGGTCGTCGAACCATTGCGCCAGTTCGGTGGCGCGGCGCCGTTCGAGAAACTCGCTCATGCCCGCGTGAAAACGCTCGCCGTTTCTGCGCAGGTTGTCGCAAGTCTGCAGCGTGACGGGGCCCGCGCCGCGTTTCATGCGCGCGTCGAGAATCGCCGCCAGCGCGCCGTAGATCGTGGTGTGGCCGCCTTTGAGGTCGGCGGCGAGGTCGGCGTTCGCGGTATCGAGCCGGTCATGTTCGTCGAGGTAATAGCCGCCTTCGGTGACGGTGAACGCGATGATCTTGCAGGCCGGATCGGCGCCCGCTTCGATCAGCGCGTCGAGGTTTTCGGTCCACGGCACCACGCGCTCGATCGAACGGATCGTCTCGTACGCGCGCTCGCCCTGAGGCGTGACGGTCTCCAGCGTATAGACGCCGTTTTGCGCGGCGAGCGCTTCGAGCACCGCGTTCATGTCGCTGCGGATATTGCCGACCGTCAGCGACCAGTGCGACTCGCCGGCCAGCTTCGCCTCGTTCAATCGGTGCAGATACCACGCCTGATGCGCGCGATGAAACGATCCCGCGCCGATGTGCAGGATCACGTGTGCGGCTGCGCCGCTGCCTTGCCCGCTGTTCATGTGCGTCTCCTGTGTCGATCGGAGTTAGCGCTTTAGCGCTTACTCCGATCCCATGATCTTTGCCGTTAGCGCTTTAGCGCTTACTCCGATCCCATAATCTTTGCCGTTAGCGCTTTAGCGCTTACTCCGATCTGATGGTTGCAGTTGCTGGTTGCAGTTGCCCGTACGGCTCGGAGCCTGCGTTTTTCTTAAGTGGAGCATTTGCTCTGCATGTGAGCGAATGATCGTACCCGCCGAAACGAAAGTCAAGGCGGCGCGACAGGGTTTTCGTGGCGCAGCGCGGCGTGGCGGGGCTTGGCCGGGTGTTCGCGGTCGCTCGCCGGGCGAGCGCAAGCGGCTCACGGTGTGTATTGCATTGCGTCAAATTTGACGCCGGACGCGCCAGGATTAACCCGAATGCAAAAAAGTATTGGTCCACGGTCTCATTTTTAGTGGTGGCCGGCGCGTTTGAAGGCTACTTTTCGTCTACAAGACGAAGATCAGCGGCCGGTTCGACGGCCGCTTCATGGAGGCAGACAGTGCAACCCGATCTGGAAATCGTGGCCGTGCGCCGCGACGAATCGTTCAAAGCGTGGTCGCATGGCTATCCGTACCGAACGGTGCGCTGGCACTTTCATCCGGAATACGAAATTCATCTGATCGTCGCGACCACCGGCAAGATGTTCGTCGGCGATCACATCAGCAGCTTCGCGCCCGGCAACCTCGTGTTGATGGGGCCGAACCTGCCGCACAACTGGGTCAGCGACGTGCCGGAAGGCGAGACCATCGCGCAGCGCAACCTGGTCGTGCAGTTCGGGCAGGAGTTCGTGTCGAGCTGCGTCGACAGCTTTCCTGAGTGGCGCCAGGTCGAAGCGCTGCTGGCCGACTCGCGCCGCGGCGTGTCGTTCGGCGCGCGCACCAGCGCGGCGATCCAGCCGCTGTTCATGGAATTGCTGGCGGCGCGCGGGCTACGCCGACTCGTGCTGTTCATGTCGATGTTAGAGATCCTGACGAATGCCGAGGACCGCGAGACGCTCGCGAGTCCCGCGTATCAGGCCGACCCGACCGGCTTCGCGTCGACCCGTATCAATCACGTGCTGTCGTATATCGGCAAGAACCTCGCGAACGAGTTGCGCGAATCGGATCTGGCGCAGCTCGCCGGCCAGAGCGTCAGCGCGTTCTCGCGGTATTTTCGCCGCCATACCGGCTTGCCGTTCGTGCAGTACGTGAACCGTATGCGCATCAACCTCGCATGCCAGTTGCTCACCGACGGCGAGCTAAGCGTGACCGATATCTGCTTCAAGGCGGGCTTCAACAACCTGTCGAATTTCAACCGGCAGTTCCTCGCAGTGAAGGGCATGGCGCCATCGAAATTCCGGCGCTATCAGCAACTGAACGACGCGAGCCGCGACGCGTCCGAAGAAGCCGCGGCGCGTGGCGCGGGCATCGACGACGCGCCGGCCATCGTGCTCGCGCCGGGGCTGCCGCGCAGCGTCGCCGCGGCTTATCCGTTCACCTAGTCAGCAGCGATCGCGCGGCTGTGTAGTCCTTCGCTGGGCTGCAAGCCGAAGCGTTTCATTTCACCCGCGTTTCAACACCGCATTTTTCAACACCTATCGCGCTGTGTTCGCACGGCGTGAGGCCTGAACATGGTCGGCGTGAATCCGTATGTGCAGAACGTGATCAAGGTCGGAATCATTCTGCTCGCCATCTACCTCAGCCGCGACCGCAGAAAGTAACTTTCTCCACTCACTCCTTCTTTGGCAGGACAATGCAATGACGACTCAATCCGACAAGCCGAACATGACCGCCATCGTCTGTCATGCGCCGAAAGACTATCGCGTCGAGCAGGTGTCGAAGCCGCGCGCCCGCGCGCATGAACTCGTGATCCGCATCGCCGCGTGCGGCATCTGCGCGAGCGACTGCAAGTGCTACTCGGGCGCGAAGATGTTCTGGGGCGGTCCGAGCCCGTGGGTGAAAGCGCCGGTGATTCCGGGGCACGAGTTCTTCGGCTACGTCGAGGAGATCGGCGTGGGCGCGGCCGAACACTTCGGCGTGAAGCAGGGCGAGCGCGTGATCGCCGAACAGATCGTGCCTTGCGGCAAGTGCCGGTATTGCAAATCCGGTCAGTACTGGATGTGCGAAGTGCACAACATCTTCGGCTTTCAGCGCGAAGTGGCGGACGGCGGCATGGCCGAGTACATGCGGATTCCGCCGACAGCGATCGTGCACAAGATTCCCGACGGCATCTCGCTCGAAGACGCGGCGATCATCGAGCCGCTCGCCTGCGCGATCCACACGGTCAATCGTGGTGACGTGCAACTCGACGATGTGGTGGTGATCGCGGGCGCGGGTCCGCTTGGTTTGATGATGACGCAAGTCGCGCATCTGAAGACGCCGAAGAAGCTGGTGGTGATCGACCTCGTGGAAGAGCGCCTCGCGCTCGCGCGTGAGTACGGCGCGGACGTGACGATCAATCCGCAGAAGGAAGACGCGCTGGCGATCATCCGTTCGCTCACCGACGGCTACGGCTGCGACGTATATATCGAAACCACCGGCGCGCCGATCGGCGTGAACCAGGGCATGGACCTGATTCGCAAGCTCGGGCGCTTCGTCGAGTTCTCGGTGTTCGGCGCGGATACGACGCTCGACTGGTCGGTGATCGGCGACCGCAAGGAACTCGACGTGCGCGGCGCGCATCTTGGACCCTACTGCTATCCGATCGCAATCGATCTGCTGGCGCGTGGACTCGTCACGTCGAAGGGCATCGTCACGCACGGCTTTTCTCTGGAAGAGTGGGACGAGGCGATCAAGGTCGCGAACTCGCTCGATTCGATCAAGGTGTTGATGAAGCCGCGTGCATGAACTTCGAACGCGAACGTGTGCGTAGGCGCATGCCACGCGCCCGGCTGTCGGCGTCGGACTGATCGAGCGGGAAGCGGCCGAGGGCAGCTGGGTGACGTTGATCGAACGCGCGCAGCCCGACGCGCGTCGGATGACGTTGTACGAACAGCGCTTCGGCATTTATACAGACTTGTATCCGGCTCTGAAGCCGGTCATGCATCGGTTGCAATCATCATGAATACGACCTTTGATTTTTCCGGCCGCTCGATTCTCGTGACGGGCGCCTCTAGCGGAATCGGCCGCGCAACGGTCGTGGCGTTGTGCGAGGCGGGCGCGACTGTCGTCGCCGCGGCGCGCAACGTCAACGAACTCGCGCGGCTAGCCGAGGAAACCGGCTGCGAGCCGCTGAGGCTCGACGTGAGCGATGAAGCCGCGATCGACGACGCGCTGGGTTCGCTCGACGTGTTCGACGGACTCGTGAATTGCGCGGGAATCGCGTTGCTCGAACGCGCGGTGGATACCACGGCCGCGAGCTTCGATCGCGTGATGGCGGTGAACGCGCGTGGCGCGGTACTGGTTGCCAAGCATGTGGCGCGTGGGATGATCGACGCGAAACGCGCGGGCAGTATCGTGAACGTTTCGAGCCAGGCGGCGCTCGTGGCGCTCGACGATCATCTGAGCTATTCGGCTTCGAAGGCGGCGCTCGATGCGGTGACGCGTGCGCTGTGCATCGAGTTGGGGCCGTTCGGGATTCGCGTGAACAGCGTGAATCCGACCGTCACGTTGACACCGATGGCGGTGCAGGCGTGGAGCGAGCCCGCCAAACGCGAGCCTGCTTTGAAGGCGATTCCGTTGCGGCGCTTTGCCGAATCCGGCGAAGTCGCCGCGCCGATCATGTTTTTGCTGAGCGACGCGGCGTCCATGATTAGCGGCGTTTGTTTGCCAATCGATGGGGGATATACGGCGAGGTGAGTCTGGTTCTGCGAAGGCCCGCTTCGCTTGTTAAAGCATCGTCCTCACATGCCAAAGCTCGGGAAACAGCACCACGTCCAGCATCTTGCGCAAATAGGTCGCGCCGCTCGTTCCGCCGGTGCCCTGCTTGAAGCCGATGATCCGCTCGACCGTGGTCACGTGCCTGAACCGCCATTGCCTGAACGCGTCTTCGAGATCGACCAGTTCTTCGGCCATCTCGTACAGCTCCCAATGCTGCGACGGATTACGGTACACCTCGAGCCAGGCCGCTTCGACCGACGCGTCGTGAGTAGTAGGCTGGGTCCAATCCCGCTCCAGTCTCGAAGATGAAATCGCGAAGCCGCGGCGCGACAGCAATCGCACCACTTCGTCGTAGAAAGAAGGCGCTTCGAGCGCGGCCTTCACTTCGGCGAACACGTCCGCGCGATGCGCATGCGGCTTGAGCATCTGCTCGTTCTTGTTGCCGAGCAGAAACTCGATCTGCCGATACTGATACGACTGGAAGCCCGACGAACTGCCGAGATAAGGCCGCATCGCGGTGTACTCGGACGGCGTCATCGTCGCGAGAACGCTCCACGCCTGCACCAGCTGCTCCATGATTCGCGACACGCGCGCGAGCATCTTGAACGCGGGCGGCAGTTCGTCGCGATGCACCGCCTTCAGCGCGGCGCGCAGTTCATACAATGCGAGCTTCATCCACAGCTCGCTCGTCTGATGCTGGATGATGAACAGCATCTCGTTGTGATCCGGCGACAACGGGTGCTGTGCGTCCAGTACCGTTCCGAGCGACAGATAATCGCCGTAGCTCATCGATTCGGAGAAGTCGAGCTGCGCGTCATGCCAGCCGCCTTCAGCGGCGTCCGGGGCATCGGAAGCTTTGGCAGTTGGAGCGGCGGAGGCCGAAGCCCCCCCACGCCCATGCCCGAACGGACACCCCTGCGCGACGGGCTCTTCCGGCAAACCCGGTGTTTGCATGTGATCGGTCATTGCGCGCTCCTCAGGTCACGGCGCCGCGAGCGGCGAATTCAGGTGCCCGCCAGGTCTCTTGCGTGAGCACGTCGCGCAAGGTTTCGACGGCGTCCCACACATCGACGAAGCGCGTATAGAGCGGCGTAAAACCGAAGCGCAACACATGCGGCTCACGATAGTCGCCGATCACGCCACGCGCGATCAGCGCCTGCATCACCTCATAGCCATGCGGATGTTCGAAGCTCGCATGCGAGCCGCGCTGCGCGTGCTCACGCGGTGTCACAAGCTTGAGCGGAAACTCGCCGCAACGCGCTTCGACCAGTTCGATGAACAGATCGGTCAGCGCGAGCGACTTCTTGCGGACCGCCTGCATGTCGGTTTGCAGGAACACGTCGAGCCCGCATTCGACCAGCGCCATCGACACCATCGGCTGCGTGCCGCACAGGAAGCGGCCAATGCCGTCATCCGGCTGATACGCCGGGTCCATCTCGAACGGCGCGCGATGACCCCACCAGCCGGACAGCGGCTGCGCAAATTCGTTCTGATGGCGCTTGGGCACCCACACGAACGCGGGCGAACCGGGACCGCCGTTCAGATACTTGTACGTGCAGCCGACCGCGTAGTCCGCGCCGACGCCGTTCAGGTCGACCGGCACCGCGCCCGCCGAATGCGCGAGATCCCACAGCGCGAGCGCGCCCTTGTCGTGGATCAGCTTCGTCAGCTCGGCCATGTCGTGCATGTAGCCGGTGCGGTAGTTCACGTGCGTGATCATCGCGATCGCGGTGTCGTCGCCGATCGCCGCGGGCAGTTCGGACGGATCGTCGACGAGGCGCAGTTCATAGCCACGGTCGAGCTGCTCGATCAGGCCCTGCGCGATGTACAGATCGGTCGGGAAGTTCGAGCGCTCGGAGACGATCACGCGACGCTTCGGGTCGCGCGCATGCGCGACCCGCACGGCGGCGGACAGCAGCTTGAACAGGTTGATCGAAATCGTATCGGTGACGACAACTTCGTCGTCGGCCGCGCCGATCAACGGCGCGAGCTTGTTGCCGAGACGGCGCGGCAGCGCGAACCAGCCGGCGTTGTTCCAGCTGCGGATCAGGCCTTCGCCCCATTCTGCGGCGATCACGGTCTGCGCACGTTGCGCGGCCGCGGCCGGCGGCACGCCGAGCGAATTGCCGTCGAGATAGATGGTGGTCGGCGACAGCGCGAACTGGTCGCGCAGCGTCGCGATCGGGTCGGCGCTGTCGAGCGCCAGTGCTTCGTCACGGTGATTCATGGTGGTTCCGTCGGTAGGATCAGTGAGGTTCAGCGAGGCCGCCGGGTTCGGCGCGAGTCAGCGCGCTTCAGCGTGATTCGGGCAGTGCGCGCAACACCGCGCGCACCGGACTCGCGTCGAGCGTGGTCAGCTTGAGCGGCAGCGCGATCAGTTCGTACTCGCCGGGGGCGACGGCATCCAGCACGATGCCTTCGAGAATCGCCATCCGATGCGCGCGAATCCGGCGGTGAGCGTCCATCGTCTTCGATTCCTGCGGATCGAGCGACGGCGTGTCGATGCCGATCAGCTGCACGCCTCGCGACGCGAGCAGGTCGATGGTGTCCGGCGCGACCGCGCAGAACGCGCTGTCCCAGGCGCTCGTCGGCGCATTTTTGTAAGTGCGCAGTAAGACTCGCGGCGGCAGGTCGTCGAGCGAGCCGGTTAAGTGTTGTGGCGTCACAACAGGTGACGCGCCGATGCAATGAATCACCCGGCACCGCCCAAGGTAGGCGTCGAGCGGCACCTCGCCGATCGCCGCGCCCTCGGCGTCGTAGTGCAACGGGGCGTCGGTATGCGCACCGGTGTGCGGCGACAGCGTCAGCCGCGCGACGTTGACGGGCGAGCCCGCTTCCATGCGCCACATGCGCTCGATGCCGACCGGCGTGTCGCCGGGCCAGACGGGCGTCGCGGTATTGACGGCGGGGGTGATGTCCCAGAGTGTTTGCATGTCTCCATCGATGAATTGTGGCCATGCGGGAATGATAGGCGGCCTGCTGCAAAATGTGATTGCGAAAAAATCACCTTCTGCCCGCTGTCTTGGAACATAATTTGAGTCAAACGGGAAAGGGAGACCGAATATGAACGCGATCTCGCTCGACGCCACCGATTGCCGTATCTTGACGGTGCTTCAGCAAGAAGGACGAATCAGCAATCTCGATCTCGCGGAGCGCATTTCGCTCTCGCCGTCGGCCTGCCTGCGGCGCTTGCGTCTGCTGGAAGAGCAGGGCGTCATCGAGCATTACCGCGCGTGTCTGAACCGCGAAGTGCTGGGTTTCGAACTGGAGGCGTTCGTCCAGGTGTCCATGCGCAATGACCAGGAAAACTGGCACGAGCGTTTCGCGGACGCGGTGCGCGACTGGCCGGAAGTGGTCGGCGCATTCGTCGTGACCGGCGAGACCCATTATCTGCTGCGGGTTCTCGCGCATAACCTCAAGCACTATTCGGATTTCGTGCTGCAGCGTCTGTATAAGGCGCCGGGCGTGATGGATATTCGCTCGAATATCGTGCTGCAGACGCTGAAGGAAGATTCGGGCGTGCCGGTCTCGCTAGTGAAGAAAACCGGGCACGGTGCGGCGCATAACGACCGCTGAAGGGCAGTGGCTGGCCGCGCGAAGCGCGGCCGTTCATTCACAGCGGCTTGAGCCCGTGAAACTGGCCGTTCTGAAACACCAGCGGCGAAGTATCCGCCGCATTTTCATGCACGCCGCAGCGTTCCACTTCGCCGACGAAAATCACGTGGTCGCCTTCCTGGTAGCGGCTGCGGTTATGGCATTCGAACCACGCGAGCGCGCCGTCGAGCACCGGCATGCCGCTATCGCCCTGCGCGTGCGACACACCTTCGAAGCGGTCGCCCTTGACGGTCGCGAAGCGTTTGCATAGATCGAGTTGCGAGGCGGCCAGCACGTTGACCACGTAGTGGCTGTTGGCCTGGAACACCGGCATCGACGCCGAGCGGGTGGCAAGGCTCCATAACACCAGCGGCGGAGCGAGCGACACCGAGTTAAATGAACTGGCCGTGATGCCGATCAACTGGCCTGACTCTGCTCGCGTTGTAATGACGGTGACGCCGGTGGCGAATTGGCTGAGCGCCTGTTTGAAGGCGTTCTGGTCGAAATTGGGCGGGCTGGCGCGCTTCATCGGAAGGCGACTCCTCGCGTTAGCGGGGCCGAAGCCGGACTGAACCCATCGCGCGCATGCTCGGAAACAAATGATTCGAAAGTCATAGTGAAAATCGTCGATTTGTCCCAATTTTAACTGCAATCGCGGCGCACTGGCCGCGACCCCAGCCGGTCAGCGCAAAACCCGCTAAGCTGGCAAGTCCCGTTTGTGGCACGAGCGTTGCGGCGATGCAAGACCGGCATCGGCCGACCATCAGCATGAAGGAGCGAGCAGCATGAGTCAGACAGGCGAAGTCGCCACCCTCGGTGGCGGATGTTTCTGGTGCCTCGAAGCGGTGTATCTGGGCGTCGACGGCGTGAACGCGGTGGAGTCGGGCTATGCGGGCGGCCAGACCCGCAATCCGACCTACGAGCAGGTGTGCGACGGCGAGACCGGCCACGCTGAAGTGGTGAAGGTCGACTTCGATCCGGCGAAGATCAGCTATCGCGAGATTCTCGATATTTTCTTCGCGATCCACGATCCGACGCAGCTCAACCGGCAGGGCAACGACGTCGGCACGCAGTACCGGTCGGTCATCTTCACGCATTCGGAGGCGCAGCGCGAGACGGCGCTGCAGGCGATCCGCGAGATCGGCGAACTGGGGATTTACGACGGGCAGATCGTCACCCAGGTGCTGCCGCTAGGCGAGAACTACTGGCCTGCCGAGGCGTACCACCAGAACTATTTTGCGCAGCATCCGAATCAAGGGTACTGCTCGTTCGTGGTGGCGCCGAAAGTGGCGAAGTTTCGTCAGAAGTTCGCGCACAGGATCAAGGCGGGCTGAGGCGGGGCCGAGCGTGCTGTTCGATGCCCGGGCCTTGCGGTCGGGGCCGGCAGCCGTTCGCACCAGCTCCAGCGCTTCGCAGTCTGCGTTCAATGCGCGCGCGGCGCGGGCAAAGAGGGCTCCGCAAGTGAGCCTTCGCTGAACTGTTGCCTTGCCGCCCGAGCTGCATGACCTAAGAAGCCGGTTCGTCGCCGGCTTCGCCGTCTCCTGCCTGCTGTTGCCGCTCGTCCGAAGGCGGCTCTTCGTCCTCATGTTCCCGTTCGTGAGCCAGTCGCGCATATGCTTCGATAATCCCGCGCGCCAGTTCCACACAGCTTAACGGCGCCGACCCTTCCGCCTTGTTGTTGATCGCGATCACCACCGGCTGGCCGGCCAGCGCGTAGCGCGCGGCCAGCTCGGCGAGCGACGCGCGAGTCGCGGGGTCCTGGTCGATCAACTGGTTGAACGGCTCGTACTTGGCCTTCGCCTGTTCGTATTTGAAGCCGCCATGCAGGCTCCAGCGCACGATCAGCGGTCCGGCCGGCTCGCCGTCCAGCAACGCCAGCGCGGCGGCCTGGCGCAGCGGGTCCGGCATCCGCGCGTGAATCCCCACGCAATAGCGCACGCCCGCCGCTTTCAACGTACGGATGAAGCGCGGCGTGAGCAGACTCGCATCGCGTATTTCGATTGCGTAGCAGGTACCGTGCGGCAGCTTCGGCAATGCCATCAGGAATTCGGCCAGGCGTTCGATGAACGCCGCCGGTTGCGCGAGCATCTGATCTGGCAGCGGCGAAAGCTGGAACACCAGCGCGCCGGCTTTCGCGCCGAGCCCTTCGACACAAGGTGTGACGAATTCGTCGATCGCCATTTGCGCGTTCAGGAAACACGGGTTCAGCGATACCGGTTCGCCGTGTCCGGCGCGCACGGTGGCGTCGGTGACAGTCATCGGCGCCTTGACGATAAAGCGGAAATGCTCGGGGACCTGCTGCGCGTAGCGCAGGTAATCGCTGACTGGCAGCGCCTGATAGAACGACCGGTCGATGCTGACCGTCTTGAGCAGCGGATGCGCGCCGTAGGCCGTGAGGCCGTCGCGCGAGAGTTTGCTGTTGCTGTATTCGTCGCCGTAGACGATGCCGTTCCAGCCCGGAAAAGACCAGGTCGACGTGCCGAGGTGGATTTGCGGCGGCAGTTCGGCCGCAAGCGCGAGCAGTGCGGGCGACGGCGGGGCGGCGAGGATTTCGCGGGCGCGGCGCTTTTTCGGCTTATCTGCGGGAACGGCGGCGGCGCTCGGAGCAGACTCCGGCGCGGCGCTGTCGGGCGTCTCTTCGTCCAGCCAGAGCGAGGCGGCGGCGCTGGTCTCATGGGACTTGGTGCGCGACCGACGCCTGCGCTCGGGTAGCGGCGCGGCTCCAGTTGGTGCGGTTGCGGCAGGCGCTTCTGCAGCAGACCGAGAAGCATCCGCAGACGACGCGCGCCGCGATTTTTCGCCATGAGCATCCGCCTGCGCCGACGCGTTCGCCGGTGAAGGCGCCTGCTCCACCGGCATCCCGAACAGATCGAACTGCACGGCTTCGCCACCGTCGTCATTTCCGTCGTTCGTGCCGCTTGCCGGCTGCTCAACTTCGCTTGTCCTGCTCTGGTCCATCAATGTCCAGCCTGCTGTTCGAGATTGCGCCGCGCCCGCCCGCTCATGCACGGCGCCGCGACGCAACCCTCTTACAGCGGCTTTTCGTACATGTAGCGGCGCGACCACGGCAAGGTTTTCGCGCTGCGGCCGGCTTTGCGGCACACCACCTGGTAGATCGACACGTCGTCGGTTTCGAACGCATACGCGCAGCCGGCGAGGTACACGCGCCAGATGCGGAATTTTTCGTCGTCGACCAGCTTGCGGGCTTCGTCCGCATGCGCTTCGAAGTTTTCCGCCCACAGATTCAGCGTGTGCGCATAGTGACGGCGCAGGCTTTCGACGTCAACCGCTTCGAGCCCGCCGCGCTGCATCGCTTCGAGCGCGAGGCTGATGTGCGGCAGTTCGCCGTCGGGGAACACGTAGCGGTCGATGAATTCGCCGCCGCCGAGCGCGGTCTCGCCGCTGTCCGAGTCGCTCGACGTGATGCCGTGATTCATCGCGACGCCGTCGTCGGCCAGCAACTCGCGGATCTTCTGGAAGTAGCCCGGCAGATTCTTGCGTCCGACGTGCTCGAACATGCCGACGCTGGTGATGCGATCGAACTGCCCTGCGACGTCGCGATAATCCTGCAGGCGAATCTCGATTTGGCCTTCCAGACCCGCCGCTTTCACACGTGAAGTGGCGAGATCGAACTGGTTTTGCGAGAGCGTCACGCCGACGCATTTCGCACCGAATTTCTGCGCCGCGCGCAGCACGAGCGCGCCCCATCCGCAGCCGATGTCGAGCAGACGCTGCCCCGGCTGCAACTGGATTTTGGTGAGGATGTGGTCGATCTTCTTGATTTGCGCGGTGGCGAGATCTTCGTTGCCGTTCTCGAAGTACGCGCACGAGTACACCATGTTCTCGTCGAGCCACAGCTTGTAGAACTCGTTCGAGACGTCGTAGTGATACTGGATCGCCTTCCTGTCCGACGCCTTCGAGTGATGGAAGTAGCGTCGCACGCGCGCCAGCTTGCTCGCGCTGGTCACGGTGTTGCGCGCCAGCTGATAGCTGACATTGATGATGTCCGACAGCTTGCCTTCGATGTCGATCTTGCCCTTCACGTAGGCCTCGCCGAGATTGTCGAGGCTCGGTTCGAGCAGGTAGGGCAG
>Ga0310811_10003608_pt1 | contig 19486 bp, 13 predicted proteins | sample YCmetagenome_FD_207642 | JGI IMG/M metagenome (GOLD analysis project Ga0310811, IMG submission 207642) | Soil microbial communities from experimental microcosm in Duke University, North Carolina, United States - YC | ecosystem: Engineered > Artificial ecosystem > Soil microcosm > Unclassified ...
GGTGCGACGCCTTGCAGGGCGATCAGCCGCGCTGTCAGCCCGGGGCCCGTCCCGCACTCGTCATCTTCGGCCGCTGTCATCGACCCTTTCCTGGGACCGCCATAGGTGAACCGGCCCTCCGGTGGGCTTATTCGGGGTCCGGTGTCGTAGCAGGCTTTAGTTTCGAGATTCTTATAAGCGTTGTCATGCTCACAAAAAGAGACGATGCGGCGGGCGGGGCTTTGTCGCTCCGGATCGGCCATCGCGGTGAATGGCGGGCAGGTGCCAGGGATAGCGATGGCCGGGTCAGGCCCGGCCATGACGGGGTGGGGACGGGGGGGCGGGGCTCGGCGGCGGGGGCGGGCGGGTGGGGCGTCAGTTGCCGGTGGCGCTGGCGAGGTCTGGGCGGAACAACTGCTGGTAGCGGAAGACCAGCGCGCCGATGATGATGAGGTTGCCCAGGTCCAAGGCCATGCCGGTGGCGAAGGCAACGCCGTAAAAGCCGAAGTGGTCGTAGAGGTAGCCGGCGAGCCAGCCGCCGGTTGCCATGCCGGAACCGCTGAACATCAGCACGGTGGGGATGCGCCAGGAGGCCTCGGCGGCGGGGAAGAGCTGACGGACGGCCAGCACGTAGGCGGGGATCATACCGGCGAAGCCGAGGCCGAAGAACGTGGAGACGGCGAACAGGCCGGCCTCGTTGTGGATGGCGAGGAAGCCGCCCATGGCGATGAGCTGGGCGATCGAGCCGCACAGGATGGTGCGGAGGCCACCGATCCGATCAGAGATCCAGCCCCACATCTGGCGGGAAAGGAAGGCGCAGCCGAGCAGCACGGACAGCATGGCGGCGCCTTGCGCAGCCGGGATGCCGAGGTCGGAGCAGTAGGCCACGAGGTGGCTCTGCGGCATCGCCATCGGGACGCAGCACAGGAAGGCGGCGGCGGCGAGCAGGGCCATGACGAGATTCGGTGGCAGGCCGAGGACGGTGGCCGTGCCGCGGCCGCCGGCTGCCGCGATGGGATGGACGGTCTCGGGCGGTGGGCGAAGGGCGAAGAGGGCGAGCGGAGCGACCACGGCGGTCACGGTGATGCCGAATACCAGCATGGTCTCGCGCCAGCCGAAGATGGCGATGCCGCGCTCGAAGAATGTGGGCCAGAAGGCGCCGGCGACGTACAGGCCGCTGGAGATCAGGGCGAGCGCGGTGCCGCGATGGCGGTCGAACCAGCGGCTGACATAGACGTAGCCGGGGGCGTTGATGCCGCCGATGCCGAGCACGCCCACGAACACGCCGTGGCCGAGCCAGAGCAGCCAGGGGCTGTGGGCGGTGGAGGCGATGGCGAGGCCGACACCGATCATGGCGGCACCGAACGCCATGGTCCAGCGTGTGCCGATGCGATCGGCGATGCGGCCCATGGCGATGCCGCCGACGGCGGAGCCGAACCAGGCGAGGGAGTAGCCAAGGGCGGGCACGGTGCGGGCGCTGCCCAGTTCGGCGGCGATCGGCTTCAGCGCCACGACCGTGACGAAGGGGGCGCCGAACGCGAAGGACATCACGGCGAGCACAATGAAGGCGATCGCCCAGGAGGCGCGGGTTTCGATGCTGGGCATGTCCTCCGTCCTTGCCGGCTTGGCGCGGTTTGCCGATCCTGGGGGCATTGTGACCGGAGAGCTTGCGATGACCAACCCGCTGGACCCTGCGCTGTTCCGTGCCGACGCGGTGAGCGAGGACACGCGCGCGCTGAACGAGATGCTGGTGAAGCTCCTGACGCCGATGCCCGATTGGTGGGTGGTGGGGGCGGCGTATGCCCGGGACGCGCGGCGGCGGGGCGATGGGCCGTTTCCACCGCCTGTGATGTCGGAGCGGGCGGTGGTGCGGAGCATCCCGGGACGGGACGGACAAACGATCCCGCTGCGGATGTTCGTGCCGGAGCGGCCGCGCGGTGTGTATCTGCATATACACGGCGGCGGGTGGGTGCTGGGCGGCGCCGATATGAGTGATCCGAAGCTGGAGCGGCTGGCGGACAGGACGGGACTGGCCGTGGTGAGCGTGGAGTACCGGCTGGCGCCGGAGCATCCGTATCCGGCGGGGCCGGATGATTGCGAGACGGCCGCGCTGTGGCTGGCCCGGAACGCGAAGGCCGAGTTCGGGTGCGAGGCGCTGACGATTGGCGGAGAGTCGGCGGGTGGGCATCTTTCGGCCGTGACCCTGGTGCGGATGCGCGACAGGCATGGGTTCACCGGGTTCCGGGGGGCCAACCTGGTGTATGGGGCGTACGACCTGTCGCTGACGCCGAGCCAGCGGCTGTTCGGCGACGAGCGGCTGGTGCTGCGGACGATCGATATCGTGCAGTTCTACAATGCGTTCCTGCCGACCGCGGCGGACCGGCGGGATCCGGACATCTCGCCGCTGTATGCACGTTTGCATGGCATGCCGCCGGCGCTGTTTTCCGTGGGCACAGCGGATGCACTGCTGGACGATACGCTATTCATGCATGCGCGATGGCTGGCGGCGGGGAATGCAGCGGAGCTGGCGATCTACCCGGGTGGCGCGCACGGTTTCACGCTGTTTCCGAATGCTCTGTCGGAGCAGGCGGAGGAGCGGGCGGTGGCGTTCCTGCGGCGGGTGGTGGAATAAGGGCGACTCGAACAGAACGCCCCGTCTCGTGCGCCCGTCCTACTCAGCCCATCGTCGCGCTGATGCGCCGGTCGTAGTCATCGGCCAATGCCTGAAGTGCCGTCGCGCCGTTGCCGGCAAAAGATGGGCCGTGCATCAGCGCCAGTGTCCGTGGTGAAAGCGCGGCCAGGCCACGGATGGTGGCGCCCGTCGTCGGTGTGAGGCTGGAGGCGTGGAACAGGTCCTCGGCGGCGATCGCGGGACCGATCACGTCGTCTTCGGTCAACGGGCCGGCGTCGCCCGTCTGTGTGAACAGATCGCCGCACAACAATGTGCCGGTGGCTTCCTCGTACAGAACGCCGGCTTCCCAGCCATGTGGGACATGCGGCGTGTCGAGGTAGCGCACGCGCCGGTCATTGCCGAGGTCGATCGCCTCGTTGTCGGCGAGGATGCGCGGCGGCCGATCGGCCATGTCGTTCAGTGACACCATGCAGGCGGTCTGCCCATGCGCCACCTCGGCATGGGGTGCCACTGACAGCCATTCGTTCATCGCGCCGCATTCGTCGGCCTCGTAGTGGCCGAAGCAGATCCAGCGCAGCCGTTCGGATGGGATGATGCGGCTGAGCGCGGCCTGGACAGCCGGAAACATGCGGCGCAGGCCGGTGTGGAACAGCAGAGGCTCGTCGCCGAGGACGAGGAATTGGTTGAAGGTGAAGCCGGCGGGCGGCGCGATCTGCGGCACGAAGGTCGAAAGCCGGTAGATGCGCGGCGCGATTTCGGCGATGCGCGTTTCCATGGCGGTGGTCCTCGCCTGTTGTTGGACGGCGGTTCAGTCCGACCGCTGCCTCGGGGCGCGTCCGGATCGGATCACGCTCAGTATTCGTTGTTGCTGGCGATCTGCCTAGTCTGCGCGCGGGCAATGATGCGGGCCGTCCGTGGTGCCGCGACCATTGCTGTCTGCGGCTGCGCTGGACGGCGCGCTGTTCATGTATGGGTGTCGGAGCAGCGCGGAGACCGCGGGGGCGGCTAGTGCCTTTGAATAGAGATAGCCTTGTACGGTCCGTGTGCCCCAACCTTTCAACATCTCGAGTTGGGCGTCGGTTTCGACGCCCTCGACGACCACCTCCAGGTTGAGTTCGTGTGCCAATCCCAATGCGGCCCTGACGATGGCGTCGGTGCCGTGGTTGTTGCCAATCTCCGAGATGAATTTCTGGGCTATCTTGATCCGATCGACCGGGAATCGGCGCAGATAGTCCAGAGATGAATATCCCGTGCCAAAGTCATCGATCGCGATGCGATGACCTCGCTCGCGCAATCGGAGCAACACCTCGTTATGGTCACGGGACGCATCCAAAAGAACGCTCTCGGTGAGTTCGAGCTCGAGTAACCCAGGCGGGAGCCGGTATTCGGCCAGGGCCGCCTCGATGTCCCTCTCCAGATCCAGCGGCGCCTTGAACTGGTGGCCTGACAGGTTGATTGCGATCAGCGGTGGCGAGAGTCCGCTATCCAGCCACTTTCTGGTCTGGCGGCAGGCTTCCTGTAAGACCCATCGCCCCAACGGCACAATCAGACCGTCTCTTTCCGCACATGGGATGAACTCAGCCGGGGACACAATGCCCTGCTCGGGATGACGCCAGCGAACGAGGGCCTCCAAGCCGACGATCCGGCCACTCGGAACGTCGACCTGTGGCTGGTACAGGAGAAAGAACTGTCGCTGGGCGATTGCCACACGGAGTTCATTGGTCATGCGGACGCGTGCCCGGGCCTCGGCATCCATTCCCTCGGAATAGAACCGGTAGGTGCCGCGTTGTTCTCCCTTGGCCTTAGAGAGGGCGACATCCGCGTGTGCGAGGATCTGCTCGGCGTTTGGCGTATCGGCCCCGTACACCGCGACGCCAACGCTTGCGGATGAATGGATGATATTGCCGCCGATAACGAATGGCTCCTTGAGTCGTGCAATGATCTTCTCGGCGGTATTCGCGGCCACCCGTGCCGCGATCGCGTTGGATTCTGTTGGCGCGCCGCCGTCGGAACCACACTGAGCACTTGTTGCGTCGGCGTCGCAGGTCATGTCGCCAAGCAGGATGGCAAACTCATCACCGCCGAAGCGGCCTACCAGGTCCGACTTGCGCACACAGGCCAGCAGCCGTTTGGCGGCTGCCTGCAGCAGTGCATCTCCCGCGGCATGACCGAACGTATCGTTCACATCCTTGAACTGATCAAGATTGAGATAAAGGACGGCGAGGCATGTGCCATCATGACACACCCGCGACGACATGGCCTCGAGCGCCTGCGCGAAGGCGGCGCGATTGACCAGGCCGGTCAGGCTGTCGAAATGCGCCATCCGCACGATCTGTGCATCCGCGGCTTTGCGATCAGAGGTGTCCCGGATCGTTGCGTAGAGGAACCGCATCTCACCTGATTCTGTTGGCGCCAGGAGGATGTCACAGGGAAACGTGCTGCCATCCCGGCGCTGGTGAACCCACTCGAAGAAGTGGGCGCCCTTCTGGAAGGCAATCGCTCGCATCTCGTGCGCTTTTTCGGCGGACAAGCGGCCGTCCGGTTGTCGTTCCGGCGAAAGTTCCCATGGCTTGCATGCCATGAATTCCTGTTCGCTGGAGTAGCCGAACATTCTCCGGACACTGCGGTTTGCTGACGTCATCGTTTCGGAGGCCATGTCGACGATCAACATGCCGTCACGGCTAGACTCGAACAGGTGGCGGAATTTTTCCTCACTTTCCTTCAACGCCTTCTGGGCCTGCTTGTGTGTCGTGATATCCCTGGCAAAGCAGATGTACTGGCCGGTTTCGTTCCAGAAAGAGACACTTGCCTCTATGTCGATGACGGTTCCGTCCTTGCGTCGATGACCGGTCTCGAAGCGGTCGAACCCCGTGGCCATGATGGCAGCCATACGCGATGCTGTCTGGTCTGGTGACTGGACAGCTTCCAGGTTTCCGATCGAAAGGTTCAACAATTCTTCCCTGGTATAGCCGGTCATCCGGCAATAGGATTCATTCGTGTCCTGAAACTTGCCGTCGCCGTCGAGTAACCAGAATCCATCAGAGGTGGTCGCGAGCATCGCTGCATATTGATTGGCCTGGCGGCTGATGGTCTCCTCTGAACGTTTTCGCGCCGTGCAGTCCCAATTGACGCCTACAATCCTGATGGGACGCTGCTCCGCGTCTCGCTGGATCAGCGCATGGCTCTCGAGATGCCGTACCTCGCCGTTCGGCAGCGCAACCCGGTATGCCAGCGTGAAACTACTGCTTGCGTTCATCGCATCCACTATGGCCAGGACGCACCGGCTTCGATCGTCGGGATGGATGCAGGCCAGCCAGTTCTCGAACGTCCCGCCAAACGGCTGGTTGGATGGTGCAAATAATGCGGACTGGCGGGCATCGGGCAGCAGCCTGTCCTGCGGGATGTCCCAGCCGTAGATGCCGATGTGCGCGACCTGCGCGGCAAGGGACAACCGGTGCTCGCTTTGGCGCAAGGCCTGGTCCATGAAGGCCTGCCCGAGCTTGTCGGCGAGGTGGCAACCGAAGGCGATCTCGTCCGGCGTCCATTCGTGCCGGATACCGACGTGCTCCAGGCGGAGAAGACCGACACAATCGGGCCCCGCGTGGATCGCGACGTCCAGCATCGACAGGATGTCCTGCGGAACCAGATAGCCGTCGCGATATCCAGCAATCCGCGGATCCGTCAACGTGTCGCTTGCATCGACGTAGAGTGCGTTCTTGATGATCTTGAGCTCTGCGGAGAATTGCTCCTCGACCAAGGTCGCTCCTGACGAATGACGACCGGACGTGGCCTGATATGCATCGATGCACCTGAGTTCGGTCCGATTGTCGTTGCACGACCAAACGTTCACCCGCCCGCAGCCACAGGTTCGCGCTGCCTGCTCGGTGACCTCGCGCGCGAAGGTCTCGAAGTCTCCGGAGAGGAATGAGGCCGCTTCGCCGAGCGCGATGACCGCGGCGAGCTGATTTTGTATTCGTTGATGTGCCGACCGCAACGCAGCCTCGGTGGTCTTCAGGCGCTCGACAAGGTCGGCTTCCTGGGTCGGGCCGCGCTTTTCGATCAGATCGGCTGTTGCGACCATAGTGATCTTCGACAACGACCCTACATGCGTATGTTCGGCGCCCACGTCCTATAGGGACGCTGGGATAGTGGGCCCGCTACGAGCATTACCCCAGTTGAGTTAAGCTGCCGTGAACTCGCGTTCCAGCCTTCGTTCGGCGTCGGAGTGTCTGTCAGTCGAAGAGCGTGCCCAGGCGCTGCTTGATCTGGTCGGCGATGTAGAGCGCAAGTGCCTGGATCGTGTGCGTGGGGTTGACGCCGGCTGAGGTGATGAAGATCGAGCCGTCGACGATGAACAGGTTGCGCACGTCATGGCTGCGACCCCAGGCATTGACCACGGAGGTTGCGGGGTCGTTGCCCATCCGTGCCGTGCCCATCAGGTGCCAGCCGCCGCGGCCCAGCAGCCCACCCTCGACATCGTAGGCGCCCGCAGCCTTCATGATGTCGGAGCCGCGGGCAATGGCGAAATCCATCATGCGACGGCTGTTCTCGCCCAGCCTGTAGTCGATCCTGGGTGCGGGAATGCCGTTGCCGTCCTTCAGCACCGGGTCGAGGGTGACACGGTTATGGGGCTCCGGCAGGTCTTCGAGAATCGCGCCAAGGCCGGTGGAACGGCGGTGCAGCCGGCGATAGGCATCATGGTGCGCGTCGCCCCACGGAATGCGGCCAGACCCGACGCCTTCGATGGCGGTCGCAGCCGTACCTTCGCCACGGCTGAACTCGTAACAGAAGCCGCGGACGAAACCGCGCGACAGGTCGGTCTCGTAGAATTCATGGCTCCAATAGCTGTTGTCGGGTCCTCGCTCGCCATCCAGCTCTTCGTCGAAATACCCGGTAATCGAAACATAGGGATGGAACATCAGGTTGCGGCCGACAAGGTCGCTGCTATTGGCGAGACCGCGCGGGAAGCGGGCATTGGCCGAGTTCAGCAGCAGCCGCGGTGTGCCGATGCCATTGCTGGCGAGGATGACGATATGGGCTGCCTGGTACTGCTCCCGCCCCTCGGCGTCGTAATACACCACTCCATCGGCCATGCCGTCAGGGCCGAGCGTGATCTCTCGCACACGAGCGCGGGTGCGCAGTTTCACGCCGGCACGGATCGCTTCCGGCCAGTAGGTGATGTCGGTGCTTCCCTTGGCCCCCTGAGCGCAACCGAAGGTGCATTTGCCCAGATTGATGCAGGGCGGCCGGCCCCGGTATTCCTGCGAGGCAATGGCGGTATCGGAAGGCCACCAGTGCCACCCCAGCCGGTTGAAGCCGCGCGCAAGCGCCATGGTGGCGCGGCCCATCGGCAGCGGCGGCATGACCTGCGGCTTCGGTGGGTAGGCAGGATCGCCGGCGAGGCCAGACGTGCCCACCATGCGGTCATTCAGGTCGTAGAACGGCGCCAGCGTGGCGTAGTCGATCGGCCAGTCATCGGCCACGCCATCCAGCGTTCGCACCCGGAAGTCAGAGGGGTGGAAACGCGGCGTATGGGCACCGTACAGCACGGTGCCGCCGCCCACCGCGTTGAAGTTTGCGACCTTGATCGGCGAGTTGTCCTCGTTGATCGGGTAGTCGGCCGAGCCCGCGCGGCGGTTGGGGTTGATGGCGAAGCTGTCACCGTTACGCGCCTCGGCGTCGCGACGCGTGGCCGGATATTCGGCGGGGTTCATCCAGTCGCCCTGCTCCAGACACACAATGTGCATCCTGGTCTCGGCCAAACTCCAGGCCACCGCGGCGCCAGAAGCGCCTGCCCCGACGATCAGGACGTCAACCTTGTCCGGCATCTTCGCACTCCGATGTCTGGCGCCAGAATGGTCTTTGGATCTTGAAGGGGTCCAGCAGGGACCAGTCGGCCTGCTCCTGGTTCGTGGAGTTCGGGAGCGGTGGTCGAGGCGCCAGCGCAAGCGGCATCAATACGCGGTCATCGCGGTCGTTGGAATCCGGTGCGGCGCGGTGTTCACGGGGGCCGGCTATGCCTTCGCCGTCCGGTGTTCCGGAAACTCCTGGGTTGGAGACGCCACCCTGAGCCACTTCTCCCTGCGGCCCGCCCACAGCTCGTACGTCGGCACCAGGTCGGTCGGCGCCTGATCGAACGCGCCGAAACCGATCGCGATCTCGCCGTCCGAGATTCCGAACAGGGACGACCCGCAGGCCGGGCAGAAATGGCGGGAGACGGTCGTGTCTTTCCAGCTTTTCGTCTCGCCTTGAATCGTGACGTCTTCCACGCGCCAGATTGCGTTGGCGGTGACTGCCGAACCGCTCTGCTTCCGGCATGTCGTGCAGTGGCACAGCCCGACCCTGACCGGCTCACCGCGCACCTCCATCCGGACGGCGCCACAGCAACATGATCCTGTTCTCATCGGCTATTCCTCCTTTTCGCAAACTGTGACACCCCGCGGGGACAGTGGGAACTACGCGCCTGGATTTACTGCGAGGTCGAGGGATCGGACCCAACACGGGTTTGCCGGCGGTTTCATGAGTTGGTGCGACACGCGTCTGGTGGATGCGAGACGGTCGGCGGCCCTGGTGGCCCGCAAATTGCTGGAGTGGTCTGCCCTCGAACTCGACACCAAGCCGTGTGAAAATCCTGCTGGCGGATGATGATGCTGATCGTGCTCGCTATCTGGTGCGAGCCCTGACGCGCGACCAGTCAGCCGAGGTCATCTGCACCACGCCGGGTGAGATGTTGGCTGACGCGGTCGCCGCACATCGGCCGGATGTCGTGGTGGTCGACATGACGCGTCCCGATCGCGACGCGCTGGAGGGCGTGCGGCAGTTGTCCAGCCGGATGCCGCATCCTGTTGTCATGTTCGTCGATGAGGATGACCCTGACTTCATGCAGGCGGCGATCGATGCCGGCGTGTCGTCATACAACGTCGGTTCGGTGACGCCGGCCGAGATGAAGCCGGTGTTGCGAGCAGCGGTCGCACTGTTCCGCCGCTATCAGCAAACTCATGTGAAGCTGGCCGAAGCGGAGATCCGCTTGAAGGAGCGAGACCTGGTCGACAGAGCGAAGGCGATCTTGATTCGCCGCCGAAAGTTCTCGGAACCAGAGGCCTATCACTGGCTGCGGCGCGAGGCGATGTCGTCGGGAAAGCGCATTCCGGACGTGGCACTCAGCGTGGTCCAGGCGCAGGAGAGCGAGTGATGCCATGCTCCTTACGTCTCGGCGTGCTGCGGCTGACCGATAGTGCGCCTGTCGTGCTGGCGGAATCCGAGGGTCTGTTCGCGGCGGAAGGCGTCGAGGTGGCGATACAGGTCGAGCCGTCCTGGGCGAATATCGCTGACAAGCTGCGTTGGGGGGCGCTGGATGCGGCTGTCATGCCGCTTCCACTGGCGCTGGCTGCGGCCGCCGGGCTGCGCGGTCCGGCTACCCGGCTGATAGTTCCCATGGGTATCTCTCGGGGTGGCAATGCCGTGGTGGTGAGCAGCACCCTCGTCACCTGCCTGCCTGAACCGCTGACACCTGCCGCTGCTCCGGCATTCCGGGCCTGGTTGCGCGATCAGACGGTTCCGCCCCGGGTCGCCGTAGTGCACTTGTTTTCCACCCACAACCTGCTGCTGCGCTATTGGCTTGGCTCCGTCGGTGTTGATCCAGATCGTGACCTGGAAATCGTGGTCATCCCGCCTGAACGCGTGGTCGCAGAACTGACCGCCGGACGCATCGCTGGCTTTTGCGCTGGCGCACCGTGGGGCGACGTGGCGGAAGCGACCGGCAGTGGCCGTATCCTTCTCGGCAGCTCCTCGATCAGGCCGCGACACACGGAGAAATGCCTGGCGCTGGCTGGGGACTGGGCCGCGGACCACCCAGGGCCTGCAGCCGCCCTGTCTCATGCACTGCAGGCGGCGCAGCGCCTTTGTGACCAGCCGGAACGGTCCCCGGCGGTGGCGGCCTTGCTAGCCAGGCGGCTCGATTTGCCCGAAGAGGTCACGCCGGCTGCCTTGCCCGGTGGCAACGGCATTGAGCAAATCGCGTTCGCCGCGGCGGCTCCTTTGGATCCAGCGGAAGGTCTCTGGTTCCTCCGGGAAATGCGGCGCTGGAGGTGGTTAGGTGTGGATCGCGACCTAGAACAGCTGGTTGCGGACGTATATCGGTCGCATCTGCCGTTAATTTAGGCGGCGTGGCTGATTATTGGACGTTTTGTGGATGCGTCTGGGCATCAAATGGCCAAAAGTCGCGCCATTCTCCACGGCACGCCTCTTGCTTAAGCAGACGGGGCAGGCGCTGTTGAGCGCCTGACAGCAGCCGCTCAACGGCGAGTGGCCTGCTACGCCGGGGCTTTGCCCCCAGGAGCCATTGGCGGGTCAACGCTGACCCGCCCGCCGGAGCATTATCTCGTGCACAAAGGTTTCCTCAAAGTGGGGCATCTGCCCACTCTGATTGCCGCATTCCTTTACTTCGACTTCAGCTTCATGACCTGGGTGCTTCTCGGCCCGCTCGGCGTTGCCGTTGCTGGTGATCTGCATCTCAATGCGGCGCAGAAGGGCCTCATGGTGGCCGTTCCGGTGCTGGCCGGCGCCATCCTGCGCGTCGTGCTCGGGCTGCTGGTCGACCGGTACAAGCCCAAGCGTGTCGGCATCGGCGCGCAAGTGGTGGTCATTGGCGGCCTGCTGGTCGCCTGGGGGCTGGGCATCCACTCCTACGGCGGCACTCTGCTGCTCGGTATCGTTCTGGGCCTGGCCGGCGCGTCATTTGCGGTGGCACTGCCGTTGGCCTCCGCCTGGTATCCGCCGGAGCATCAGGGAACCGCACTTGGCCTCGCCGGAGCGGGCAATTCCGGGACCGTGCTGGCCGCACTGTTTGCCCCGGGCCTTGCTCTGGCGTTCGGCTGGCAGAACGTCATTGGTCTTGCCGCTATCCCGCTTGCGGCGACGCTGGCGGTCTACTGCCTGCTGGCCAAAGACACGCCGCACCCGGCGCCTCGCGGCTCTCTGGCGGGTTACCTGAGGCTGCTGCGGATCGGTGACGCGTGGTGGTTCATGTTCTTCTACTCGGTCACGTTCGGCGGCTTCGTCGGGCTGTCCTCATCGCTGACGATATATTTCAACGACCAGTATCACCTGCCCGCGGTCACCGCCGGCTACTGCACGGCCGCGGTGGTGTTCGTGGGATCGCTGATGCGGCCGATCGGAGGCGCGGTTGCCGATCGTATCGGCGGCGTGCGGGCGCTGACCATGCTGTACACCTTGGCAGCCGCATCGTTTGCCACGATCGCCACCGGCCTGCCGACGATCTGGTTCGCGATGCCGGTGTTTCTCTTCGGCATGCTGGCACTCGGTATGGGCAACGGCGCGGTGTTTCAACTCGTGCCGCAGCGCTTTGCCCGCCAGATGGGCATCATGACCGGCCTCGTCGGGATGAGCGGCGGTGTGGGCGGGTTCTATCTTGCCTCCAGCCTCGGCTACTCCAAACAGCTGAGCGGCAGCTATGGGCCTGGCTTCCTGGTCTTCGCCCTGCTGGCGGCGACGGCACTGCTCTGCATCAGCGGCATCGCCCGCCGCTGGCGGACGACATGGTCTGAAGTCTACGGCGCAGCGCGCGTCTGAGGAGCAAGCGAATGAACATGCTCGCTCCGCAGCGGCGGCGCCTGGTTATCGTCGGCAACGGCATGGCGGGAATTCGCACACTGGAGGAAATCCTCGCCCGTGCGCCACATGAGTTCGACGTCACGGTATTCGGTGCCGAACCACACGGTAACTACAATCGTATCATGCTCTCGCCGGTGCTCGCCGGCGAGAAGCAGTTCGCCGAAATCGTGACGCATGATCACGCGTGGTATGCTGATCGCGGCATCGAGCTGATCGCCGGCGAGGCCGTGGTCGAGATTGATCGCATGGCGCGCGAGGTGCGCGGCGAGCGCGGTACAAGATGTGGTTATGACGTGTTGCTGCTTGCGACCGGTTCCAACCCGGTGATCCTGCCGCTACCGGGAGCCAATCTCCCGGGCGCCATTGGCTTTCGCGACATCGCCGATGTGCAAAGCATGCTCGGTGCCTGCCGGCCCGGAGGGCAGGCCGTGGTGATTGGCGGTGGCCTGCTCGGTTTGGAAGCAGCGCACGGCCTGTCGCGCAACGGCATGACGGTGACTGTGTTGCATCTGATGCCGACGCTGATGGAACGCCAGCTGGATCCGGTATCCGCCGGGTTGCTGCGTGCCGATCTGGAAGCGCGCGGCATCACGGTGCTGACCGAAGCCAGTACAAAGGCAATCATCGGCGATACACGGGTAAGTAGCGTGGTGCTGGCCGACGGGCGCGAACTGCCAGCGGATCTGGTGGTCATGGCCGTCGGTATCCGGCCGAACGTGACGTTGGCGCGTGCCGCCGGGCTCGATATCGGCCGCGGCGTGCAGGTTGATGACGCAATGCGCACCAGCGATCGCACGATCTACGCCGTCGGCGAATGTGTGGAGCATCGTGGAGCGGTGTTCGGCCTCGTCGCACCGATCTGGGAAATGGCGAAGGTCTGCGCCGACAACATCACGGACACGGTGAATGCCGAGTACGTGCCGACGATCAGTGGCACGCGGCTCAAGGTGACCGGCATCGACATGTTCTCTGCCGGCGACTTTCTTGGCGGGGATGGGAGCGAAGAGATCGTGCTGCGTGATGCAGCACGTGGAGTCCACCGGCGCCTGGTATTGCGCGACGATCGGTTGGCCGGGGTCGTGCTATATGGCGACGCCGCGGATTCCGGCTGGTACTTTGATCTGCTGAAATCGAATGCCGATGTCAGCGCACTTCGTGATGGACTGATTTTCGGTCCCGACACCGCGGACGGCGCGGGCTCGGGTATCGAGGCATTGCCCGATACGGCGGAAATCTGCGGCTGCAACGGTGTGTCGAAGGGCAAGATCCTCGCTGCCATTGCCGAGCACGGGCTGACGACGCTCGATGCGGTGCGTACCCGCACCAAGGCCTCGTCTTCCTGCGGTTCCTGCACCTGCCAGGTCGAGGCGTTGCTGCAGTTCGCCGTTGGCGCCGGATACGATGCCGCGCCGAAGGTCAAGCCGATGTGCAAATGCACGCTGCATGGGCACGACGCGGTACGCGCAGCCATTCGCGAGCGTCGGCTGAAGACCATCACCATGGTGATGCGTGCGCTGGACTGGTCGACACCCGATGGCTGCGCAAGCTGCCGACCGGCTTTGAACTATTATCTACTGTGCGCGTGGCCGGGTGAATATCGTGATGATGCGCAATCGCGCTTCGTCAACGAACGGATGCACGCCAATATTCAGAAGGATGGCACTTACTCTGTCGTGCCCCGCATGTGGGGCGGCGTCACGTCGGCGGCGGAACTGCGGGCGATCGCCGATGTGGTGGAGAAGCATGCAATCCCCACGGTGAAGGTCACCGGCGGCCAGCGCATCGACATGCTGGGCGTGCGCAAGGAGCAGTTGCCGGAGGTATGGCGTGACCTGAACGCGGCAGGGCTGGTGTCCGGTCACGCCTATGGCAAGGCACTGCGCACAGTGAAGACCTGCGTGGGATCGGAATGGTGCCGGTTCGGCACGCAGGACTCTACCTCGATGGGAATTGCATTGGAAAAAATGGCCTGGGGAAGCTGGACGCCGCACAAGGTGAAGCTCGCGGTGTCCGGCTGTCCGCGCAACTGCGCGGAAGCCACAATCAAGGATTTCGGCGTGGTCGCGGTGGAGAGCGGCTGGGAACTGCATGTTGCGGGCAACGGCGGCATCAAGGTGCGTGTCACCGATCTGCTCGCGAAAGTCGCATCCGAGGAAGAAGTGCTGGAATATTGCGCAGCCTTTCTTCAGCTCTATCGCGAGGAGGCGCGCTATCTTGAACGCACCGCGCACTGGGTCGAGCGCGTCGGCATCGATTATGTGCGGCAGCGTATTGTCGATGATCCGGTGCATCGCCTGGCGCTGCGCGATCGCTTCCTGTTCGCACAGAGCTTTGCGCAGGACGACCCGTGGGCAGCACACGCGGCGGCGCGCAGTCCGGGCTTTGCCGATCTGGCAACAGTCGAGTGATGCTGATGTCGGACGCAAGCGTGTCGTGGCGCGATGTCGGCGCGATCGATGACATTCCCCGCCAAGGTGCGCGGACGGTCGCGACACCAATCGGCGCTGTCGCGGTGTTCCGTACGCTCGATGATCGCGTGTTCGCACTTGATGACAAATGCCCGCACAAAGGCGGCGTATTGTCACAGGGCATCGTGCACGGACAATCGGTCACCTGCCCGTTGCACAACTGGGTAATCGGACTTGCCGATGGCAGGGCCGCGGAACCGGATGAAGGCTGCACGCAAGTGGTGCGGGTACGGCTGGAGGGGCGTCGCATCCTGCTCGCCACACCAGCATGAGCGCGGTGGCAACTGCCTGCCCGTATTGCGGCGTCGGCTGCGGTCTCATCGCGGAGGCCGGCACCATACGCGGCGATCCCAGTCATCCGGCGAACCGCGGTCGCCTGTGTGCCAAAGGGGCGACCCTGGCGCGCACTCTGGACGATTCGCGTCGGCTGATGGAACCGGCCATTGGCGGGCAGCCGGCAACCTGGGACGCCGCGCTCGACCTGGTCGCACAGCGGTTCAGCCAGACGATCGCGGAGCACGGACCGGACAGCGTCGCGTTCTACGTGTCCGGCCAGTTCCTGACCGAGGACTATTACGTCGCCAACAAGCTGATGAAGGGCTTTTTCGGCGGCGGCAACATCGATACCAATTCACGGCTGTGCATGGCGTCCGCGGTTGCCGGCCATGTGCGAGCGTTCGGCGAAGATGTGGTTCCCGGCGTCTACGACGACTTCGAGCAGGCTGACCTCGTCGTGCTCGTAGGCAGCAACGCGGCATGGTGCCATCCGGTGCTGCATCAACGTCTGATGACCGCCAAGGCCACGCGCCGGAGCCGTATCGTCGTGATCGATCCGCGTCGCAGCGCGACCGCCGAGGTGGCGGACCTGCATCTGCAGATCGCATCGGGCACCGATGTTGCGCTGTTCAATGGCTTGCTGGCGTATCTCGCTGAATCTGGCGCGATCGATGCAGGCTGGGCCGGCCGCCATACCAGCGGACTGGGCGAGGCCATCGCTGCTGCCCGCGAAGATGCTCCGGATGTCGAGACGGTCGCTGCCGAGTGCGGCATCGACCCCGAAGCGCTGGAGACCTTATACGCGTGGTTCGCCCGTACCGAATGCGTGGTGACGGCGTTCTCCCAAGGTGTCAACCAGGCGACCGATGGCACCGACCGCGTCAACGCCATCATCAACTGCCATCTCGCGACTGGCCGTATTGGTCGGCCGGGCATGGGGCCGTTCTCGCTGACCGGTCAGCCGAACGCCATGGGCGGCCGCGAAGTCGGCGGCCTGGCCAATCAGCTCGCAGCGCATATGCAGTTCGACAAGCCGGATGACATCGCGGCGCTACAGTCGTTCTGGAACGCGCCGCAGCTCGCGACGCAGCCGGGACTGAAGGCGGTCGATCTGTTCGATGCGGTGCTGGATGGTCGCGTGAAGGCGGTATGGATTGCCGCGACCAACCCGGTCGCCAGCATGCCGCACGCCGATCGCGTGCGTTCGGCGTTGCGACGCTGTCCTTTCGTGGTGGTTTCAGATTGCTGGCCGACGGACACCACCGCGCATGGGCATGTCGTGTTGCCCGCCGCTGGGTGGGGGGAGAAAGACGGAACGGTCACCAATTCCGAGCGGCGCATCACCCGGCAGCGCGCGTTCCGCAAACCACCCGGGATGGCACGGCCCGACTGGTGGATCTTTGCCGAAGTCGCGCGTCGTGTGGGATGGCGCGATGCCTTCGCCTGGGACGACCCCGCGGCGATCTTCCGCGAACATGCCGCGCTGTCAGCGCACGCGAACCACGGTTCTCGCCTGTTCAACATCGGCGCGCTGGCGACGATGAGTAATGCGGAATATGACCGTCTGAGGCCGATACGTTGGCCATTGCCGAATGGTGCCGGTGGCGAGGGTGGACGCCTGTTCGCGGCCGGGAGTTTCCCGACAGAAGATGGCCGAGCGCGGCTGGTGCCCGTGCGCCACAGCCGAATGCAGCGCGCCCTGCCGGTGCTCAATACCGGGCGGGTGCGCGATCAGTGGCACACCATGACGCGCTCTGGCCGCGTGGCGCAGCTTGCCGTGCACACCCCCGAACCGATGGTGAGCATCAATCCGCTGGATGCCGCGACACTCGGCATCGACGCCGGTGCGCTGACTCGCATCACAAGTGAACATGGGTCTGTGCTGATGCGTGCCACGCTGAACCACGCGCAACGACGTGGCGAGATATTCGCTCCCATGCACTGGACGCGGGAATTCGCATCAACCGGGCCCATTGGTAGCGTGGTGCATGCCGCCTGCGATCCGGTCTCCGGGCAACCGGCACTGAAGTCCTCGGCCGTACGCATCGCGCCAGTCGCGACGCAGTTTTCCGGACTGTTGCTGCGGCACGGGTCCGCCGCACCGCCGGCCGGCGTGCATTGGGTGCGCATCCCGCTCGAACGCGGCGAGATGTTCCGACTGATCGGTCTCGATCCGCTGCCCACCGGGGTCGCCCTGGATCGCTTTGCATCCGCACTGCTGCAAGCACCGGGTACCGACATCATCGAGATGGTCGATGCGCAACGCGGCGTTCTGCGTCGCGCCGCACTGCGCGATGATGTGCTGGAAGCCTGTCTGGTACTCGCCCGCACCGGCGTCACACTCCCAAGCGAAAGCGAGTTCGCCGCACTTCTCGGAACCGTCGTGGCGCCGCCTATGCGCATGCGACTGTTATCCGGTCATGGAACCGGTGCCAGCGAAGGATCGCGGCTGTGCGCATGCCTTGGTGTCAGCGAAGCGGCGATCCGCCACGCCTGCGTTTCCAATCGGCTGAACAGCCTGACCGAACTCGGCGACCTTCTCGGCGTCGGGACCAACTGCGGTTCCTGCATTCCTGAACTGGAAAAGATCCTGCGCGATGTCCGAGCACCGGCAAACTGAACTCAGCGCCTTCCCGATCTTCCTTCGCCTCGACGGCCGTCGCGTGATCATCGCCGGCGGAGGGGAGCACGCCGCGGCGAAAGCGCGGTTGCTGCTGCCGACGGGCGCCAGTATCGTCGTGGTCGCCCGAGAGGCGTGCGATGCTTTGCTGGACATGGCAGCGGAACAGCGCATCGAGTTGCACATACGCGATTTCGCGACAGACGATCTGCACGGGATGCGCCTTTGCATCGTTGCCGAAGACGGCGAACTTGCCAGCATGATCGCGCTGCAAGCCGAGGCTGCCGGCGTGCCGGTGAACGTCGTCGATCGGCCGGAGATCTCGGATTTCACCATTCCTGCCATCGTTGACCGCTCTCCCGTGACAGTGGCAATCGCCACCGGCGGCGCCGCACCGGCCTTGGCGCGCGATCTTCGAACGCGCATCGAGCTCGCGGTCCCGCCCGGCTTTGGCGCACTCGGTGCATTATGCCGCGATTGGCGTGCCCGCGTGGCCGCTGCCCTACCCGACAGGAACGCGCGCCGCCACTTCTGGGACGCAGCGATAAGCGGGCCGGAAGCCCAGGCTGCGATCGACGGCGATCGCGACGAAGCCGACAGGCTGCTCGCGGCGCGGCTGCGGCGAGGCAGCAAACCGTGCGGCCGAGTGACGCTTGTTGGTGCCGGCCCGGGTGACCCCGAGTTGCTGACTCTACGTGCAGTGCGCGTGCTGAAACGCGCCGACATCATCCTGTACGACGCACTGATCGACCATGCGGTGCTTGACCTCGCGCGGCGTGACGCGCGACGCATCGATGTCGGCAAGCGCTGCGGACGGCATGCCATGAGCCAAGCGGCGATCAATCGTCTGATCCATCAGCTGGCACAGTCGGGTGCGCATGTCGTGCGCCTGAAGGGTGGCGATCCGATGGTGTTTGGCCGGGCCGGCGAAGAACTGGATTCGCTGCGTTCGGCCGGCGTTCCGGTGGAAGTGGTCCCCGGAATCACCGCTGCCTGCGCCGCGGCCGCCAGGCTCGCCGTGCCGCTGACGCACAGGGGCGTTGCCCGCTCGCTGCACTTCGTCACCGGCCATGGCGATGACGGCAACGTGCCGGCGCACGATTGGGCAAGTCTCGCCCGGTCCGGAGGCACAATTGCCGCCTACATGGCCTCACGCACTCTGGCCACCGTGACGGAGCGGCTCATCGCAGCAGGCCTGCCCAAAACCACGTCAGCCGTCGCGATCGAGAACGTCAGCAAAGCCGGAGAGCGGCGAATCTTCGCCTCGCTCGAGCAACTGCCCGGCAGACTTGCCGAGGGGCAATTCGACGGACCGACATTGGTGCTGATCGGATCGGTGGTGGACCTGGCACAGCAAGACGCCGCGATACCCGCACGTGCCGCCTGAGGATTTCGCGCGGTATGTAGCGACGCTCGGGCGAGGCCCTGGCCGCTCGCGTGCGCTGACACGTGATGAGGCGCGTCAGGCTTTTGCCCAGGTGCTCGCGGGCGACGTCGATCCGTACCAGGTTGGTGCCTTCCTCATGCTGCTGCGCTACCGCGGTGAGGACGCACAGGAAATCGCCGGTCTGGTGGAAGCCGCGCAAGCCATTCTGCCTGTAATCCCATCCGCCGAACTCGACTGGCCAAGTTATGGAGCGGGACGCACGCGTAATGCTCCCTGGTTTCTGCTGGCGGCACTTGCATTGGGCCAATCCGGCATCCGTGTGCTGATGCACGGTTCAAACGCCTTCGGCACTGCCATGGGTGTGACCGACGCTCTGGTGTCCCTGGGATTGCATCCGTCACGCGACAGCGACGAGGCGGCCGCCGCGCTCGGGCGATCCGGCTTTGCCTACATGCCAATCGACCTACTCTCACCAGAGATCGCGCATCTGC
>Ga0310811_10003609_pt1 | contig 19483 bp, 21 predicted proteins | sample YCmetagenome_FD_207642 | JGI IMG/M metagenome (GOLD analysis project Ga0310811, IMG submission 207642) | Soil microbial communities from experimental microcosm in Duke University, North Carolina, United States - YC | ecosystem: Engineered > Artificial ecosystem > Soil microcosm > Unclassified ...
GATCTGGTCCTTGCGACCGAGGACCCGGCTAAGGTGCTGTTCGACCTCGGCAGCGATCCGGACAAGGCCTCGGCGCTCCTCGACATGTCCCCGGCTAAGCGTGCCGTGGAGATTGCGAAGCTGGCCGTTGCGCCGGTCAAGAAGACCCCTGATCCGCTGTCGAATGCGCCGGCCCCCGTCCGTCCGGTCGAGGGGGGCGCCCGCGTGATGGGCGAACCTCGCGATGAGGACGACGACGCCACCTATTTCGCCAAGCGCGTTGCGCAGAAGCGCGAACGTCAACGAGCCTGAAGCCTATCACTCTAACCCCGATCCGCTCCGGGCCATGGGCGTGAACTAGCCTCGCTTCAATCCATGCGGCTTACGAGGACCGCATCGCCTCCGACACGAAACGTCGAGACTGAGCCCGCTTTCACCTCGCTCACGGGCAGCGAACTCACCGGCACATAGCTAGCGCCTAACCCCTCCGCCATAGCTGCGGACGCGCCCGCTCGTGCCTCGAAAGCAACTTGGCTCAATCGAGGTTTCACCCATGGCCAATTCCCTTCTCACTACGAGCAAGATCACCCGTGAAGCGGTCTTGCTCTTCCTCAACGCCAATCAGCTGATCCGCAACGTCAACCGCCAGTACGATGCCGACTTCGGCAAGGCCGGCGAAAAGATCGGCTCCCAGCTCCGCATCCGCCTGCCCAACGACTATACCGTCACCAAGGGCCCGGCGGCTTCGGTGCAGGACACCACGGAGCAGCAGACCGTCCTCACGATGGCAACGCAGGCCCACGTGGACATTTCGTTCACGAGCGTCGAGCAGGCACTGAGCCTGGATGATTTCAACGATATCATCCTCGATCCAGCGATGAACAACCTGGCCGGTCAGGTGGCGCTCGATATCGCGTCCGTCACCGATCAGGGCTTCGTCAGCATTCCGACTGGTCCCGGCATGGCTCCCCCGGCGCCGCTCACCGCCACGACCGGTGGCTTCTGCAATATCGCCTACAACGTCGATGGCAGCGGCAATCTGATCTCGCCGAACAGCGGCACCGTACTCGATGCCGGCGCCATCCTGTCGAACAACTCTGCCCGTCTCGACAAGCGAAAGATCGTGCAGAGCCCCCGCACCGAGGCGCGTCTGGTCAACAGCCTCTCGGGCCTCTTCAACCCGGCCTCTCGCGTTTCGTCTCAGTACGAGAGCGGCCAGATGAAGAACGCCCTCGGCTTTGACTTCTTCATGGATCAGACCGTCGTCAACCACACCAGTGGCACGATGACCACGGCGACGGTTTCGGCCGGTGGTCAGACCGGCTACACGCTGGCCGTCAATGCGATCTCCGGCACGCTCAATGTCGGCGACATCATCACGGTTGCCGGCGTGAACGCTGTCAACCGTGTCAATAAGCAGACGACCGGCGAGCTGCGCACCTTTGTGGTGACTTCGGCCGTCGCCAATGGCGGCACGTCGATCGGCATCTATCCTGCCATCGTCCCCGCCGTGAACGGCAATGCGGTGCAGTACCAGACCGTCACTGCCTCTCCGCTGGCGAACGCCACTGTCACCAACCTGCTTCCGAACATGACCTACCGCAAGAATGCGGCTTACGTCCCTGAGGCGATCACCATGGCGACCGGCGACCTTCCGCTGCCGGCCAACGTCAAGGCCTCTCGCGCTCAGTACGACGGCGTCTCCCTCCGTATCCTGACCCAGTACATGGTCGGGACGGATCAGGAAATCACCCGTTGCGACATCCTCTATGGCGGCCTCGCAGTTCGCCCGGAGTGGGGCTGTATTTTGGCCGACGTAATCTGACGCAGGCTTTCACCCTCTCAAACACCATGGCGGCGAGCGATTGCCGCCATTTCTCTTTTCGGGGCGCTCCATGACCGAACGCGAATATCCCCGCTGGGTTCACGGCGACGGGCATCGATCCGTTGTGGTTGAAACCGAAGCCGAAGAACAGGCGCTGCTCGCCCAATGGGCGGAGGAAGACGCCGCAGAGGCAGCGGAAGCCGATGAACTCCCCAATGCATTGACGACCCCGCGCCGCGGCGGCTGGCCTAAGGGCAAGCCCCGGAAGGCAGCGTAATGGCGCTCAAGATACAGACGTTCGGCGACCTGATCACGCTCGCGCTCAAGAATGCCGGCATTCTTGGCGAGGGGCAGACAGCGCAAGCCGAGGATATGACCGATGCGGCCCAGATGCTCAACGCCATGCTGGGGCAGTGGCAGCGCCGACGCTATCTCGTCTATCACCTCGTGGAGCAGTCGTTTTCAGCGACCGGTGCGCAGTCCTATTCGGTCGGGCCCGGCGGCAATTTCGACGTTTCCGCGCGGCCTTCCGGCATCAACTATGCCTTTGCGCGTCAGGTCATCAACGCCAATCCGCAGCAGATCGATTATCCGCTGACCGTCCTCCCTTCACGCGAGGATTACGCGCTCATCCAGTTGAAGTCTCTGGCGTCCTTCCCGCAGTGGGTTTGGTTCGATGCCGCCTATCCGCTGGGGCTGCTGTACGTCTATCCGGTCATCTCGTCTCAGTTCGAGATCCATATCGGCTATCCGCAAGTGTTGCAGTCTGTCGATAGCCTGACGGACACGATCAACCTGCCGCCGGAGTACGTTGAGGCGCTGCTCTACAACCTCGCGGTCACGCTGACGGGGGCCTATCAGCTCAGCCCCAATCCAATCGTGGTCGGGAAAGCCAAGGCCGCGCTTGAGACGATGCGCACGGCGAATGCCCAGGTGCCGCGCATGGGCATGCCGCGCGGGCTGATCGGACCGCCTCGGTACAACATCTACTCTGACAACGCGGGCGGCTGGGGTTCCTGATGCCGCTCGTTCCCCTCCTTGGCGGTAACTATCAGGGCCGCAGCACGCAGGCGTCCGCGCGCAATTTGTGCGTGAACCTGTATCCGGAATCAAATCCACCGGCCGGCCAGCCGCTTACGCCAGTCACCTATTACCAGACCCCCGGCCTTCTTCAGGTCAGCGTCTCACCCAACATCGAAGGGGTGCGGCAGACCTACAGGGCAACGAACGGCGCGCTTTATGTGGTCGTCGGGCCGTCCGTCTATGCCGTCTCCAGTACGTTCGCATGGACGCTGCTGGGGACTGTCGCCGATAACACGACGCCGCTGGTCTTTGCCGACAACGGGCTGGCTATCGTGCTCGTCGATGGCTCGATCATTGGCTACGCCATCGACATGTCGAGCAATGAGTTCGGCACTATCACCGATCCAAGCTTTCTCGGCGCGCTTTCCGTCACACAGCAGGACGGGTTTTTCATCTTCAACCACTCTGGCACCAACCAGTGGTATATCTCACTGAACAACGTCACGTTCGACATGCTGACGGGCGCGACGGGGCGCATCCTCTCCGGTTCGATTGTGGCCGGTGGCACTGGATACGTTGACGGGACATATGCCGGCGTTCCGCTGACTGGCGGCACGGGTTCTGGGGCAACGGCGAACTTCGTCGTGAGCGGCGGCGTGGTCACTTCCGTTACGCTAGTCAACGCCGGCACGGGCTACACGCTCAACGACACGCTATCGGCCTCCAATTCCAGTCTCGGCGGCTCTGGATCCGGCTTTGCCTATGGCGCCGATCAGGTCGCAACGGCCTTCGACCCGCTCAGCATTGCGACGAAATCGAGCTCGGCCGACGCAATTGCTGCTGTGGCCGCGATCCATGGCGTCCTTTGGCTCATCGGGCAGATGACATCAGAGATTTGGGCTCCGAGCGGCGCCGCGGACTTCTACTTTCAGCGCATCCCGGGCGCCGTCGTCAATCACGGCTGCCTCGCGCAGCAGGATATATCGCTGTTCTGGCTCTCGCAGGACGCACAGGGCGAGGGCATTGTCGTTCGGGCTCAGGACACCTCGATCCTGCGCATTTCGACCAACGGAATTGAGCAGGAGATCCAGACCTACGGCAACATTTCAGACGCCATCGGCATCTGCCATCAGGTCGAAGGCCATTCGTTCTACGTGCTGACGTTCCCCTCCGCTGATGTGACATGGGCCTATGATCTTTCTACCGGCCAGTGGCATCGGCGCTCCTCAATTGATGGCAACGGCGTGTTGCATCGCTGGCGCGCCAACTGCTTCGCCTTCGCCTACGGGATGAATCTCGTCGGCGACTATCAGAACGGCAAGCTCTACTCGCTGGACTCGACGTTCTTCACGGATAACGGGACGGCAATTCCGCGCGTCGTAACCTTCCCGCACCTGACGCAGGGCGGCCGGCGCTGCATGTACAGCCAGTTCCAAGCGAAAGTTCAGGTCGGCTACATCGCCAACACACCCGTTGACCAAGCGCCGCAGGCGTCTCTCCGCTATTCGGACGATGGCGGCGTGACCTTCGGCGATGCCGTCAAGCAATCGATCGGCGCGAGCGGGCAGTACATCACGTCCCCGCAGTGGCAGCGCCTCGGCATGGCGCGTGACCGGGTGTTTGAACTGAGCTGGTCGGCAGATGCCGATGTGGCGCTGGCGGGCGCTTGGGTGAACTTCAGGACGGCGGCCACATGAGCTTTCCCTTTCCAGGCGCGAGCGTCCCGGCGGTCACGCCGGCCACGGGCAACCTTACCAATCCTTGGCTCCTCTACCTGCAGCCCGGCCCCCCGGGACCGATCGTCCCCGTCGTGCTCGGGCCATCGCCCGCGACCTTCACGGCGTCAGCAGCGGGCTCGTTGGCGATATCGGGCGGCACTGTCTCGGCGCGTACACTCACTCGCAGCGGTGTCACGGTGCCGATCGGCGCAAGCATGATCCCGATGGCCAACAACGACGTGGCGACGATCACCTACTCCGTCGCGCCGACGGCCTCCTTCATCCCCGCCGGATAGGGCCATGGCCAGCAATCCGTACCCACAACTTAGGACGTTAGGACCTGCGCCCAAGGCCGGCGCTCAGGGCAACAATCCGATGGCCGTGAATTTCGGCCAGCCAGTACCTCAAACTGTCACGCCGAAGTGGGTAAACGCGCTCACGGGGCTTGTCGGCGGCATTGGCCAAGCGGTAGCGGCCCCGGGCAATGCGTTGATGGGGAATTACAACCAAGTGGAGATCGACCAGAACGGCAATGTAGCGCCGTTCGACCCGCGCATGGTCGGCGATGCGTCGAACCTCGCTGGGCTGGTTACTCTCGGTGCAGGAGCCGCCCCGGCGGAGGCTGATGCTCTCAATATGGGCATCAGGGCATTCCATGGGTCTCCTCATGATTTCCAACAGTTCAGCGTCGGCAAGATAGGGGCTGGGGAAGGGAACCAGGCCTTCGGGCACGGCCTATATTTCGCGGGGAGCGAGGACGTGGCGAAGGGCTATCGGAATGCCCTGTCTCAGGATACCGGGTCGCCCGGCCATATGTACGAAGTCCAACTGAACGTTGACCCATCTCAACTGATCGACTGGGACAAGCCGCTCAACCAACAGGCTTCCCCGGTTACGCAGGCTCTTCAAACCGCGTTCCCGCAATACTTCTCTCCTACCGTAATCAACAAATATACTGGCCTTCCTGTGGAATTCCCCCAGCCGATGACCCCGCAGGATATCGCTCAATACGCGCAGCAGATGGATTTCCCGATTGCTGTTCCTGCCGACAACATGACCGTGAAGACGCTTCTTGAGCGCCATGACGCCAACCCGGCACAGACCGCTGCGCAACTGAAGGCGGCTGGCATACCCGGGGTTCAATATCTGGATGCGGGTTCTCGTAATGCCGGCGCGGGGAGCCGGAATTACGTCATGTTCGGCGATGACCCGATCAGCTTGTTGCGAAAGTACGGTCTAGTACCGGGGGCTATTTGCGGCGGCGCGTTGACGGCTCAGCAAGTGATGCAAAACCAAACCCCGCAACAGACTAATCAATTAATGGCGCCCGTGGCCCCGCCGGCGAATCCGCTTATCAGCCAAATCGGAACATAGCCCTCATGGCACTTCCAGACCTTTCAGTCTGCCGGGAGTGCTGAGCCACCCCGAGGTGCGGCCTTGGGTTGGTGGCGGCAGCGGACCAATTGATGTTGCACCGCTCGTCGCCGATCCACGCAACGTGCTCCTGATGGGGCAGGGCGGCGGCGTGCTGTTCCAATGCCTTGAGCCCGGGCTCTATGAGGCACATACGCAATTCGTGCCTGAGGCTCGTGGCAAGGAGGCGGTCGCCGCAGTGCGGGACGCGCTAAGGTGGATGTTCACGCGCAGCGATGCCGTCGAGATCGTCACGAAGGTGCCGGAAGGCAATGCCGCGGCGCTCGGGCTCGTCCGCGCCATCCATGGCCAGAAGCAGTTCGAACGCGCCAACGCATGGCCAACCGCTGATGGCCTTGTGGGTATCGCCTATTATTCGCTCCCCATCATAACGTGGGCCGGGAAGTGCGAGGAAGTCGCGGCTTCCGGTCATTGGTTTCACGAAAAGCTCGAGGCGGCCAAGGCGGCAACGGCCGGCGCCGCCCCGCTCCACGACGATGACGAGGCGCATGACCGCTACGTCGGCGCGACGGTCGAGATGATCGCGGCCGGACAGGTTGCCAAGGGCATCGCTTTCTATAATCGTTGGGCCCGCTTCTCGGGCTACGGCCCCGTGGTCGTGGTCGCTTCCAATCCAGTCGTGATCGACATCGGGGACGCAATTCTTGCGGTCCGTGACCAAGACTTCGAGGTGCTGCTATGCCGGTAGGAATTGGACTCGGCGTCGCCGGTGTGGCTAGCGCTGGCGCGAACCTCATCGGCTCGCAAACGCAGGCGAATGCGGCAACGACGGCTGCCAATATGCAGGAGCAGCAATATAATCAGACCCGGTCCGACCTGATGCCATACAACCAGGCGGGGCAGACGGCGACGAACATGCTGACGCAGCAGCTTCCTTCTCTAACGGCCCCGATCACGATGGATGAGGCCACGCTTCGGCAGACGCCCGGCTACCAATTCAACCTCAACCAGGGGCTGCAATCGACGCAGAATAGTGCGGCGGCGCGCGGGCTGGGCTCATCAGGCGCAGCGCTCAAGGGGGCGGCTACCTACGCGACCGGACTGGCGGATTCGACCTACCAAAACCAGTTCAACAACGCGAACACCAACAAGCAGAATGCCTACAATATGCTCTCGGGCGTTAGCCAGCTTGGCGAGAATGCCGCTGCGCAGACCGGCAGCATTGGCGCGAACCTGACGACCGGCGCGGCCAATTCCCTGACGCAGGCGGGAACGGCTTCGGCGGCGGGCCTCACGGGCGCCTCCAATGCTCTGACCAACAGCATGAACTCCTACCTTGGCTACAATCTGGCGCAGAGCAATCCGCTTATGTCGCAGGGCCTCTACGGCACATGGGGAGGCTGATAAATGCCTGACGGGATCGAAACCAGCTTCTACACGCAGCAGCAACCCAATGCGCTACTGGGCACCGCTCAGGGCGTCGTTGGTGTGCGTAATGCCCAGCTTCAGAACCAATTGCTGCAGACGACCAATCAGCAGGCCAACACCAATCTCGTCCAGCAGCGTATCCAGTATCTCGCTGGTGGCCTCGGGATATTGGCCAAAGACCCGAACCTGACAGCCGATAAGATGCATTCCTTTGCGCAGATGTCGCTCCAGGAACACATGTTGGACCCCAATACCTACGCCGCGGAATCGGCCAATATCGACGCGGCGGGAAACGATCCAGCTAAACTTCGGGCTCTCGCAACGAATTACGCGCAGCGCGCGCTAGATGCTGGGCAGCAGTTCCAGACGACGTTTGGCACGCCCGGGTCGGTTGGGACCGGCGCTAACACGGTGTTCGGCTCGCAGAGCGCTCTCCACGGGTTCACGCCGCAATCGAGCATCCAGAACGCGCTTTCGCCGGGGGAAGCCGCAACGCCGACGACCGTTCCGGCGCTCGACCGCAACGGCAATCCGACCGGCGGCAACCAACTTACGACGCTCGGCAACTTCAACGCGCGTTATGGCGGCGGCAATGCGCTCACAGGGCAGGCCCCGGCTGCCGCTCCGGGCGTCGGAGCACAGGCTCAGTCCCAGCTTCCAGGCATTCCGTCCGTGACGCCGCAACAGCAGGACATGTTCAAGGCCTCGACGGACCAATACACAGCCGCAAAGCAGAACGACGCCAACTACACGGCGAACGTAATCCCGCTCCAGAAGATGATCGAATTGCTGCCTCAGACTATGACAGGGCAGGGGGCCGATACCGTTACTAACCTCGCCAAGGTGGCCCAGACGTTCGGCATCAACATTCCAGGCACCGCAACGCAGGCGGAGGCCTATTCCGAGCTCGAAAAGTACGCCAATGTTCTGGCGCGATCGAGCGGCGCCGCTCCAAACTCAGATGCTCAGCTTCTCGCGGCCATGTCGTCCAATCCCAATGTCACGATGAATAATGCCGCCGCTCAGGACGTAGCCAAGACCATGCTCTCGCTTCAGCGGATGCAGCATGCCGCGATCACGACCGCGCAGCAGCAGGGTATGGACCAAAACCCGCAGAACTATTCTACCTTCGCCTCCAAATGGGGCGCTCAGCAGGATCCGCGGGCCTATGGCGTAGACCTGATGTCGCCCAAAGCTAAGCAGGCTCTCTTGGCTGATCTACAGAGCAACCCTGCGGCCAAGGCCAAGTTCATCGCGTCGCTGAAGACGGCTGCTCAGGCTGGCGTGCTCGGGGGAGCCAATGGCCAGTAGCGACCTAGACTCTGCCTATACCGGGCTATTGCAGCGTGGCTTTGATCCCATGCACGCCGCAGTCCTTGCCGGGAATATCCAGCAGGAAAGTTCCGGCAACCCATTGGCATGGAACGCCAAGGAGGGGGCAGGCGGCGCGCTCCAATGGCGTCAGGATCGCCTTCAGGGTCTTGTTCAGTATGCCCAGAACACCGGCCGTTCGCCCGGAGACCAGAACGCTCAGCTCGATTACATCGTCCATGAGATGCAGGGTCCCGAAGCGAAGAACGCGGCTGCTTTCCTGTCCGCCAATGACCCCGCTGCCGCGAATGCGGCGCTCAAAAGTTATATCCGCTATGGGGATAATACCGAGCCGGTTCGCCTCCAGTACGCTGAGAACTTTATGAACGCGGGAGGAGGAGCCGTGAAGCAATACGACGCCGCCGGTAACCCGGTTCAGCCGCAGGCTCCGCAGCAGCCGGTTCCGCTCGCCCCGCAGTCGGAACCCCAGCAGAATGCTCCCGCCTCGCCGCCCGCACCGAGCCCGGACGATGACGCGCTGTTGGCGAAGTACCTCGGCGGCGCTCCGCAACAGGCATCCTCGCAAGGAACGGCCGCTGCGTCCGCACCTGCTACGTCGGCCGCATCGAACGACGACGACGCGCTGCTCGAGAAATACCTCGGGGCACCGACCACGAACCCGTTCGGCACGACGGCGAAGCCGGGAACGCCGGAATATGCAAAGGCCGCCATCGCCGCAGTACAAAGCGGGGCTCAACTCCCGGTAGCCGACCCGACGCAACATCCTGAGGTGCAGCCGGCGGCCGATGTGGTCCCTGATTGGGCGCGTGCTTTCAGCGAGAACGCGGTCAATTCGGTGCCAGTGGCCGGGCCGCTGCTGCACGATGCGCGTAATGCCCTTATGGGGCCGCAGGGCGGCGCGGAGATGGATGCGCTTGGGCAGTCCGCCTCGGCTGCTAATCCGCTGGCAGCGGGTGCGGGAACGGTGTTCGGCACGGTGGCGCCGCTCGCCGCGGCCGGGACTACGGCAGTTGGCGCTCGCCTCCTCGGCATGTCGGGCGGACTTGGCGCCAGGATGCTCATGGGCGCTGGCAGTGGTGGTGTGGTTTCTGGCCTCGACACTCTTGCTCGAGGTGGTAGCCCGCAACAGGCTGGGCAGAACGCTCTTCTTGGGGCCGGGATCGGCGGCGCGGTACCGGTTGCTGGAAAGGTTCTCGGCGCAGCCAAGGACGCATTCCTGGGGCCGAGTGCCAATAAAATGGTCTCGAATGCGCTGTTGGCCGACAAGAACGACCCCGCCCAAGTCAACCAACTCCTTCAGAACATGGGGCCGGGCGCGACAATCGCTGATCTTGGCCCGAACACTCAGGGACTCGCAACAGGCATGGCCTCGTTGCCCGGTGAGCCCAAGGCGATTGTGGTAAACAATCTCAAGGCGCGTGCTGCGGATACCGGCAACCGCCTCGCCGCCGACGTGGCAGGAACAATCGGCGCCGGGCAGCCTGTTGGGGCGCTTACGGACAGCATCGTTGCGGCGCAAAAGGCCGCCGCCGATCCTCTATACGCGTCGGTTCGCCCCGCACCGGTCCAGATGACGCCCACGCTTCAATCGTTGGGCAACACGCCACTCGGAAGACAAGCCTTTCAGAAGGCTGCGCAGATGATGGCTAATGATGGGCTCAGCGGGACGGGGACGACGGTCGGCTTCTTCGACTATGCCAAGCAGGCCTTGGACGATATCACCAGCAGTGCGCTCCGCAGCGGTGAGAGCAACGCCGCTCGGCAAGCGGGGCAGATGGCGAATACCATCACATCTGAGGTGGATCAACAGGTCCCACAATACGCGGCGGCACGAGATGCTTTCGCAGGTCCGGCGAAGGTGCTTGACGCGGTCGATATGGGCCAGTCGATTTTCGGCGGCAAGACGACGCCCGAGGATCTGCAACGCGCCATGGCTGGCATGTCTGCGTCCGAGAAGGACGGCCTGCTTGCCGGAGCGCAGGCCGCAGTTCAGAAGGCAATTGGCTCCGCTCGCACGAATGCGGCAGGAGTGAAATCGCTGTTCGACTCGGATTTCGGCAAGGAAAAGCTAGCGGTCCTAGTCGGCCAGCCGGAAGCAGACAAGATTGCTGCCGCCATTGAGCGCGAGCGCGGCTTTTCCGAGACGGCGGGAAAGGCTTACCGCAACTCGGTCACATCGGCCAACCTGGCACAGCAGAAGGTCATCAGCCCTGATCTGGCCGCGATCCCCGGCAAAGCGCCCCCGCAGACGTGGCAGGGGATGGCATTGGCTGGGCTCGAAAAGGCGCGAAACGCGATCACCTCGAAATACCGCAATGCGCAGAACATCCGGGCGGCAAATATGTTGACCGCGCCGTCACCAAGCCCGCAGGCCCTTCAGGGCGTTTCTGGAGCGGCTACGCCGAGAAATGCCCTAATGGCCCCAGCTACAGCCCCGTTACTGGCCAAGCAGGGCGGCATCGGCGTTGGCAATATGCTGACATGGGCCAATCCTGACCAACTGCCTCCGGGTTCAGGTGGCCCAAATGGTCCGCTGCGGATCGTCGTCCGCGGCGCGAACGCGGCTCAGTAAACGTCCTTGAGCCACATGGCAAAAAACCCGCCGGCACAGAAGGCAAACAGGGCCGTGACGCCGAACAGCGTCCACGTCTCCAACTCGCCGCGGTGCCAGAAGACGAACGCTAAGACAGCGATCAGCACGAACAGGTAGTTCCTCGCCAGCTTAGGATCGTCCGGCAAATGCCAGCGCCCGGTGCGGGGATCCTGCTTCCGGTAGTCATTCGGTCCTAATTCAATGTTTGGCAAATATCTCCTCCGGCCCCGCAGCTGAAAATAGGCATCGTTCCTCCCTTTGTCCATTGGCTCGCTCGCGCGGGCCTTTTTCTTTTTGAGGTCCTATATGGCAACGCTCCTTCCGGCCCCGGAACAGCAGTGGATTGACGCAAACGGCGCCCCGCTCGCGGGCGGTTCCGTGGCCACATACATCCCGGGGACGACAACCCCAAAGGCGACCTGGCAGGACAGCGCCGGGACCATCCAGAACACGAACCCGATCACGCTCGATGCCGCGGGCCGCGCGATCATCTACGGCTCGGGCTCGTATCGGTTCATCGTTCAGGATGCCGACGGCAATACAATCTACGATCAGGTCACGGCCGATACTGCGGTTGGTGGTCTGGCATGGGGCGGCACTTCCACCGGTACGCCCAATGCTCAGGTCATCGCGGCATCGAGCTTCAGCCAGCAGGGCGGCCAGCAGATCAGCTTCATCGTCGGCGGCGGCCTCACCAACACAGGCGGCGCAACAGTGTCGCCGGGTGGAAGTGGCGGCGTTGCCGTTCTGAAGGATAGCATGAGCGGGCCCACTGCTTTGACCGGCGGCGAGCTTGTGGCGGGGAATGCCGCTCTGCTGGTCTATGACGCGACCCGCGGCGCGTTTCACCTCGTCAACCAGCCGCCGCAGGTTATCCCGTCCGGAACGATCTGGATGTTTGGGATGAGCACGGCCCCGCAAGGATGGCTCGTGTGCGACGCCTCCGCAGTGTCACGCGCGACATATGCCAACCTGTTCGCGGCTATTGGCACCACCTATGGCGCGGGCAACGGTACAACGACGTTCAATCTGCCCCCGCCCGGGTACTTCCCGCGCATGTGGAATGGATCGGGAAGCGGTGTCGATCCCGGCCGGGCCATTGGCTCGACGCAGGGCCAAGCCATCCAGTCGCATAATCACGCTGCGACCGTGACTGATCCGGGCCACATCCACCCGTTCGAGAAGTCGAACGCGGGCGCATCTGGCGGTTCCGGCGGTCTTGTCGATGGCGGCACAATAACTAACACCGCAGTGCAGAGCGCTACGACGGGCATCAGCGTGAGCATTCAGAATACGGGCGGATCGGAAACGCGTCCCCCAAATATAGCCTTCATGTTCGCGATCAAGACCTGACCCAACGCCAGATTTCCGAAGTCCACCGGCCGCCTTTGAGCGGCTTTTTTGTTGTCGGTAGGAGCGACCGAATTGAGCACGCCATTCCCAATTGTCTTTGCGAATGACCCCATCGGGTTGAACCCGTTGAGTCAGTTCGATGACGCTTTCCAGTTCGCGACTAACGGCGCCTATATGCAGGACAATACGCTTCCTGCCTCGGCGCTGCTCAACAGCGGAGTGACGGCTGGAACCTACGGCGATGCCGGCCATGTGGCGCAGGTTACCGTCAACGCCAAAGGGCTGCTCACCTCTGTATCCGCGATAGCCATTCAAATCGCGGCCTCACAGATCACCGGACAACTCGCAATCGCCAACGGGGGCACAGGCGCGGCTACCGCAAACGGGGCGCTGAATGCTCTTCTCCCGTCCCAAACTGGGAATGCCGGGAAAATCCTTCAGACCGATGGGACAAATACCTCGTGGCAAATCGGCAGCGGCGGCGTCACTCCCGTGGCTACCCGCACCGCATTGGCCGCCCTCTCTACCGCATTGGGAGTTGCCTTCCTAGAGGAAGCCGGTCGCCAAGGCAACTTCGTCTGGAACAGCGCCAACCTTTCCGCAAAAGTCACGCTGGATACGCAGCAGGGCGTCTATGTGGCGCCGGCAAGCGACCCGAGTGGCGCCAGCGGCGCATGGGTGAGGCAATTCAATGAAGCTGTCAACGTAGGCTGGTTCGGCGCCAAGGCCGACAACGTGACCGATGTCACGGCCAATATTCAGGTGGCCGATGCGGTTGCGCGAGCGCTGGGGCTGTCGGTTTACATCCCCGGAGGCCCGGGCGGCGCAGCCTATGTTGTCGCGGGGCTCACGATCTACACCCATAGCAACTGGTTCGGGGACGGGCAGGGAGTGACGATCCTTCTCGGCAATCCGGCATCCCCTAGTCCGGTCCTCATCACCAACCAGTTCGCCGCTCTGACGGGCACGAACACGATTGGTGGCCCGTATCAGTGGTCATTGAAAAAGATGACCATCGACGGCAATAAGGCCCACAAATCTTCGGGCAATGGCGTGTCGTTCTACGCCTATGACTACGTGCTCGAAGACATGGTTTTCCAAAACGCCATTTGGCACAATATTTATAGCGAGTGGGCAATCTCTGGCGTCGTTCCGGTCTCGTCCGGCGGCAACGAGATGGCCGCGCACTGGAACCGAGTAAAGACGTGCTATGCGGGCCTGAACGGGCTCACCTTCAATGGCCCGCATGACAGCATCATCAATGATTTTATGCCGTTCGAGAATGGCCAAATCGGCGCGTGGTTTAATTCCTCGGCCAATTACGGCTCCACTGGGACGACGATCGACAATGCCCATTCGTATGGCAATGGGAGTTGGGGCTTTGTCATCTCCGACTGGATCAGGGCCGGCTACATCGAGAGCGAGAGCAACCTTGGGGGAGGAGGCATCCACATTGCCGGTGGCGTTGGTGGCCCCCGGTTGCAAGCAGATTACGTCTCGGTGTGGAACAATCTCAACGGCACCCCAGGGCTGGTTGATGACACCGGGAACAGCCACATCGGTTTTCTGGAGGCCTATAGCAATTCGGCTGATGGTGTGGATCTCAACGGCGGCGGCTCGGTGATTGGCAGCATTTCCACTTACCAGAACACCGGGGCTGGACTGTTTTTCAATACGAATGGCTCGCACATCGCCGTAAGCAATGTCCAGTCCTACAGTAATGGCGGCGTAGGGGTTGGCTTTTCGGCGGGCAATAACTCCATTGGGAACATCTGGGTTAGCGGGAACACCGGGGGTGGGGTAAATATCGGGACGGGGCTAGCGGGGTTAACGATGCGGGGGCAAATACAGAATAACACCGGAACCGGACTTGCGATGGGCACTCTAGCCTCTCCTGGGGGGAATATGATCGACGTGGCAATCTTCACCAATGCCGGGCAGACTGCCTACTCGGGGGCGCAGGGCAACAACTTTGTGCGTATTGCGGCGACCGGGGCTAGTACGGTTCCGGTGAACCAAGTGCAGACCTGACGACCATTGCTCACTGCCGGTCAAGAGTCGGCTCGGACGCCTGAACGGCTGGCGAGGATCGTAAGCACGTCCCCGACCTTTTTGCCGAATGCCTCTCGATGATTTAGGATCGGCCTTTCCATCCCGTGATACGAAAGCGCTGCCACTCCGACCGAAATGATGATCGAGCTAAGGCCTGTGCTTACCCAGTCGATGCCTGGAAAGTATCGATGGAAAAGGCTTTCGATGAGCGGGTGCCAGAGATAGATGCCGTAACTGATGCGGCCAAGGTAACGGATAGGCGGCCACTCCAAAGCCGTCTGCGCGCCATGCGTGGTTTCTGTGACCTTGGATGCCCAGAAATTATGGATCAACAGCGCAGTCAGAAGGTTCGCAGCCTCTAGGGCCATTGTATTCAGCACCGCGCTGCGAGGGGACAGAAACCAAGCCGTCGTGAAGCAACCTACGGCGACGAAGCAGACGATAGACAGTTGAGCCGTCGATGCCGTGAGCCGCTGTAGCGACTGGCGATGCGCAAAGTGCAAATAGGCTAAAAGGGCGCCCAGTCCGAGCGCGTCGCAATGCTGGAAAGGGGTCACATAGAGAGAGGTTTCGTTCGCGTTTACCACCGTCGCCATTGCTGTGGAGACGGGTGTCAAAGCGATAGCGGCGAGAATGACAGTCGGGATGAACCTCTTTGGAATGGTCAATATTATAGCCGGCCAGACCAGATAGAATTGCTCCTCGACAGCGACCGACCAGAGGTGTCCCATCGGCTCTAGCCAGTGTCCAGCTTTGAATATTAGGACATTTGTGCCGAACATATAGAGCCACAGCGGGCTATGTCCCTCCAACCCTCCGGCGGACAAGAGAAGAGCAACCGTTATTACTACGAACATCGCGGGGCATATCCGCAGGACACGCTTTGCGTAAAAATCGAAAAATTTCCTGAATACCGGGCCGGAGCCGTCACGTTCTCGCAGCAGGATGCCGGAGATCAGGTATCCACTGATGACGAAGAAGACGGATACCCCGACGCCGCCAAAATTCCCTGGCCCCCACGGAACCATCCAAGCGAAATAGTGGGTAAATATAACCAACGACACCGCGATCGTGCGAATGCCGTCTATGCCCTTGATTCGATGATCCACCCGCCAGCCCTCCTGGTGCGTAGCTCATCGATATCCAGCATTGTAGGTGTCCTCAACCCCTCGCGCTCCGATAGGTGGGGCTTTAACTGTGTCTTGGCCTAGCCTTTCCCCAAGCCGTCCCATTCCGGGGCGGCCTTTTCATTCCCCCACAGATTCCACCTTGGGGGAGGGGAGAAGAAGGGAACGCGAACGAAACGAGCTCCACGGCAGCCGCCGACTCAAGTATAGAGTTTGAGTCCGAGCAACAGCTATGAGCAATGCATGTCTAGTGCCGATGAAGGCCAACTTTCACTGACAGACGCGATGAGCATGCTGGAGCACACCGAGGATCGCCTTCTGGCCAACTCGCTTCAGGTTGCCGAACGCTTCGGCAAGCTTCACAAAAATGTCCTTCGTAGCATCGAAGGGATTGAATGTTCACGCGAATTCTACCGGCTCAATTTTGAGCCGGTAACCTATATGGACAGACGCGGCTTAGAGCAGCCCATGTTCCGTATGACGCGTGATGGCTTCTCCCTGCTCGTTATGGGGTTCTCTGGCACCAAGGCAATGCTCTGGAAAGAGCGGTACATTCAAGCGTTCAACATGCTTGAGGCCGCCGCTCTTAAGCAGCGCATTGAACACGCAGAGGCTCGCGGGCGTAGCAAGACTGTCAGGATCGCCGCCACCGACTCCTATAAGGAGCATGGCGCAACAGAGTGGTTCCACTACGTCAACAACACCGACGCAATTTATGAGATCATGTTTGGTGGAAGCGCCAGCCAGCTCCGCAGGCGCTGGAAACTACACCCGGCTGCAAATCTGAGAGATCACCTATCAACGGCGCAACTCAACACGGTGATCCAAATTGAGAACGCGGTCACGTTACAACTTGAGGCTCGCCGCGTCTTTCACCCTGACGATCAGCTTAAGATCGTTCGCCATGTCGCACGGTCGTATAAGGCGCTCATAGACGCCCCGATGCCTGAATTGGTCAGCAGTGCGAGCGCTGCCAACGGCCGGCCCAAACCAGGCTAACCGGGTCGGCATATCCCCTTTCAGTCTAGTAGGGCGGTTCTTCGGGGCCGCCCTTTTTCATGGAGACGACAATGAAACCTGCGACCAAGGCGGCCGTCGGCGCTGTCGCGCTCGCCACTACGCTGATCGCTGGCTTTGAAGGCCTGCGCACGCATGTGTATCGAGACAGCGTTGGCGTCGCGACTTACTGCTACGGGGAGACCAAGAACCCGCAGCCGGGCCGCTCCTATACCGTCACCGAATGCGATGCGCTGCTAGCCGCCCGCGTGGCCGAGTTCGATAGCGGCGTTCGCGCCTGCGTCCGTCAGGCGCTGCCCGCCAAGGTGGAGGCCGCTTTCGTCTCGACGGCCTACAACATCGGGCTTGGCGCTTTCTGCGGCTCTACGCTCGCCCGAAAGGCCAATGCTGGCGACCTGACCGGTGCCTGCAACGAAATGCCGAAATGGAACCGGGTAGGTGGGCAGGTGCTCAAGGGCCTAACGGTGCGCCGCGGTGCCGAGCAGGCGCTCTGCCTAGAAGGCGTGGCCGAAAGCGGCCGTCGCTGATGCTCCCCGTTCTCATCGCCTACGGGGTCATTCAACTGCTGGCGTGTGGAGCAATGTGCGCCGCCGCAACTATCGGCCTCCGGGCCATCCTCAACCGGTTCTTTCCGGCCTAACCCTCCCAAGGAGACATCATGAAACTGCTACCCGTGCTTGCCCTGCTGGGGCTGGCAACGCTGCCTCTCGCCGGCTGCGTCTCGCTCGGAACCGTCGTCACCCAAGCCGAGACGGTCTACCAGCAGGTGAAGAACTACTACACCGACGCCCCCAAGGCGGTTTACGCGCTCAAGGGCGGCTTCATCATCGTTCAGTCGGCAGTCGCCAAGTTCAAGGCGACCGAATGCCCGGCCATCGATTCCCAGCCGTGGTGCGCTTCCGTCATTCCTCAGGTCCGCGTCTACAACAAGGCGGCTGAGGACGCGATTGCGACCGCCAAGGCCTTCGTCCTCGCCAATCCCAAGGCCGACGCCTCCACCTTCTATCAGGCCGCCGTCACCGCGACCGAGGCCTATGCCCAGTTCGCCACCACCATCGGAGTCCAAACGCCATGAACGCCGCCGCCATTGCCGCCTTCCTTCAGGCCGCTGCCGCCATCCTCGCCGCAACCGTGACCGTTGTTCAGGACGCGGTTGCAATCTCCAACCTCGTCAAAACGGTCATCGACCAGGGCGAGCCGACCGACGCCGACTGGACCGCGCTCCAGACCTATCAGGACGCCAACGACGCCATCATCAACGCTCCGATGGACGGCGAGACGCTGCCGCCGGCCGCCTGATCCCCTCCGCGCGGCCCCGCGCCGCCGGCATTCACTGTCCAACCCGCGCCCCGCTGCATCCCGCACGGGGCTTTTTTACGCCCGAAGGAGGGCCAATTGAACCTGTCCAATCTCCAGCTTCCGTACCAGCAGGCCTTTGCGGCTGGCGCCGGCGGCCTCGTCGCCCTCGTCATCATCGCCGCACTGCAACTCACCGGCCATGACCTGGGATTCGCTGCGGACGGTGCGCTTATCGTCTTCCTGCCGCCGCTGCTGGCCAAGATCGTCCCCCCGTCGCAGCAGGACGTGCTCAAGCACATCAATGACGAGATCGCCCAAGCTGGCGTGCTCGTTGGCAAGCTGACCGCGGCGTCGGACCAGTCCGCGCCGCCCACCGATGCCGCCAAAGCGCTCGCCGCCAAGGTCCCGGCCAGCACTCCCGCGCCTTAATCCAAGCGGCTCGGGCCAGCGGTCGCACGCCAGCCCGAGCCTACCGCCACAACCGAGAAGGAAACGGCCATGACGGCAAGGGGCAGCCTGCACATCAAATCCCGAAGGGATCGTAAAGAATGACAATCGATTGGCCCACGGGGCAGTGGCTAATCGGAATCGCTGTCTCGCTGATCGGGACGCTAATTCCCGGCGCAATCGCTGTCTGGCGCGCCGCAATATGGGTATCTGGCGAGTTCAAAAAGCGGGACGACGCAATAGACCAGGTATCGAAGGACGCAACTCTGGCCGTCCAAGCCGCCAACGAACGCGCGAAGCTCGCCGAGCAGCAGCAAATCCGCGAACTGGCCGACATGCGTGTTCATGTCGTTGAGCAGTTCGTCACCAAGGACACCATGGCCGAAGCCCTACACGGGGTGCAGACCTCAATCGACCGTCTCGGGGATCTGCTCAACCAATTGCTGGTGCAGGCTGCTGGCCGCGACCCTCTACCACCTTCACCGCCGCGTCAAAGACCGAGCAGGGGGTAGCGGATGCCAACCCCGCCTCTCACTGAAGAGCTATTGCGGGAAGCACTCGCAGCCTTTGAGCAGCACGGCAGCAAGACGCTGGCCGCCGAAGCTCTGGGCATCCCCCGCCAGACATTCCAGCATCGCATCCGCGCTGCTGCCGAACGCGGGCTGATGGGCACAAAGCCCGTCCTCCCTGGTTTCCGCATCAGCCAGACGACCGCTGTACTGGGCGCTGATGGCGAAGTGCAACGGGAGTTTGTTCAGCAAAAGCCCGAGCATGGCGCTGAGTTCGAAATCCCCGCCGGCCACAAGATCAAGGGTGTCTCTGCCTTGGTCGATGCCGACGGCCGCCAAATCGTCAAATGGGTGAAGACCGGCGAGGACGAGGCGGTTCGCGCCGCAACGATGCGGGCCGCTATCGA
>Ga0310811_10003610_pt1 | contig 19482 bp, 15 predicted proteins | sample YCmetagenome_FD_207642 | JGI IMG/M metagenome (GOLD analysis project Ga0310811, IMG submission 207642) | Soil microbial communities from experimental microcosm in Duke University, North Carolina, United States - YC | ecosystem: Engineered > Artificial ecosystem > Soil microcosm > Unclassified ...
ACGGCGCGGACGCCGAGCAGCAACGTTCCCTTGGCGGCCCAGTCGCGCGACGAGCCGGTGCCGTACTCCTTGCCGGCGATGATGACAAGCGGAGTCGAGGCCTTCTGGTACTCCATCGCCGCATCGTAGATCGTAACCGGCTTCTCGCCCGGGACGCGCGACGTCCACCCACCCTCCGTTCCCGGCGCGAGCTCGTTGCGAAGGCGGATGTTGGCAAAGGTGCCGCGCATCATCACCTCGTGATTCCCCCGGCGCGCGCCGTAAGAGTTGAAGTCGGCGGTTTTCACGCCCTGCGCGATGAGCCATTTGCCGGCCGGACTCGATGCTGGAATCGAACCCGCTGGCGAGATGTGATCGGTCGTGATGGAATCACCGAACATTCCGAGGACCCGGGCGCCGACGATCGGCCGGATGCCAGGCGGCGTGAGCGTCATCCCATCGAAGAATGGCGGATTCTTTACGTACGTCGAATCGGGATCCCACGCGTAGAGATCGCCCTCGGGCACGGGCAGGCTGCGCCAGTTGTCATCCCCATGAAACACATTCGAGTATTGCGCCTTGAACATCTCCGCCTTAACCGAGCGCAGAATCTCGTCTTCGACTTCCTTCGGGGCGGGCCAGATGTCACGCAGGAAGACAGGGCCGCCCTTGCCGACGCCGAGCGGCTCGGTGTTGAAGTCGATGTCCATCCTTCCGGCGAGCGCATACGCGACGACGAGCGGCGGCGACGCCAGATAGTTGAAGCGTGTGAGTGGATTTATGCGCCCTTCAAAATTTCGGTTGCCCGACAAAACGGCGGCCACAACGAGCTTGTTCGCTTCGACAGCGTCCGCGACCGGTTGCGGCAACGGGCCGGAGTTTCCGATGCACGTGGTACAGCCAAATCCAACGACATTGAATCTCAGCTGCTCGAGCGCTCCCATCACGCCCGCCTTCTTGAAATAGTCAGTGACGACCTTCGAGCCCGGTGCGAGACTCGTCTTCACCCACGGCTTCGATGACAATCCCTTCGCGACCGCGTTGCGGGCAAGAAGCCCCGCGGCAAGCATCACGCTCGGATTAGAAGTGTTCGTACAGCTCGTGATCGCTGCGATCACGACCGAGCCGTGTCGAATCGAGAACTTCTCGCCATTCATCTCGACCGGAACACTCGAATCCGCCGCGGCCTGTTCGTCGGGATCGGTTGCCACTACCGATGGCGAAAGCTGTGGCGATGCGGCGACCTGCATCGCCTGCTTGGCGGCGGCAACCGCGGCGACCGTCCCCGTTCTTTCCAGGTCAGCGGACAAGGCTTCGCGAAACATCTTCTTCGACAGATGAAGGGGGACTCTGTCCTGCGGACGCTTCGGACCGGCGAGGCTCGGCTCCACGGTGTGGAGGTCCAGCTCCAGAGTGTCGCTGAAGATCGGATCCGGAGTCGAGTCCGTGCGGAAAATCCCCTGCGCCTTGGTGTACGCCTCGACCAGTTGTACCTGCGCCTCGTCCCGCCCGGTGAATCTCAGATACTTGATCGTCTCGGCGTCGATCGGAAAGAATCCCATCGTCGCGCCGTATTCTGGCGCCATGTTACCGATGGTCGCGCGATCGGCCAGCGAGAGGCTCGACAATCCGACGCCGTAGAACTCGACGAACTTCCCGACGACTTTCTTCTTCCGCAGCATCTCGGTCACGGTGAGAACGAGATCTGTCGCTGTCGCTCCCGGCTGCAACTTGCCATGCATCTTGAAGCCCACGACTTCCGGAATCAGCATCGACACCGGCTGTCCGAGCATCGCCGCCTCGGCCTCGATTCCTCCGACGCCCCAGCCGAGCACGCCGAGTCCGTTGATCATGGTTGTGTGGGAATCGGTGCCGACGAGTGAGTCGGGGTACGCGTAGGTCTGTTTGCCGACGACCTCGGTGAAGACTCCCTGCGCTAGATACTCGAGATTGATCTGGTGGACGATCCCGGTGTCGGGAGGTACGACGCGGAAATTGTGCAGCGCCTTCTGTCCCCAGCGCAGGAACGCGTAGCGCTCCTGGTTGCGGGCGAACTCGAAGTCGGCATTGATCAGCAGCGCCGCCTCGGAGCCGTACTCGTCGACCTGCACCGAGTGGTCGATGACGAGATCCACCGGCTGCAGCGGGTTGATGAGTCGGGCGTCGCCACCGAGTCGGGCAAGCGCGTCCCGCATGGCGGCGAGATCGACGACGGCGGGAACTCCGGTGAAATCCTGGAGAAGCACTCGCGCGGTGCGGAATGCGATCTCCTTTTCGACTTTCCCCTTAATGTCCCAGGTCGCGAGCGCGCGGATATCGTCCGCCTTGACGAACTTGCCGTCTTCGTTTCTGAGAAGGTTTTCGAGGAGAACTTTCAGGCTGAAGGGGAGTCGATCGGCATTCCCTCCTCCGAGCTGGGAGAGGGAGTCCAGCCGAAAGATCGTGTACTGCCGACCAGCAACGTCCAGCGTTGATCGGCTACCGAAGGAATTCGGGTGTGTCATTTTTGTTTTTTCCGGTCTTGGCCGCGGCGTGCGCTGGCCGTAGTGCGCGGAGCCACTGCCGGGCTGAACTTCGATGCTCGGCAGGCTGTATTGAATCTAATACAAGCGCAGGATTAACTGAACGTTATCTACAACTGAACGGGCGGGAGGCGTCAGTGGAAGAGATACCAGTTGATCGTTTAGTACGGCCGGACTTTACAAAGTAGCGTGCCGCAAAGAAGCAGTTGCTGTCACGCCGCAGGGATAAGTCGCGGCGTAGTGAACGATGAACTGACATCTATCCAGCTGACGCCTCCCGCCCGTTCAGTTGTAGTTACCAGTTGTCCGATCCCTCAGCCAGTTTTGGTCGTCGGCTCACTAGTAGGATCGACGGTCGTCTTGTCTTCGTGAGTGCCTCCGCCCATCTCCAGCCTCGTCGCCGTGATGGCAAGAGTAGGGCAGTGGTGCACGAAATCCCCGTCCGCCGGCGACCACTCGACGATCGGCGTCAGCGGGTACGCCTTCTGATGCGCATCCATCCCCATCACGTCCGGCGCAAGCGCGGTGCATAGCGTGCACCCGATGCACTTGTCGCGATCGACGGCGATCTGCATCGCGCGGCGCGGAAAAACGCCGATTCCCCAGCTGATGCACTCCTCGTAGTGCTTGCACGCCTCTATCGCGGCCGTGTACCCCGCTTCGAGCAACTCGTCGGTGTGCGAAAAGCTGAACCAGCCGATGTGATTGACCTTCGGTCTGATGAGAATCATCGGAGGCCGCGTCCAACTGGCGAACGGTGCGAGCTGGAGCGCGTGCATCATCGTTGTCGCCGCGCGGACGTAGATCGATGCGAATCCCGCCGTCGCAATGTCGTTCTCAGGTTCGAGATCGCTCGAGCCGGTGTCCACCGCGATCACCGCGTCCATCCCCAGCCCCGCGATCGATACCGGAAGGTTGTCGAGCACGCCGCCATCGACGCAGAGCCGCCCACCGACCGGGCCGGGAGGATAAAACCCCGGCAGCGCGCACGACGCGTAGACGGCGTCGGCAACGCTCACGTCGCGCAGCCCCGGCAATCCCCACACGACCTGAGAGCCACGCGTAATGTCGACCGTGTTGACGAGCAGCGTCCTCTTCAGCTGATCGAAGCGCTTCTCGGTAGCAATTGACTTCGCGATTTCGCGAAGCGGCTCCTCGAGGTAGATCGCGGGCGAGTGTTGTCGCTCGAGCAGCATTCCCATTCGGTTGAGACGGAACAAATCACGGCGTTTGAGCGACCTGGCACGATCGACCATCTCCGGCATCGGCATTCCACGAGCATACGCGGCTGCGATCAACGCCCCGATGCTCGTGCCGGCGACCACCGTCGGCTCGATTCCCAGCTCCGCGAGCGCGCGAAAGACGCCGATGTGGGCAAATCCCTTGAGACCTCCGCCACCCAGGACGAGGGCTATCTTGGGCGCCTTGGGTCTGGGCCTCGATGGGGTTGCTTTCTTCAGGATTCTTGGACTCGGCCGGGGCATGCTAAGGTCTGGTGCGGGAAGCTATAATGTATCTGACGTACATCACACACACCGAGTAATCGAATGACTCGTGCCACCGTTCTGATTGCAGCAGCCCTCCTGACGGTCTCCACCGAACCAAGTCGGATCACTCCCCAGGAGATAGACGCGCACCTGCGCTTTCTCTCCTCCGACCTTCTGGAAGGCCGCGCACCCGCCACCCGCGGCGGACGACTCGCCGAGGAATACATCGCGACCCAGCTCCAGTCTTTCGGCGTAAAGCCCGGCGTTGGAGACAGCTCGTACTTCCAGCGCGTTCCGATCGACGTCGTAAAGGCCGATCCGAGCACCATCAAGGTCACAGCATCGGGCAAGGCCAACGCCAATCTCCGTTTCACGGATGATGTCGTCGTCTGGCCCGGCTCCGCGACCGATGCCAGCAGCGCTCACGGAGAGCTGATATTTGTCGGCTACGGCGCAACTGCGCCGGAATACAAGTGGGATGATTTCAAGGGCGTGGACGTCCGCGGAAAGATTCTGCTCGTCCTCGTCAACGACCCGCCCGCTACCGCGGCCGAACCGAATCTGTTCGGCGCGAAAGCGATGACCTACTACGGGCGCTGGACGTACAAGTTCGAGGAAGCCGAGCGTCGCGGCGCGGCGGGAATGCTGATCGTGCACACGACCGAGCGGGCCGGCTATCCATGGCAGGTCGTCGTCGGCTCCAATTCGGTCGAGCACCGTCTCCTTCCACGTGCCGCTCAAGCGCCGCCGCCGATTGGCGTTCGCGGCTGGATCACCGACAGTGCAGCGACGGCTCTGCTCGCGCAGGCCGGGCTCAACATGGCGGATCTGCGCAAGCGCGCTGAGTCGCGCGATTTTCGCCCGGTCCCAACCGGAATCACCATCGACGCGACAATGCGAAACAGCGTTCAGCATGTGTCGTCGAACAATGTGATCGGGGTCGTGCGCGGAATCGACCCAATGGCGCGCGACGAGTACGTCGCCTACAGCGCGCACTGGGATCACCTCGGTATTGGTCCGGTGGTGAATGGCGATTCGATCTACAACGGAGCTGCCGATAACGCCTCAGGGGTCGCGTCCATTCTGGCAATCGCGCACGCCGCCGCGGAAGGAATAAAGCCGCGCCGCTCCCAGCTATTCGTCTTCGTCACCGCCGAGGAGTCCGGGCTGCTCGGCTCGGCCTACTTCAGTGAGCACCCGACGGTGCCGGCTGCGAAGATCGTCGCGGCTCTGAACATGGATATTGTTCCGCTGACTGGTCGTGTGCGCGATCTCAACGTGATGGGCGACGACAAGAGCTCGCTCGGACCCACGATCGCGCAGTTGGTGAAAGCAGACGGAATCCGACTCTCGCCCGACGCCCATCCGGAGCAGGGACACTTTTATCGCTCCGATCATTTCTCCTTCGCCAAGGCGGGAATTCCGTCGGTCTCCATCGGAGGCGGCGACGACATCGTGGGCCATCCGGCGGGATGGGGACTGGCGCAGGCGGACGACTACACCGCCCACCGCTACCATCAGCCATCTGACGAGTATCGGCCCGACTTTGATCTGAGTGGCGCGACGCAGCTCGCTCAAATCGTGTACAGAGTAGGACTTTCACTCGGGAACACGCGCACGATTCCCACCTGGAACGCCGACGCCGAATTCCGCGCGATGCGCGAACCATCGAGAAAGGGTCAGTGAGCGATCCGCTCCTCGCCTTCCGTGAGGAGTTTCCGATCCTCGAGAAGACGACCTACCTCGTCTCCAACTCGCTGGGTCCGATGCCGCGCACCGTTCCCGCAAAGCTCGCCGAATACGCGCGCGACTGGGGTGATCTCGGCGTGAAGGCGTGGAATCGTGGCTGGTGGGAGCTGCCCGTCGACGTCGGCAATGAGATCGCGCCCCTGATCAACGCCGACAACGGCGAGATCGTGATGATGCCGAACGTGACCATCGCGCAAACCGCCGTCCTCTCGTCGATCGACTTCACGAAGGAGCGGGACACCGTCGTCATGACTGAGCTCGACTTCCCATCGGTCCGCTACGCCTTCGCGGAGATGGCGGAAAAGCTCGCCGCCCGGGTCGTGGTGGTGCCGTCGGACGACGGACTGACGATCGATCGCGACAGGTTGTTGGCTGCAATCGACCAACGGACCGGCCTCGTGGCGGTGTCACACGTGCTCTTTCGCAGTTCCTTTTTCATGGATGTCGACGCGATCTGCGCCCGCGCCCACGAGGTCGGCGCCCTCGTTTCGCTCGATTCTTTTCACGCCGTTGGCGTCGTGCCGGTTGACGTGAAACGAAGCAAGACGGATTTTCTTACGGGTGGCGTACTCAAGTGGCTGTGTGGCGGACCGGGTGCCTGCTTCCTATACGTGAGTCCGAGCGTCCGCGACAAACTCAAGCCCGCCCTCACGGGCTGGCAGGCGCATGCGCGCCCATTCGCGTTCGAAGAGACGATGGAATTCACCTCAGGCGCCTTTCGCTGGCTGAATGGGACGCCGGTGATCCCCGCACTCTACGCCGCTGCCGAGGGTCCGAAGATTCTCCGGCGCGCCGGAGTCGGCGCGATCCGGGAGAAAAGCGTTCGACTCACCTCGCATTTGATCGATCTCGCCGACGCCCGGGGCTATACCGTGAATGCGCCGCGCGACCCCGCGAGCCGCGGCGGAACGGTGGCAATCGATGTTCCCCACGGATATGAGGTCACGCAGCACCTGTTGTCCCGGAACATACTGGTCGACTATCGCGTAGGTGCTGGTATCAGGATTGCCCCTCACTTCTTCACCAGGGAGGACGAGTTGGACGAAGCAGTCTCGGAGATCGACAAGGCTCTCGAGAGCGGGAGCTGGCAACGCTTCTCGGAAAAAATCGCTGTCGTCACCTGAGCCGTTCAGGAGGGATGTTACTACCTTGAACAATGCAGTGTCTAAAGAGTACAATAGACTTATACTCGACTCCTCGGAGGGTGCGTAGTTATGCCAACACCTTTTTTGAGTTCTGAAGAGTACGACGAGAGAGCACATCAACTGTACAATGAAGGACAGTATGACGAAGCTCTGGACGTACTCAGAGAAGGACTCGGTCTCTATCCGAATTCGGTGGAGCTCCATATTGGAGTTGGCTACGCACACCACGCCCGCGAGGACTACGCGTGGGCAAGGCGCAGCTTCGAGGAAGCGCTCGTTCTCGATCCCGACCACGAGGACGCCCTGGCCGGGCTCGGAGAGACCCTCCTCAAGTTCGGCCAGCAGGATAATGCCCTCAAGAGTTTCCGCCATACGCTGGAATTAGGCTACCAGGATGACGTCGAGCTGATGCTCCAGATCGGCCGCGCGCTTTTCCGCGAAGGCCTCATCGACGAGTCCAAGCAATTCTTCGAGATCGCCGCACAGCAAACGCCCGACGCTGCGGAAGCCGTGTCGTGCATTGGCTACGCCGAGCACAGGCTGGGAAATGACGAGACGGCGATCTCGACGCTCCGTCGCGCGCTGCAGATGGATCCCGACCACACCGAAGCCCGGATCTACCTCGGCAACATCTTCTACGATCGCGGCGATTACGAGGCTGCACTCTATCACCTCGACCGCTCGACGCCCGAGGATCACTGGGACGAGCTGGGGATCTGGAGATTGATCGAGCTGAAGAAGATGATCTACCGGCTGCGCGACAACGATCCGGAGCTGCGTCCGTGGGAGGACAGGCTCCGCGATCTGGCCGGCGACCTGGACGACATCGACGAAATGCTGGCGGAAATCGAGGCGAAATTCATCGATGCGGCGCAAAGCGAGGCGAAAGGGCAGCTCGAGCTGTTCGGCGCGCTCCTTTCCAGCTTCGCTGAAGTGAAGACCACCCCCGAGTCCCACCGCATCAAGCTCGACGATGGCAACACATTTGAAGGTACATGGGAAGAAATCGTCGATAAGATGCGCAATGCGAATTGCCTCAAGGAAAGCCCAAAACCGGAGCAGGATGCAGAGAGCTTCATTCGACGTAGCGCGGATGCAGGGCTTTTGCGCATCCTGAGATGAGTCCACAGAACAACCAGGCGGCGCTCGCCGCGCTCAACGGCGTGCGCCCGGTTCTCGCTCATTTCGACAAGCCTCGCTCGGCCGAAGACCTCGCCGCCGACATCATCGATCTATGGACAGGCGCCGAGAGATCACTACAGGCGCTGATCGGCACATCCTCACTCACCGGACAACAGCTCATTCGCGCGGCGCGCCAGGCCGAGGTCATTACGATCGACCAGGCACACTCGCTCCTCGAGTTTCTCGCCGCGCGGGACCGCGCCAATCGCACCAGCTATAAACCGACTCAAGCAGACGGCGAGGCTGCGGTCGATGGGTTCAAGGCACTCGAGGCAGGGTTTGGTGCACAGGCTCCGGCAAAGCAGGCGTCACCACCCGCTCCGGCGAGGGCGGTGTACACGCCGCGTACGACCGCTCCCGTGAAGCCGCAACCACCGCCGCCGCCGGTATCACCGTACGCGCCGCCATCGGCGGGCGGCGGCTACCGCCAGCCTCCGGCCTACGCCGGCAAAAGGATGGCTGGTCCTCCGACGATAGAGATGCCGGGCTCGTTCGCGTCGGCCGAGGCGGCAGCCGCAGGCGCCAGCCCCGGCGGAAGCGGCAGCAAGCCTACAGGGATAAGTGGCGGAGTTGGGCGCACCATGGTCCAGAACGCAATTGCCGCGGCGGACTCGGGTGGACGCGGTTTCCCCTGGTTCTCGCTTCCAGTGTGGATCGCGATCGTCGTCGTCATCCTTTTGGGAGCCGGAGGATATTTCTTCTTCGCGCGTGGATCGAGCGGCAGCTCGTTGACCGCGGGCATCGATGCGATGCAGAACGGCCAGCGCGAAAGAGCACGCGGCGAATTCGCCAAAGCCGTCAACAGCGATCCCAATTCGGCGACTCCTCACGTTTTTCTTGCGAGAATTGCGCGCGAGGATAGCGACCTCGCCACCGCCCGTGCGGAGCTCGACACCGCCTTGCGGTTGGATCCGAAGAACGCAATCGCGCTGCGCGAGATGGGACTCGTTCTCTTCGCTAGCCGTCAGTACGATCTCGCGCGTCGTTTCTTCATCCGCGCGGTGACGGCCAATCCTCAGGATCGTGCCGCGCAGGGGTATCTCGGTTGCGCGATGATGCGCCTCAATCGAATCCCGGAAGGAACCAAATGGATCAGCGGCGCTGGCACAGGACCGTGGCAAAACTGTCTCCGCCCGGCGACACCGACGACAGCACCGCCGCCCTTGTGATCGAATTCAGGAACGTCGGGAAGACTTACAAATCACTCCTCGGCAACTCAGTCAAAGCGGTCGAGGAGTTTTCGTTGGTGGTCGTCGAGGGTGAGATACTCGGCATCGCCGGACCGAACGGCGCGGGCAAGACCACGTTGATCGCGATGATGCTCGGCTACCTGCGTCCGACGACAGGCACGGTCGAAATCAACGGAGTGTCACCGAGGCAGTATATCGAGCGAAACGGCATCGGATATCTCTCGGAGCTGATCGCCATCAATCCCAAATGGCGCGCCGAGACCGCGCTGGTGCGCTTCGCGACTTTGGCGGGAATAGCGCAATCCGAGATCCCACGGCGAGTGGGCTACGTCATCGATCTGCTCGGACTGGCCGAGCATCGTGACAAGAAAGTAAAGGCGCTGTCGAAGGGAAACCTTCAGCGCCTGGGTCTCGCTCAGACGCTTCTCCGCGATGAGCAGATACTCGTCCTCGACGAGCCGACGTACGGACTGGATCCTGTGTGGACACAGCGTTTCCGGGACATTGTCGGGGAGCTGCGACGCCCGGACCGCACGATACTTATTGCCTCGCACAATCTCGATGAGCTGCAGCGTCTCGCGGATCGCGTTGCGATCATCGATCATGGCAGGCTTCAACGCGTGGTGAGTACCGGCTACGAAACCGGCGGCTACGAGAGTGCAGCCGCGCCGGTCGCCACTCGGTACAGAATAACGCTCGCCAGCGGTCACGATCTGATTCGCGCCGTGTTTCCGCAGGCGGAAGACGCCGGTCGCGGCGAGTACGATGTGACCGTTCACAGCCTGCCGGAGCTCAACACGGCGCTCGCCGATCTGATCGGCAGGGGCGCGCTGGTGGCGAGCGTCATCCCCGAACGATCAGTGCTCGAGCAGCAGTTCAGGGAAGCCGTCGGAGAATCGCAATGAGCCAAGCCTCGAGTCTGGCGAGATACTCACTGTGGCAGCTGCGGGATTTCGCGGTTGACCGCGGACTTTCTATCCTGATCATCGGGCTTCTATGGGGCTACGCGTTGATCGAGCCCGTTCGGCGTGCGGTCGGATCGTCGTTGCCGGGCACAGCTTCTCCGCTGTGGTTGGTTGCTATGCAGGTTTCGTCGGCGATCGTTTCGGTGTCAGTGCTCATCGCGTTGAACGGCATCGTCTCCGCCGATCGCAAGGCGGGATACTATCGCTTCCTGTTCTCGAAACCGGTAAGCCCGGTTTTCTTCTACGCGCAGCTCTTCTTCGTGTACATGGTCGGCGTCCTCACCGCGATGCTCGTGCTGTCGAGCTTGCTGCACAAGATGCTGCCGACCTTCAGCATTCCGCACTTTCTGCTCTACACCGCACTCGTCTATGTCGCGATGGGCGGCATCGGTTTCTTCCTTTCCGTGACGACGCGGTACGATTGGCTCTCACTCGCTGCCGTGTGGCTGGGGGCGCGGGTGCTACGAGGCTTATACGGCGCAGGGAACGACTGGCGGAGCAAGTTGGTCGAGCTGCTGCCACCCGTCCACAGGCTCGACGACGTAGCAAACTCCTTGATCGCTACCGGAAGCGCGCACACGGCCGATGTACTCTGGCTGTTCGGTTACGGCGCGCTGTTCTTTGCGCTCGGGCTCGCGGCGCTTCGCTGGGGACAACTCGCAGATTAGGGCCTCTCAGGTGATTCCTGATTTGTGTAACTGAACGGGCAGGAGGCGTGAGCATGTAAGTTGAAAGTTGTCCGTTCACTACGCCTGGACTTTTCGAACCGCGATGAGAGCACAAGCAAATGCATTATCCAGTTACGCCAAAGAGATAAGTCTCGGCGTCGTGAACTATCGAACTGACATCTATGCTGCTGACGCCTCCCGCCCGTTCCGTTGCATCGCTTTCAACCTGTTAGCAAATCAGTAATGGATCCCAACAGCATTCACCGCACGACCCTCCCCAACGGCCTGACCGTCCTCATTCAAGAGGATCATTCTGCCCCGGTCGTGGCAATCGTGACCTACGTCAAAGCGGGGTATTTCGACGAGACCGATCAGGAGAACGGTCTCGCTCACGCACTCGAGCACATGTTCTTCAAGGGAACCCAGAAGCGCGGGGTTGGCGACATCGCGAAGGAGACCAAAGCGAGCGGTGGCTATCTCAACGCGCATACCATCTACGACAACACGACCTACTACACCGTGTTGCCATCGACTGGATTCGCGAAGGGACTCGAGATCCAGGCCGACGCATACGCGAATTCCGCGATCGATGCGCGCGAGCTGTCCCGGGAAATGGAAGTCATCATCCAGGAAGCCAAGCGCAAATCGGATAATCCATCGGCCGTCGCGACCGAGACGCTGTACGAGCTGCTTCACGATGCCCACCGCATGAGACGGTGGCGCATCGGCCGGGAGCCGGGACTTCGCGCGTTCACGCGCGACCTGATGAACAACTTCTATCGCAACTTCTACGGGCCGGGTAACACGATCCTCAGCATCTCGGGCGACGTTGATCCCGCCGACGCACTGCGTCGCGTGACGGAGCTCTACGGAGGTCTCGAATCGCTCGACCCAGTGCGGCACCCCGGGCCCGCCGAGCCGAAGCACGATGATTTTCGCTACCGCGAGCTCGCCGGCGACATCGCCCAGAGCCAGCTCGTCCTCGGATGGCGAACTCCGGGCACGCTCGATCCTGACACGGCGATTCTCGACGCGGCTGCTTCCGTACTGGCTACGGGACGGGCGTCGCGATTGTACCGCGCGGTTCGCGAGAAAAAGCTGGCGTCCTCCATCACCGCTTACGACTACACTCCCACCGAGCTCGGCGTGTTTGTCGTTCACGCCGAGACCGAGCCCGAGTCAACCGCGGAAGCCGCGCGCGTCATCTGGGACCAGATGCACCAGCTGCGGGTCGGTGAAATCGAAGACGACGAGCTCGTTCGGGTGCGCCGTATCTTCGAGGCGCGCTGGGTTCGGCGCTTCGAGACCGCCGAGGGGCGCGCCAACTACCTCGCTGAATGGGAAGCGCTGGGTGGCTGGCGATTGGGCGACGAATACTTCAGGCGCTTCATGTCGGCGTCGGCCGGCGACATTCAACGCGTTGCGCGCAAGTATCTGTCCGACGAGAGAGCCGCGGCTTTGATCTATCGTCCGGAGAACGCGCCGCTGGTCGCCCACGACGCGACCGACATGAAGCGCATTCTCGGCGAGGGCGGAACGGAGCGGCTTCCGGCGATTCCACGCCACGCCAAGGCAACGCCGCCGGAAGCGAAGCCTGCGAAGCTCGAAAAAGAAGAAGCCGGTGTCTCCGTCTTCCGGGCCGACGAGGTTCCAGTGCTCGTGCGCAGAAAGCCGGGCACGCCGATGGCCAACATCGGGATTTACATCGTCGGTGGCGCGGTGGAAGAAGAGCCCGGGCAGGCGGGGCTCACGCTCCTCACCGCCCGCAGCATGCTCAAGGGAACGACGACCCGAACCGCCGCTCAGATCGCCGAAGACTCCGAGATGCTCGGCGGATCGATCTCCGCCAGCGCTGGCAGCGACAGCTTCGGATGGTCCCTCTCGGTCCCGGCGACTCGTCTGGCGGAGGCGCTGGAGCTGCTGGGAGACGTGATACTACGTCCGACGATTCCCGACGATGCATTCGAGACCGAGAGAACAGTCGCGCTCTCGAACGTGGCGATGCTGCGCGACGACATGTACCGCTACCCTATGCGTCTCGCGAGCTCGGTCGCCTTTGCCAAGCATCCGTACGGCATGCCCGCCATGGGAACCGAAGAATCGCTGCGCGCGATCACCGCGGAGCAGGCGAGAGAGTGGCACAGATCGCGGATCCTCGAGTCCGCGGTAGTGATCGGCGTCGTGGCCGATGCAGATCCAAAGGAAGTCGCTGATGTCGTCGCGCGCGAGCTAGGCTCGTTACAGCTGCAGAAGGATCCGAAAGTTGCAAAGCCTCGCTGGCCCAAGAGCGTGAAGATTGCCGCCGAGTCCCGCGACAAGGCGCAGACGGCAATTGCACTCGCGTTTCCCGCACCGCCGCGCAACGACGAATCCCGTTTTGCCGCCAGTCTCATTGCCACCGTCGCGAGCGGTCTCGGCGGTCGATTTTTCGACGAGCTGCGTGACAAGCAGTCGCTAGCGTACACTGTCCAGGCCGCCGTGAGTGAAAGGCGACTAGCCGGGATGTTCCTGTCGTACATCGCGACCTCGCCCGAGAAGGAAGGAATAGCCCGCGCCGGACTGCTCGCCGAGTTCGCGAAGCTGCGTGACCAGCTTGTGTCGGAAGAGGAGATGATGCGCGCCAAGGAGTACGTGGTCGGCTCGCACGCGATCAGTCAGGAGAGCGGCGGCGCTCAGCTCGGCGAGATGCTGGACGCGTGGATGCTCGGTGAGGGACTGCACGAGCTGTTGGAGTACGACACGCGAATACGCGGGGTTACGGCGGATCAGATGCGCGATGTCGCGCGCAAGTACTTCGATCCGGAACGAAGAGTTGAAGGAATTGTTCGGGGGGTCGGGCGGACGGTGTAACCCACAACTTCAAACTCGTAGCTGACATCTCAAACTGATTAGGCGAGAGGTCTCAGTAGGTAAGCTACGAGTGTTTCAGTTCACTACGCCCCGACTTATCTCGGTGGCATTCGTGGCGACAGCTGGTGCCCAGCACGCCACAGAGGCAAGTCAGGGCGTCGTGAACTAATAAACTGGCAACGCTACTACTGACGCCTCTCGCCTGATCAGTTGCAAATATCAGTGACGCGACGGACCCCTGCCCATTCAGTTCCGCCCACCTACTGTGTACCTGGTCTCAACCCTTTCTCCGCGCGCAAAATGGCGTCTGTCGCCGGCCTGAGCCGTCCGCCCGGCGCCCGAAGCCCCCGAACCGAGTTGTAATCCCCGCCTTCGTATATCACGAGTCCGTTTATCGGCGCCTGGGCTGTCGCCCACGCCAGCACGGCCCAGATCCATCGCAGCTGATTTTCCTCGCCGTGAACGAGCGGGTACCCACCTGCGGCGAATACCCAGTGTTCCTTCGGCTTCGGGAACTGCTGCATCCATCGCTGCGCCACGCTCAGTTGAGTGTTGAGGAACTTGGCGCCCTCGAAGCCGGGGAACAGGGAGAAGCCGATCACATCGATTGGCGAGCCCGGCCGCGCTGCCCACGCGTACAGCGTGCTATCGCGTGTGCCATAGCTGCTGATCGGAACGCTGACTTTTATTCGCGGAAAGATGTAGTGCGCGACGCGTGACGCCCGCGAGAAGTAGTCGATCCAGTACTGCGGTGACGTCACGCCGAGAATGCGCGTGCCCTCTTCCAGCGGATCCACGGCGGGGATCAGGTAGTCCGGCTTGAGCCGCCTCGCGATTCGATCGATGTCCTTGAGTCGCGCGACGGTGTACCCCTCACGTGACTGCTTGAATTCTTCCTCGCCCTTCTTCGGATAGCCGAGGGCGACGATGAGAAGCGTGCTGTCGGCGCGCGCCTGCTCGATCGAGCGGGCCAGCGAATCCAGCGCGACGCCGCGCGCTGCCTCGGGATCTATCACGACGCTGATCGCATCGACGCCGAGCGTGTCAGCTAGCTCGAGATCGTATCTGATGGCGAGCGGCGGCGGCCCGCTCCTCAGATCCGGAAAGATCTTGAGCCCGATCCGAAAATCCCCTTCGGGATGCTCCTGCAGCTGATCGTTGGCGTGCGACGCATAACTTCTGATCGCAGCGTACGCGCCTGGGAGCTCGACGACCACCAGCGCGGTCATTGCGATGGCTGAACCCGCCACCGCGACGCGAATCATGCGCGTGAAGCTCCACCGCGCCGGAAGCGACGGCGCAAAAAGCGGAACCTGGATGTAAATCGGGTTCCAGAGCGCGGGCGTTCCGAAGAAGAAAGTCCCGAGCATGCTCGCCTGCGCCGCGTTGAGCATAAGACCGAAGTCCGCGGGTGAGCCTCCCCTCGTGATGACGAACTTCGTCACTGCGACCGTGGCGATGACGAGGTTGTAGACGAGAAGGGGTAATCCGAGCAGCGGCGTCACCATACGGCGGAACAGGGCATAAACCGTCTGGACCACGAACAGCAAAGCCGTGAAGGGCCACAGCCAGTCGACGAGAATGATCGCGCGACCATATAAAAGGGACTCGGATGTGTACGCGATGACGAGGGCGGGAACGATCAACAGTCCGCCGATTCCCGTGATCATCTGGAAGGCGCGCGGGGTGCGCCTCAGGTTGGCGATTCTTCCCGCCATCAGGATGTCCCACGCGATCATCGCTATGGAGAGGGCGAGGTAAATCGCCCCGAGCAACCTGTGCGAGATCATCGAGCGAAGCTAGACAGGCTCGCGCGCGCTGGCAAGCGCTCCGACGCAGTCGTACTTTTCGCTCGCATGGGTCGTCGCGCGTTGTTCAATCTTCCCAATACGATGTCGCTGTCGCGAGTGGTGTTGGCGCTCGCATTCGTGCTCGTGTCGGAACCGTGGGATCGCATCGCCCTCATAGCCGTCGCGGGATTGACGGATTTCATGGACGGCTGGCTCGCACGGCGCGAAAAATCGGAGAGCAACGCCGGTGCGCTCCTTGATCCGATCGCCGACCGCATCTTCGTCTTCGTCGCGATATCGACCTACCTCGTTGAGGGCCAGCTCACAACCGCGCAGTATTTCATCTTCCTCACGCGGGATTTAGCTACTGCCGCGGGGTTCATAGTTGCCAAAATTATTCCAACGCTACGGCCCGCGGTGTTCAGGGCGAGAATGCTAGGCAAGATTGTCACCGTCATCCAGTTGATCACACTGGTGGCAATCATCCTGGTGCCGGAGTTGACCGGGTATCTCGTGGCGGCCATCGGAATTGTCTCGGCAGCATCGATTGTGGACTACACGATTGCGCTCTGGCGCGGACGTGCCCGCTCGAGCGTCGCGTAACGGCACCCGATGCGAGCCTGGCATTCGTTCCTGTTGCGCGCGACGGTGGGCCTGTCCGTCGGCGTCCCTGCGGCCGTGCACTCACAGGGCCCCCAGCAGCCCGTCCAGGTGGAGGGTCGGGTCGATGCCATCGTCGCACGCACCACCGGCGTCGAAGCGGGCCTCGGCTTGAGCGTGCCCTCGGGGATTTACATGCGGACGGGCCTAGTCGCGGGCATCGGCGCGGGTCGCCACGGCGTAGAAGGCCGGACCGATCTGATCTCGAGGTTCAGCCTAGATCCCTTCCGGCAGAGTCGCTGGGCCCCCTACGCCGGCGCTGGAGTATCGGGCCGGTACCGCGCGAAGCTCGACGGCGGGTCTCATGCGTACTTGATGATCTTCCTCGGCGTCGAAGGGCCGTTGACTCCCGGTGCGACCTCGGGGATGGTTCCTGCCTTCGAGCTCGGTCTCGGGGGAGGGGCAAGGTTCGCGGTGATACTCCGGCGGGGGATTAACGCCAGGCGTTGAGAAGAAAAAAAGAAAGGGCGCCCGAGGGCGCCCTTCGATCTAAACCGCCTGTCTGACCTTCGGCGGCTGAGCGAATCGCTCTCCCAGCACCCGAAGCTCCCCTACTTCCGCCGGCGTCAGCTCGTGGTACCGCTCCGCCAGGTAATCCATCGTGTTGTCGAACCAATCCTTCTGATCTTCGGGCGCCGAGCCGACTACGCCACAACGCATGATCTGCTGGAACAGCTCGTCCCGGGCCTCCGCAAACGGAGTCGCCAGTCGGACTGGCTCCTTCCGGAATCTGTTTTTCTGAGTGTTCATCAATTCAGTTGAAGTAAAAACGTCTATGAAATCGTGATCTTCAATCTACGAGTATTAGACACCATTTCATAGAAGAAAGGTTCAAGCATCAACGGTTTTATCGATGAAAATCGAGCCCAATCGCGAACGATTCACGCGGCTGCCCTTCTTTTGATGAAATCGAGCAGCAATTCCGACAGATGCTCGGGGTTTTCCTCCGGAACCAGGCGTGCGACCCCCGCCAACCTCACCAACCTAGCGTCAGGGATGGCGTTGACGAGCCTGTCAGCCAGCTTGGGCTCGACCCATTTGTCCTCGTCGCCCCAGATGATGAGGGTCGGCGCCTTGATCACGCCGTACTCGTCCTCGTCCAGGTCGGCCTTGTTCACCGCGCTCGCCAGCGTCAGCAGATGCTTGGCGCCATCCTTTCCGACGAACGGAGCGAGATATCGCGCGATGAGCTTCATCGGCATGTGCTCCTGATCGGCGACGCTGCCCTTGAGCACACCCTCGAGGAGAGGCGCGGCCCCCATGACGCCACGGGTGAGACTGAACGCAAACCGCGCCGTCCGGCGCTGCATCTGCGTGATCTCCTTGGCCGGCAGCTCATCGAACGCTGGAGTGTTGATCAGCACCAGCTTCTCGACGCGGTCGGGGCGGTTCGCGGCCAGCTTCATCCCAACGTCGCCTCCGAGGTCCACGCCGACGATGACGGCGCGCGATACGCGCAGGACCGTCATCGCGGCGTCGAGATACTCGGCCTGCGCGGCGATCCCGAAGTCGGCGTCCAGCGGCCGGTCCGACTGCCCATGACCGAGCAGATCAACCGAGTATGCGGTGTGTCCTGCGGCCGTGATCGCCGGAGCGATGGCGCGCCACAGAAAATTGCACGTCCCGAACCCGTGCAGAAGGATGACGGCGGTTCCACCATGCCCGTACCGCTCGACGTGCATCGCTCCCGGACCGACTGGAGCTCTCAAGACATCAGCTTGCATCTGCTTACCCCTCTCTTAGCTTTCGCGTCACAGCGTACCTAGCCATCAAACGCACGAAATCGACCACGGAAGATGCCTCAATCCAACGAGCCACCGAGAGATAGGAACGTACCCCCGAAGAAGATTGTCAGGGAGGTCCGTGCATCAAATCGGTCAAAAGCCTTTCTTTGGGTGCTTGGCCTCATCGCTCTCGTCGGTGTTGCCGCGCTTGGGTACGTCGCGAGCAAGCCCAAATCGCGGGTCGCTGATGTCAACAACGTTGTCGACACGTCAAACGCCGGACCCGCACAGGGTTATCTCATAGGCAAGGTCGATGCCCCGGTAAAGATCATGGAATTCGCGGATTTCGAGTGCCCTTCGTGCGGCGGCTTCGCGACGGTGACGGAGCCCGACGTGCGGACGAGAATCATCGACCCGGGTCTGGCCAATCTCACGTACTATGATTTCCCTCTAACCCAACACCGCAACACTCTGGCGGCTTCTAATGCCGCGGCGTGCGCGGATGAGCAGGGGAAGTTCTGGCCGATGCACGATCGCATCTTTCAGGGGCAGGACGAGTGGAACGGCGAGGCCACTGATGTGCCGAAGCCATTCTTCAAGCGCTACGCCGGCGAAGTGGGCCTCGACGTCGCCAAATGGGAGAGCTGCTACGACGCGCGCAAATATCAGAAGCGCATCAACGCCAATCTCGCCGATGGTCTGAGACGCGGAGTGAACTCCACTCCAACGTTCATCATCGGCAACAAGATGTACCCGGGGATGCGGAACTACGATGAGCTGAAAAAGCTCGTCGACTCGGCCGCGAAGGCAGCGCCGGTTCCGTCTGTCGCGGCCGGAACAACAGCGCCAGCGCCCAGTAAGTGACGAAGCGAATGATCGTGGCCGCGCTCGCGCTGGCCGGGATCTTCATCAGCCTTTATCTCACACTCTACAAGATCGGTGTCATCGGCGAGCTGAGCTGCACCATTGGCTCGTGCGAAACGGTGAATACGAGCAAGTGGTCGAGGTTTCTCGGGCTGCCAGTCGCCGCGTGGGGACTGCTCTTCTATCTCGACGTTTTTGTGGTTGCGCTCGTCGGAACCATGCGGCGTTTCGAGCTCGAGCCCGCTATCTCATTCGTGCTGGTGGGCGAGGCCGCAGTCGGCGTTCTGTTCTCCGCCTGGCTGACGTACCTCGAGCTTGGCGTAATCCACGCGATCTGCATTTGGTGCGTCACGTCGGCTGTGATCGTGACGCTGATTCTGATTACCTCGATTGCGGATTTGAGAGAGGTGCGCGCATCCGCCGACACCCTCAGTACCGAAGCGGCGGGCTAGCGCCAGCATGAAGGCTCCAAGCGATCAGCTGGAACGCTGACCGCTCCGTGCTTCGGTATGATAGAGGCCAGTCGCGGCAGATGGAGTCCGCCGCAGATGCAGTTGCCGCCCGCTAGGCGCCTCGTTTGATGTCCTGAGAGCGTGACGCCTCATCCAGCCTCAAGCGCGGCTTCTCTGCCGCCACGTCCTCGCCTTCGCGCTGCATGCGACGGCGGAACGGCACCAGATCGCGGCCCAGATGTACCAGCGCGCGCG
>Ga0310811_10003611_pt1 | contig 19479 bp, 10 predicted proteins | sample YCmetagenome_FD_207642 | JGI IMG/M metagenome (GOLD analysis project Ga0310811, IMG submission 207642) | Soil microbial communities from experimental microcosm in Duke University, North Carolina, United States - YC | ecosystem: Engineered > Artificial ecosystem > Soil microcosm > Unclassified ...
AATATTTACAATGCTACCCTGCATGGCGTGCATACCCTGAGCAGTAAAGTAAAGGTCGACTGGAGCGGAGTCTATTCCATTGCCAAAAAGGAGATGCCCGACCAGAGCTGGTATTCCTTTGATGCCACTGTGTCGAAGAACAATGGCCATATCACCTCCATCGACAGTACGATCAAGCAGGACAAGGGTCTGCTGACCTCCGTATGGCAGCATAACAAAGACCAGGATCTGGCGGGGTATGGGAATATTACCTATAAACCCACCTTATTCGACCGTGAAGTAGAGTTTATGGCCGGCGGCCTGTATCGCTACAAGACCCGTGACAATTACTATAACAAGTACGACCTGAATTCGGACACGGCCGGCAACTTTCATACGATCGGGGCGACACCCCGGTATTTCACGCCCGCGGACTATGCGACGGGCAATATCACGGCCGTGAATGCCAATACCTATACTGCGCATGAGAAGACAGCTTCGGGGTATATTCAGGCGAAATTCATGTTGATGAGGGCTCTGCAAGTGTTAGGCGGGGTCCGGGTAGAGAATACACAGCAGGACTATACTACGGTGATGCCGGAGACCTTCAGCGGGGCCTATGGCAAGATCCACTATACCGATGTGCTGCCCAGCGTCCACTTCAAATACCTGCTTTCCTCCAACCAGAATATCCGGTTGTCCTACTTCAAGTCCGTCAGCCGGCCGGGCTTTGGCGAAATAGTTCCTTACACGCTGCCTGGCGAGCAATTCACCGAGGTAGGAAATCCCGTCCTGAAACATACCCGTGCCGACAACCTCGATCTTCGTTATGAGCTGTTCCCGGGTCTGGCGGACCAGATACTGGTAGGCGCCTTCTACAAGCAACTGCAAAACCCGATCGAGTACTTTGTGATCCGGGATGCGAGCCCCAGCGCTCTTTATGTCAAACCGCAGAACGCCGACCAGGCAACCAATTTCGGGGCGGAAGTGGTGATCACCAAATACTTCGGGAAATTCGGCGTCTCGGCCAACTATACCTATACGCATTCGCGCATCACCACACCGAAACTGGTATATGCGTTCGTGCAACATGGTACATCCTCCACCGACACTACCTATTCCACCAGTCAGAGCCGGCCCCTGCAGGGACAGGCGGACCATGTGGGCAATATCTCGCTATTGTATAAGGATCCGGTGATTGGGCTGGACGTTCAGCTGGCCATGTCCTACATCGGCAACCGGATCGTACAGGTGTCGTCGTATTATAACCTGGATATCTGGCAGAAGCCGATCCAGCAACTGGATCTCTCGCTGGAAAAGCGAATCGTCCACCGGTTGTATTTCTATGCCAAGATCAGCAACCTGACCAATTCGAAGCCGAAGGAGTATATCAAAGTCCCCTACCGTGTCGTCAACGGTAATTTCAACAATTATCAGATCCCGTTCCAGGATGCGGGCAGCAACTATACGACGGTACAGCGGGAGATATTCAGGACCAGCTTCCTGGGCGGTTTCCGGTATAAATTCTAAAACCCTTTTCGAACTTCAAAAATGACAGTTATGACGCTTTATAAAAGATTATTTGTATCCCTGGCCGTTGTCACAGCGTTGTTTCCGGGCTGTAAGAAATGGGCGGAGGATAAGCAGGACATATACAAGTACGTGGCGCCTCCTCCCCCACCCGGTTCGACGGTGAGTAATGCCACGCCGCTTTGCGGCTCGATACAAGGCACCATGGTGGCCGGCAAAACCTATGTATTGGGTTGCGATATCAATGTACCGGCCGGAGATACGCTTATCGTCCAGGCCGGGGTAACGGTGTATGCCACCAATAGTGCGGGCATCGTCGTCCATGGAAGTCTTATCAGTGAAGGTACCCAGGCCAATCCCAACTGGTTTACGGTGCAGGGGGTGGGGAAGAACAATACGCCAAACCTGCCCCTTTCCAAGGACTCGGCGCATATCGGTCTCTGGCGGGGGATCATGTGTGATACGTCCTGTCCAATACTGATCCTGAAATGGACCCATGTTGATTTTGCCGGGGCTTCCTATGGCAATGTAGACGGTCCTGCGGTAGAAGAGTCCGCCGGGACTTCCTTCAACATCCTTTTTCAGAACCCCAAGGGAATCTTCGTGATGGAAGATTCCTGGATGTATGGCGGAACGGATGATGGCATCCGGATCTCCAACGGGAAGATCCACCTCTTCCGGAATACCTTCGAGAAGTGTGGCGGGTCGGGGGGTGATATTCTCAACTGTAAGGGAGGCACGGTAGGAACGATGGGTTATAACTTCTTTATCGGCACGGCCTACAACGGTCAAAAAGCCTCCAACAAGGGTCAGGGTATTGGGGCGCCGCAGACCGATATCGTGATGTACAATAGCACTTTCGTCAATGGGGGAACGCAGATCGTTGCCGGAGCGCGTGCCGGCGGCATCGACTTCGAGCAAGGTGCAAGGGGCGCCTTCTACAACAATGTCTTTATCAACTGCCGGACAGGTTATCGCGTGGTGAACAATCCTGTCGCCGATACGGCCAACCTCACGTATGGCAACAACTACCAATGGGGGGATTCCCTGGCCATCGCCAACAATTTCTATACCTTTGGCGGGGTTTGCACCAAGCCGCAGCCGACCGATATCCCCAATCCTGCGCTTTTCCTGCCGGCTAATTTCTATTATCCGAATCCGCCGGCCAATTCCTATGACGGGACGTCGGTGGTGCAATATGAGAACCCGTTGTTTGTAAACTATCCGCTGCCGGTACCGGGTGGACTGCCGCTGCAGGCGATCACGGCCATTGGAAGTTATGACTTCCACCTGCAAACGAAGTCGCCGTTGATCGGGAAGGGGAATACGACGATCAAGCCATTAACGGTTGTACCCATCGACCCGGTATATGGGGCGACGGAAGTTACACCGCCGGGTGCCGACCTGGGTTGTTTTCAATCGGATAGAGTAACGGGTAATCACCATTAGTATTTATGAGGAGAAAATTCACTTTAAGCATGGCTGCCCTGGTGGGCAGCCTGCTTTTTTATAGATATGGGAGGCCGGGGGATTATACCCCTAATTTACCGATTTCCATAAGAAAGCCGAATGGTATTCTCCTGCGGGTGCACCCGCCAGGCGGCGCCGTTGACCGGGCCGGTGAAGAAGCCGGTGGTGGTGGTGACGCGGTATTTGGTCTTGCCGGAATGGGCTTCGAGACTGTGGGAGTTGATATGGTCGAAGGGGAGCGTTGTGCCGGCGGCGGTGCGGAGCTCGAAGAACCAGGGAAAGGCGGGGGCATCGGGCCAGCTTATTTCCAACCGGTCTTCTTTCAGGGTGATGATCAGGGTACCCTTTGCGGTGGTGAGGGGCCAGCGGATGACCATGATGGAGTCGCCGACCGGCTGGAAGGAGGCGGAACCACCTTCGAGCGGCACTTCTTTTCCATCGATGATCGCCATGGCGCGGAGTCCGGCGAGGGTATCTTTGCGGCTCCAGAGATATCCGTCGACGATGGGTAGCGTGAAGAAGGAGCATTCGTTGGATGTGGCCGGTTTTGTTTCGTAGACGGAGGGGAAGCGCTCATCGAACAGGTGCCAGTCGCGGATGCGGAGCGTTCCGTTTGCCCAGAGAAGATTCATTCGATAGAAGCGGCTGTCGAACCAGATAGTCTGTTGATTTTGGCTGTTTCCGGGCAGGTCCTTTGAAACGGTGAAGGTGGTTGCGGGTGTAACGGGATATTTTTGGCTGAACCAGCGGCCGGATTCGGCGAGGGTCTGGACCTGCAGGCGGCCTTCGTCGCGGAGGCGGGCGATGAGGGGGAATTGTAGCCCGAGGCCTTTTGCCATGGCGGCCCAGGTAAAGGAGTTCTCCTGGCCGGCCTGGGTATAGTTGAAGCCGAGCTCGTTGCCGGTCGTCAGCGTGTTGAAGAACCAGTCGACCCAGGTCGAGTCGCCGCCGCCGAAGGCATATACGGGCTCGAGGGTGACGACGCCCTGGCGGGAATGACCGAGGCCGTTATCATACTGGCGGATCGGATCGCTGCCGAGCAGGCGGAAGATGGGTACGGGGATCTGTTGAGCGGTGTGCTGGGCGGGCATGTAGGAATTGGTCTTGCTGGGATAGTAGGCCTGGTTCCAGTATCCGCCCCAGAGGGTATATCCGTCGGTACCGTATTGATCCTTGCAGTTGGCCGAGGCGACGATGTGATATTTTTCGTAGAGGTATTGGAGGCTGTGGGCGTCGATGAACCAGGAGGCGACCGACGCGGGGTATTCACCGAAGATATTTTTGAAATCCGCCATATAGACGTCGATCAGGCGTTCGCGTTGTTTTGGCGTATAGCCTGTGGAGAAGCCGATGTTGGCGCGCCAGTCCCAGGGGTAGCGGCCGCGCCAGGGCAGGCCGGCTTTTTCGATCAGCGGCTGGGGCAGTTCCCACCATGCGCCGATATCGAAGGAGTCTTTTGGGAGGGGCTTTAGCAACGCCTGGTAGCGGGGGTCCATGAGGGCGTCGTATTGGAGGAGGAAGGTGCCGCGCAAGCGGTGCTTTCTCATGAGAGCGAGCTGATCGGCGACCGTTTGGTAGAGGACGTCCCGGGTTATGGCGGAGTCCCGTGGTTCGAGGAGGCGGATGAAGTTGACGATGTTGACGATGCGGGGGGCGGGGGATTGGGAAATGGAGGTCAGAGAGCCGAGAAGGAGCAGGGCTGGCAGGAGGCATTTTTTCATGCGGCCAAGATAGGAAAAACGGCACGTTTTTTACATTATGTAGAAAATGAGCACCAAGTCATCCCAACCCATTATTCTCATCGAGGACGATCAGGACGACCAGGATATGTTCCGGGAGCTGATCGTCGAGCTGGGGATCCCCAACCCGCTGATCTTCTTTGACAACGCCCCTGATGCGTTTGACTTCCTGGTTGAGGACGGACAACCTTTTCTGATCTTCTGCGATGTGAACCTGCCCAAGCAAACGGGGCTCGATTTCAAAAAGCTGGTTGACGAACATCCCGAGCTACGGAAGAAGAGTATCCCTTTTATTTTTTGTACGACCAGTATCGATTCCGGCGCCATTTCGCGGGCCTACCTGGATTTGACGGTCCAGGGTTATTTCCAAAAGGGGGCTACGATGGCGGAGATGAGACGAACCTTGAAGGTGATCTTTGAATATTGGATGCTTTCGGTGCATCCGAATTCGGTATAGGTCACAGACGAGGAGATAGTTGGGGAAAAATATGCCCAGCAGGTGGCGGCTTTGCTTTCCACAGTCTATAGTTATCTGGTTTGCAATCGGTTGAGCGGGCTAACGGAATTGGTACTGATTTAGATTCTCCCTATTTCCATATGACAGTGATGGCTAGCTTGCCGCCTACGTTACAGACGGCGCTCCAAATGGTAATGAAACTTCCTATCCCGGCGTTCCTGCTTTGGGGGGAGGAGCTACAATTTTATTATAATCCTGCTTTTAACGATCATCTCGATGTACGAAGAAGGAATGCCTTTCCAGTGGGCGTCCCGGTGAAGGAGGTTTACCCGGAAGGTTTTGATCTGTTGTTGCCCCTTATTGAAGAGGTCCGGGGCAGAGGGGAGGAGGTGCGGAGCGGCCAGGCTTTTTTCCCGCTTACGCGGAGTTGGGATTCGGAGCCGGCGACCTGGACCTATTGTTTCGAAGGAATTACCGATGAGCTCGGCAATGTAGAGGGAATCTTTGCGACCTGTCTGCAGCATGCGTTGCCAGGCGTGATGGCCCGGCGGATGGAGCGGGAGCTGGAGATAGCGCGGGACAGGATGGAAGGGCAGAAACGCATCTATGAGGCCATTGCCGACAGTACGCCTGATCTTATCTATGTGTTCGATCTGAATTACAAATTTGCCTATGCGAATGCGGCGCTGCTGGCCATGTGGGGCAAGAGCTGGGAGGAGTCGATCGGCCAGGGCTTGCTGGCGTTGGGTTATGAACCCTGGCATGCCGAGATGCATGAGCGGGAGATAGATACGGTGGTGGCGACGAAGAAGGCCATCCGGGGGGAGGTCTCGTTTCCGCATGCGGTGCTTGGGCGGCGGATCTACGATTATATTTTTGCGCCGGTGCTGGATGAGAAGGGGGAGGTGATCGCGATCGCCGGTACGACGAGGGATATTTCCGAGTTGAAGGCGGCCGAGGAGGTGCTGAGGAGGAGCGAGGAGCAGCTGGAGCAGGTGGTGAGCGAGCGGACGAGAGAGCTGCAGCGAAGCAATGACGACCTGCTGCAATTCGCGCATGTGGCTTCTCATGATCTGAAGGAGCCGACGCGAAAGGTGCGGTTCTTTGCGGACAGGTTGATCAACGATGCCGGTACGAAACTTTCTGCCGAGGGTAGATCGTTTGTGGAGAAGATCGTCAGTGCATCGAACCGGATGTTTGCGATGATCGAGGGGGTCCTCAACTATTCCAAGGTGACCAACCTGCAGGAGACCTATACGTCGGTCGACCTGGCGGAGGTGATCGGGCAGATCGTCACGGACCTGGAGGTGGTGATCCAGCAGAAGGAGGCGCGGATCGAAATCCACGAGTTACCGGTCGTATATGGGGCGCCGATGTTGCTATATCAGCTTTTCTATAACCTGATCAATAATTCGTTGAAGTTTGCGCGTAAGGGAGTTCCTGCCCGTGTGATGATCGTGGCGCACAGGCATGATGGCGGTGGGCGACCGTGGGTGGAGATCGAGGTGCGGGACAATGGGATCGGGTTTCCGCAGACGTATGCCGATAAGATCTTCTCGACCTTTACCCGGCTTCATCCCAAGGATCAATATGAGGGAACGGGTTTGGGTCTATCGCTTTGTAAGAAGATCGCGGAGCGACATGGCTGGACCATCGAGGCGAGCGGTACGGTGGGGGAAGGGAGTGTCTTTCGCCTTGTCATTCCGTTCGCAGGCTGTTGATCGGGTTGGAGAGGGCCGCCTTGATCGCCTGGAAGCCGATGGCTGCCAGGGCGATGGACAGCGCGATAACGCCTGACCCCACAAAAACCAGCCAATGGATATGGATGCGATAGGCAAAATCTTTTAGCCAGCTATTCATCATCCCCCAGCCGAGTGGCCAGGCGATGGCATTGGCGAGGGCGATCAGGCCAATGAAATCTTTTGCCAGCAGAACGAGGATATCCTTTGCGTCGGCGCCCAATACTTTGCGGACGCCGATCTCTTTTGTGCGCTGGCGGATCGTGAAGGCCACGAGGCCAAGAAGACCGATGCAGGCGATGCAGATGGCGAGAATGGAGAAAACGCCGAAGATGAAGCCGAACCGAAGCTCGCTTTGGTACTGGGTGTTGAAGGACTCGTCGAGGAAGGTATATTCGAAGGGGTTGTCGCGGAAGCTGTTTGTCCAGGCTGAACGGATGCGGTCGACGGTCTGGCCGACGCCGGCGGAATTCAGCCGGATGTAGTAGTATTCAAATTCACGGAGATCGTTGCCGGCAAACTGGAAGACGGCCGGGGTCTCGCGGGTTTGCAGGGAGAGCTGGTGGAAGTCGTTGACGACGCCGATGATGGTATAGGCGCTGCCATCCATCCGGACGGGTTTACCGATGGCATCAGCGGGTTGGGGAAAACCCAACAGGGAAGCGGAGGAGGCTGTGAGAACGAGCGATTGGCCGTCGGTCTTGAATTCTTTTGAAAAATTGCGTCCTGCCAGCAGCTTCATGCCCATGGCGGGGACATAATTCTCGTCGATCCCGGTGGTATTGATGGGGACGGAAACGGGGTGTGCGGGCCCGATGGGTGAGAAAGTAGAGGGCCAGCGGATCTCTTTACCCGGTTTTTCATCCGACATAGCGATCGCTTTTACGCCAGGGTCGCGCGTTACCGCGTCCTTGAAGCGTTGCACCAGGCCGTTATGGGTGGACCTTGCGGTATCCCAGCGGCCCGGCCGGTCGAGGACCATGACCTGGTCGGCCTTTATCCCGATGTCCTGGTGAAGCATGAAGTGGACCTGTTGGTAGACGATGATGGTGCCGATGATCAGCAGCACCGAGAGGGTGAACTGGAATACGACCAGGCCGCGCCGGAGCGTCAATCCTTTTGCCGAGGAGGTGAGCTTTCCTTTCAGCACGAGGGCGGGGCGGAAGGCGGAGAGGACGAGGGCGGGGTACAGACCCGAGAGGAAGGTCCCCAGCAGCAGGAAGGCTCCGAAGAGCCAGCCGTAGCTGTTTGTGAGGAGGGAGGCCAGGGGGAGGCGGATGGAGAAGAAATCGTGCAGCAGGGGGCGAGGAACTGGTTGATGAGCCTGGCGCGGGTGGAGCCGAGCACTTTGCGGATGCCGATCTCTTTGGCGCGGTAGACCGAGTTGGCGGTGGTAAGGTTGATATAGTTGACCCAGGCGATGACGATGATGAAGAAGGCGATCCCCGTGAGAAAATTTATGGCCTTTCCGTTGATGGTGGGTTCCGGTTCGTCCTGAAGTCCCGGCGTGAAGTGGATCGCCGTCAATGGTTCGAGCGATATCCGGCTTTCCTGCTGGTGGCTGGCTTCGGCGGGGATGTGGCGCTTGATGAAGCCGGGCAGGCGGGAGGAGAGGGAGGCGGGGTCGACGCCGGGGCGGAGGCGGATGTAGGTATAGAAGTCCTTGCGATCCCAGTTGTTCTCGAAGCGTTCGCGTGCTCGCTCGATCTCACCGGGGCGCCGGTTATCGAGGGTGGCGTACGAGAGGAGGATGTTGAACTTCAGGTGGGAGTTATCGGGGACGTCGGCGAATACGCCGGTGATGGTGCAGAGTTCGGAGTTGCGGTCGTCGTCGGTCATTTGGATCGGTTTGCCGATTGCCTGGCTGACGCCGTCGGGGCCAAAGAGTTTTTTTGCGGTGGTCGCGCTGACGATCGCGGAAAAGGGCTGGACAAGTGCGGTGTGCGGGTCGCCGGCGACAAACGGGATGGTGAAGATATCGAGGAAAGAAGCGTCGGCATAGAGCCATTTTGTCTCCTTGAAGAAGTTGTTCCCATTGCTGAAGACGCAGTTGTTCTTATACCCGAGGTTGTAGAGGCGGGCCTGGCCGGCGACCTCGGGGAAGTCGTGTAGGAGGGCGGGACCGACGGCGGAATAGTTCTCGGCGCTATGGAGGACAAGGCGAGAACTTTGATAGACGTCGAGGTTGACCCGGTAGATGTCTTGTTTGGCAAGATTGATCCCATCATAGTTTCGCTGGAAAGAGATGTAGCTGAGCAGGACGATCGAGCTGGCGATACCGAGGGCAAGGCCGCCGATGTTGATGACGGAGATGCCTTTGTTGCGGGCGAGGTTCCGCCAGGCGATGTTGAAATAGTTGCGGAGCATGGATGAGCTTTGGGGTTGGTGGCGCGAATTGGGTGCCATTTTTTTAAGGGTATCATTGACAGGGGGTTATTGTACCCGGCGGGCATGGGGGTGTCCGATTATGATGCAGGAGTTGTCCCATATGAACATTTTTTTCTATTTTTATCGTTGATGAGTTCGTTTGCCGATGAATTTTCATGATCACCATACTGACCCCGAGTTGCTGGAGTGGCTCCAGCGAGGAGAGCCCGAGGCATTCAGCTGTCTCTACCGGCGGTATTGGGACCGGCTGATGGCCGTGGCGATGCATCGTCTTGGGGAGCTGGATGAAGCCCGGGAAGTAGTGCAGGAGGTGTTTTGCAATCTTTGGAAGCGGCGGGAGGAGTTGGAGCTTACTCATTCGCTGAACACCTATCTTTCGGTGGCGGTGAAATACGAGATATTAAAGCGGCTGGCGAAAAGCAGCCGGCGGCAGCGTTTGCAGGAGCAGGCATTGCGGGGTTGGGAGGAGTCGGTGGAGGATGTGCTTGACCAGGTGAATGCCCGGGAATTGCAATCCCAACTGGCCGAGCAGGTCCGGGCTTTGCCTGATAAATGCCGGATCATTTTCCAGCTCAGCCGGGAAAAGGGGTATACTCAGAAACAGATTGCCTCGAAGCTCGGGATCGCCGAGAAGACGGTGGAGGCGCATCTGGCCAATGCGCTACGGAAGCTGAAAATGGGGCTATCCCATCTTTTTTCCTTTTTTCTGTAAATTTTTTTGTTCCCGACTAAGGGATTGCGGTTGGTCATGGGGCTATATTAAAAAAGGGCTCCCATGGCAACAAGACCTTATTCCCAAGAAATACTGGAATTGAGCGAGAAATGGATGAATGGCACGATCACGCCGGAAGAGCGGGAGCGGTTGTTCGAGTGGTTTGAGTCTTTTAACGATTCAGAGCTTGTGCTTGATCCCGGGCAGGCCCGGGTTTTCCAACAAATGAAAAAGGGGATGCCGGAGGATATCCGGCGAGCGCTTGAACCGCAGGCGGTGATCAGGAGGATGTCCCGGCGCCGGGTGGCGGTGGCTGCAGCCGTGCTGGTGCTGGTGGCAGGAGGAGGATATTTTGCCCTGCGGGGACCGCGGGAGGACATGTCCGTTGCGAGAGTAGTACATGGGGCGGCTGTGAAGGATGTGTTGCCGGGGAGTGATAAGGCCGTGCTGGAATTAGGGGATGGGTCGCAGGTGGTTCTGGATAGTACGGGAGCGGGCGGTATCCGCCGGCAGGGCGGTGTGGAGGTGGTGAAGAAGGGGGCCGGGGGGTTAAAGTACACGGCCGTCGAGGCGCCGGCGGCGGTGGTTTACAACCGGTTGACGACGCCCAAAGGGGGGCAGTACCGGCTGGAATTGCAGGATGGGACGAAGGTGTGGCTGAATGCGGGTTCTTCGATCAGATACCCGACAGCGTTTACGGGGGCTGAGCGGCGGGTGGAGATCCGGGGGGAGGCCTATTTCCAGGTGGCGCAGAACCCGCATCAGCCTTTTAGGGTGTCGGTGGAAGGCGCTGCGGGGGGAGGCCAGGAGATCGAGGTACTGGGAACGGAATTTAACGTCAACGGCTATGCGGATGAGCCGGATGCGCGAACGACGCTTATCGATGGCGGGGTGCGGGTGGTTCGAGGTGATGAGAATGTGGTGTTGAAGCCCGCGCAGCAGGCGGTCGGTTCGGTGGCGGGGCTGAGGAAGCAGGAGGCGGCGGACCTGGAGCAGGTGGTAGCCTGGAAGAGCGGGGCCTTTGGGTTCGAGGATGCGGATGTCCCGGAGATCTTGCGGCAGATCGGGCGGTGGTATGATGTGGAGGTGGTGTATGCGGGGAAGGTGCCGGGGGACAGGTTCACGGGGAGGTTCTCGCGCAATACCAGTCTGACCGGCGTGTTGAAGATATTGAATATCAGCGGAGTAAGACTTGAGGCGGAGAATAAGACGATCGTTGTAAAAGGATAGACGCTTACAAAAACAAAAACCGGGAACGTTGGCCCGTCCCCGGCGGATGTTGAGTTAAGCTTTCAATAAACAAGCGTTCGAAGCACTGCTTATTTGTTAACCCAAACAACTAAAATTATGAATCTGATTGCGTTTTGCAAAATCAGGACCAAAACCTTGCTTGTAATGAAAATGACGGCTTTCCTTCTTCTCGCGGCCTGTCTGCAGGTGTCTGCGGGTGGGTACTCACAAACGATCACGTTATCGGTTCGTGAGGCGCCGCTGGAGAAGGTCTTCAAGGAGATCGAGCGACAGAGCGGGTATTCCTTTTGGTACCCCAGCCGGCATCTTGCCCATGCGGCGAAGGTCACCCTTCAGCTGCGGGAAGCCTCGCTTGACGACGTGTTACGAAAATGTTTCGAGCATCAGCCATTCGACTATGTCATCGTCGAGCGGACGGTGGTGATCCGGCCGCGTGAGGCGGTGGAGGCGCCGCCGGTGCCGACGGCGACGATCAGGGGAAAGGTGGTAACGGCGGGTGGCAAGGCCCTGAGCGGGGTGAGTGTGACGGTAAAGGCGACGAAGAAGGGGACGACGACCAATGAGAGCGGCGAATTTACGATCACCGTGCGCAAGGGCGATGTGCTGGTATTCTCCTATATCGGTTATGAGAGCCAGGAGGTGAAGGTGGGCGACCAGGAGAGGGTGAACATCACGCTGGCCGAGTCGACCACGGCGTTGAATGAGGTTACCGTTGTGCCGTATGGCGGGCGCCAGAACCGGCGTAATCTGCCGACGGCGGTAAGTACGGTAAGGAGTGAGGACCTGAATGCCGGCGCCATCACGGATGTGGGGCAATTGTTGCAGGGCAAGGTCCCGGGGTTGAATATTACGGCTAACGGAGACCCGAATGCGCCAGCGGCGGTGGTCCTGCGCGGGGCCTCGACGCTGAACAGTTCGCAGACCCCCTATTATGTGATCGATGGGATCCCGGGCGCGGATATCTCGCTGATCGCGCCGAGCGATATCGTGTCGATCGATATCCTGAAGGATGCCGCGGCGGCGGCCATTTATGGAAATCGGGCGGCCAACGGCGTGATCATGGTGACGACGCGGAAGGGCAAGTCCGGGCAGGCGCAGGTGAGCTATAGCGGCTATGCGGGTTTAGAGAAGGTCTCCAACCAGCTGAAGGTGATGAATGCGTCGGAGCTGCGGGCCTTTCTTTCAAAGAATTCGCTGGGTTTTACCCCTGCCGATGACAAGGGCGCCAATACCAACTGGCAGAAGGCCGTCGAGCGGAGTTCGGCCTTTTCCACCAACCATAACCTTGCCGTGAGCGGGGGTGGAGACCATGGTAGCTATATTGCCAGCATCAACTATGCGGACAAGCAGGGTATCCTGCAGGGGAGCGAGCTGCAACGGATCATCGGGCGGCTGGCCGTCGAGCAGTATGCGTTGAATGACAAGCTGCGGTTTGGCTTCAACGTAACCAACTCGGTCAGCAATTCGAATGATATCGCCTATCGCAATACGGTATTGTTGCAATCCGCGCTTTATCTGCCGGTGTCGCCGGTAAAGAATGCCGATGGCAGCTATTTCGAGGACTTTGTCAACCAGAACTACTTCAACCCGGCGGCAATGATGAACCATAGCCAGCTCAACACCAAATACAATAATCTTGCGGCGAGCCTGTTCACGCAGGTCAAGCTGCCCTTCGGCCTGCGCTATGACCTCAACCTCAGCTACCAGGACTATACCAGCCTGCAGGGGGAATTCCTGGACAGCTACTTTACGAAGTACTATAACGGGATGTACAACAATCCCGACCCGGGGCTTCTCGGTCATGTCCAGCAGACCTTTGGCACCGGCGGTCAGGCCACCCGGAGCTCCTATAAGACCACCAATAAGGTGATCGAGAGTTTCCTGACCTGGGAGCGGCGTTTTGGCGGGCATAGCGTCAACGCGGTTGTCGGTTATTCATGGCAGGACCAGGCAACGAACGACGGTTTTACGGTAACGACGGCGAATTTCCCGGTCAACAGCATCGGCTATAGCAATCTGGCCCTGAGCAATCCCTACGGGCTTTCCAACTGGAATGTCGGCTTCGGGTCCGATGGCATCTATTACAAGACGAGGCTGATCTCGGATTTTGGCCGGGTGAATTACAATTATGAGGACCGGTATCTGTTGCAGGGTTCGATCCGGCGGGATGGGAGCTCAGTGTTCGGCAGCTCCCACCAGTGGGGCTATTTCCCTTCGGTCGGCGCGGCCTGGCGGATCAGCAATGAGCATTTCATGCAGGGCAACCGGCTCTTTAACGATCTGAAGCTGCGGGCCAGCTATGGGGTGACGGGTAATTCGACGGGGTTCAACGCCTATACCGCGCAATTCCTTTCGGGCAACAATGGAACATATTACTATAACGGAAGCAATGTCGCCGCCTATGGACCGATACAGGCGTCGAATCCCGATCTGCGTTGGGAGAAAACAGCCACAACGAATATCGGGGTGGACCTGGCCTTTTTGCAAAACCGGCTGGCCGTCACCGTCGACGTCTATAATAAGAACACGACGGGCATGATCTATTCGTATAAGGTGGACCCCATCCTTGTGCCGGCGGGATCGATCACGGCCAACGGCGGGAGCATGAACAACAAGGGCGTGGAACTCGGTATTACCGCCAATATCGTCAACGAGCATACCTTCAGTTGGGTGTCCAGCCTGAACCTGGCGCATAATACCAATAAGATCACGAGCCTGAAGAACCCGCTTTTCGCGGGGGGTGACTCGGTCAGGCTTTCCGACCCGGAGGGCGCAGGTCAATCAGGAAGTACGTTGCAAATATTGAAATCCGGCAAGCCGCTGGGTGAGTTCTTTGCGCCGCAATATGCGGGCAAGGATGCCAACGGGGTGTCGCAATATTTGTCCGGAAAAAATACCGTGATCACCTCGCCGCAGATCGGCGTCGACTATCACTACCTGGGCAGCGCACAGCCAAAGCTGTTGTTGGGCTGGGCTAATAAATTCAAGTATGGTCATCTCGATCTGAATGTTTTCCTGCGGGGGGTGTTTGGCAACAAGATCTTCAATGCCACCCGGGCGGACCTGTTCCGGCCGACGACCGCGCAGTATACGAATATCCTCAAGGATGTTGCTAATGAATCCATCAACAATGCCCGGGCTTATGTCTATTCGTCCCGGTTTATCGAAAGCGGGTCGTACCTGCGCTTCGACAACGCGACGGTTGGGTATAATTTCGACCGCCTCGGCGCCTATGTGAAGTCGTTGCGGGTGTATGCGTCGGTGAACAACCTCTTTGTCATCACCGGATACAGGGGCGTGGACCCGGAGATCAACCAGGGCGGGATATCGCCGGGAGTCGATTATAACAATTTCTATCCCAAGACCCGGCAGTTCCTGTTCGGCGCAAACCTGAGTTTCTAAAACCCTTAAAACATTCATATGAAAAGAATAACCTTCTATATATTTCTTGCGGCGCTTGTTCTTTGCAGTTGCCACAAGTTGAATCAATCGATCACCTCGGAGCTGACGACCGGTTCCTTTCCGGCGGACAGCACACAATATCCCAACACGGTGGGTCCGGTGTATGTTGTGTTGAGGGGCAACTATGCGGTAGAGTATTTTTTCCAGCAGACCTATAGTACGGATGAGGGCATTATGCCCGCGCGGGGCGGGAACTGGTTCGACGGGGCGCAAAACCAGCAGATGCACTATCACAGCTGGAACGCTGACAATGGCTATGTGAATGGGAACTGGACCTGGTGTACGACGATCATCGGGGTTTCCAACCAGACCCTATCGATCCTGAAGACGGCGGCGGGCACGGCGGCGGCCAAGAAGGCCTGGGTCGCGGAGGTGAAGATGGTGCGGGCGCTGGCCTATTTTTTTATGATGGACAATTATGGGAATGTGCCGATCGACACCGTTTATGGCGATTTCGCGCCAAAGGCGAATGTAGCGCGGAGCCAGGTGTTCAGCTTTATCGAATCGGAGGTGAAGGCGGCGTTGCCGGACCTGAATACGTCCGTAGCGAAGAGCCAGTATGGGCGGCCGAACAAGTATATGGCTTATGCGCTGCTGGCGAAGATGTACCTGAATGCGGAATATTATACCGGGACGGCGCGGTACAACGATTGTATCGCGGCCTGTGACAGCGTCATCAATTCGGGGCTTTATTCCTTGCAGGGTATGAGCAGCTATTTCACGCAGTTTGCGCCGAACAATGGGCCGCAAAATCCGGAGTCCATATTTGCGATCCCGTATGATCCGGCGATGACCAGCACCTTTGGCACAACAAACTGGCCGTTCCGTTGCGTCAATATCCATGCCCGCTATGATGTACCGAGGAGCATGGGGCAGGTGGCGGCCGGGGCGGGCTATAATTTCTTTGCCCTTCCCTACACTCCCGGAGCGCCGGCATCTACGCTGCCCAGCTTCTATGCTTATTTCAACGATCCGGGGGATGTGCGTAATAAACAGTGGCTGACCGGGCTGCAATACCAGCATGACGGGGTGACGCCGATCATGATCACGACGACCAAGAGCGGGTATGATTTCACGTACAGCGGCAGCGATGGGTCGGCGACTTACAAATATCAATTGAATCTTACCCCGGATATCCAACTGCGGTTGAACGTAAGCCAGTTTGACGTAGGCAATGACGAGATCGGTTGGAACATGGGGTACCGGAATATCAAATTCTATCCTGATTCAACGTCGACGAGCCGGAACCAGAACAATGACGAACCGGTATTCCGGTATTCGGACATCCTGCTGATGAAGGCCGAGGCCATATTGCGGGGCGGTACAGGTACAGGGGGGCAGACGGCGCTATCGTTGGCCAATACGGTTCGGGCGCAGCGGACGACATCGGCGGCCTGGACTTCCATTACTTTGGACTCTGTCTATAACGAGCGGGCCAGGGAGTTCGCGTGGGAGGGTTGGCATCGGAATGATATGATCCGTTATGGGAAATTCGAGGGGGCCTGGGGATTCAAGACGGATGCGGATGCGAACCACCGGATCTTCCCGATACCGACATCGGCGATCGCGGTGAATCCGGCTTTGAAGCAGAATCCGGGTTATTGAGTTGATTTTTTTTCATTGGGCCCCTTCGGGGCCCTTTTTTATTTTTGGGATATGTATAAATGGATATTACTCTTGGGGCTTTGTGGTGAGGTGAAGGCGCAAACCTGGGTACCGGCGGCGAAGGCGTTGATCGGGCGGGTGGTTCCGCAGCGGGCTGATGCCTTTGTTGTAGAGCCGTTGGCTGCTTCTGCAGGGAAGGATGTTTTCGAGGTGGAGTCGCGGGGCGGGCGGGTCGTGTTGAGAGGCAATGACGGCGTGGCGGTAGCTTCCGCCCTTTATTATTACCTGACGGAGTATTGTCATAGCCAGGTAACGTGGAATGGAGACAACCTGCGTTTGCCGGCGAGCTTGCCGGTGGTGGAGCGGACAGTGCGGCGGATGTCGCCTTATCGTTACCGGTATTATCTCAATTATTGCACGTTCAATTACTCGATGGCCTGGTGGGGTTGGTCGCGTTGGCAGCGGGAGATCGACTGGATGGCGTTGCATGGGATCAATCTGCCGCTGGCGATCACGGGAGAGGAATACACCTGGTACCGCGTTTATCGCAAAATGGGGTTTACGGATGGGGAGCTGCGGGATTTTTTTTGCGGGCCGGCGTATTTTGCCTGGTTCTGGATGGGCAACCTGGATGGCTGGGGCGGCCCCCTACCCTTGCATTGGATGGAGGAGCAGGCTGCGTTGCAGAAGAAGATCCTGGCTCGGGAGCGGGAGCTGGGGATGAAGCCGGTGTTACCCGCGTTTACGGGTCATGTCCCGGCGGCGTTCCGTCATCGGTTCCCGGCGGCGAAGTGCAAGGCGACGAACTGGAAGAATGGGTTTGGGGACACGTATATCCTGGATGCGGGAGATAAGTTATTTGCTTCGCTGGGGAGGCGGTGTTTGGAGGAGCAGACCGCATTGTTTGGGACCGATCATTATTATTCGGCCGATACGTTTAATGAGAATGAGCCGCCTTCGAATGATCCGGGCTTTTTGGCGGGGTTGAGCGCGAAGGTGTATGAGGGGATGCGGCAGGCCGATCCGGCGGCGGTGTGGGTGATGCAGGGGTGGTTGTTCTATAGTGATCGGAAGTTCTGGCAGGCGCCGCAGATCGAGGCCTTGTTGAAGGCGGTGCCGGACACATCGATGTTGCTGTTGGACCTGGCGGCGGAGATCGAGCCGGTCTGGAAGCGGACGAGGGCCGGAGCCGCTGGAAGCGGCTCGTCCGAAGGACAGACATCAGCGTTTTATGGCAAGCCCTGGGTATGGTGCATGCTGAACAATTTCGGCGGCAACGTGAATCTTTTTGGGCGGATGGATGGGGTGGCGGCGGGGCCTGCGCAGGCGTTGGGCGATCCGGCGGCGGGGAAGATGGAGGGGATTGGATTAACGATGGAGGGGATTGCGACGAACCCGGTGTTGTACGAGTTGACGATGCAGCAGGCGTGGCAGCGGGAGCCGGTGGATGTGGATGATTGGCTGCGGAAATATACGTTTAATCGGTATGGGGCTGAATTGCCGGCAGCGGTTGAAGCCTGGCAGGTGTTGCGGCGGACGGTATATAATGGGAAGCTGATCCGGGATGGGGCGGAGAGTATTGTGACGGGAAGGCCGACGATGGATTCGACAACTGTTTGGACGAGAACGCTGTTGAATTATGCGCCGGGGGACTTGTTGCCGGCGTGGGATCTTTTTTTGCGGTGTGCGGATTCGGCGAACGTGCCTGGAACTGCGACCGGGACGACTGAGGGGTTCCGGTTTGATCTTGTGGATGTGACGCGTCAGGTGATGGCCAATTATGGGGATGTGTTGCAGCGGCGTTGGGTCTCGGCATGGCGGGCGGGGGATAGTGCAGGTTTTGAGCGGTGGAGCACGGCCTTTATCCGGCTGATCGCCGATATGGACGAGCTGTTGGCGACGCAGAAGGATTTTCTATTAGGACCCTGGCTGGCGGATGCGCGGCGGAAGGGGGTGACTCCTAAAGAGAAAGCATTGTATGAACAGAATGCGCGTGACCTGGTCACGCTTTGGGGGGATAAGAATAGTCCGTTGCATGAATATGCCAACCGGCAGTGGAGCGGATTGTTGGATGATTTTTATAAGGTTCGGTGGGAGAAGTATTTTGCATTTTTGAGGAGGGCGGGGCGCGAGCCGGATTTTGCGAAGTTTGAGTCTGAAATCCGCGATTGGGAGTGGAGCTGGGTTCGGACGCATAAAGATTATCCGGTGGAACCGAAGGGGGATGCGGTGGCGGTGGTGAAGAAGATGTATGAGAGGTATCGGAAGGAAATGGAGACCGTTTATGATATAACGCGTTTTGGAGCTATCGGGGATGGGCAGCGGGATAATACAAAGAGTATACAAGCGGCCATCGATGCGGTGGCGGATGGTGGCGGGGGCAAGGTGCTGGTGCCGGCGGGCCGTTTTGTGACGGGTGTGTTGACGATGCGCAGCGGGGTTGTGTTGCGGCTTGATCCCGGTGCGGTGGTGCTGGCGAGCATCCATCGAATGGATTATGGACCCGGGAATGCGTTGCCGCTGATCCAGGCTTATGGAGCGCGGAATATCGGGATCGAGGGGCAGGGGGTGATCGACGGAAGGGGGGACGAGTTGCTAAAGGACCTGTATGCACGGATCAAGGATGGGCAGATCAAGGATGCGGAGTGGCAGACGCCGAATCCCTGGGGGCAGGTGCGGCCGGCGGAGGAAAACAGGCCGAAAATGATCTTTTTTCAAGGCTGCGACGGGGTGAGCATCCGGGGGATCACGCTGAAGAACGGACTGGACTGGGTGCAGGATTATAAGAGCTGCTCGAACCTGGTGATCGACAGTATCCGGGTGGAGAGCAATACGTTCTGGAATAATGACGGCATCGATCTTGTGGATTGCAAGCAGGTTCGGCTGACGAATAGTTTCTTTAATGCCGATGACGATGGCATCTGTCTGAAATCGGAGGACCGGCAGGACAGCTGTTCGGATATCTTTATTGCGCATTGCACGATCCGGAGCAGCGCCAGTGCGCTGAAGTTCGGGACGGCGAGCCGGGGTGGGTTCCATCGGGTTACGGTGAGGGACATTCGCGTTTATGACACCTACCGGTCGGCGATCGCGCTGGAGGCAGTGGATGGGGGAAGGATGAGTGCGATCGATATCGAGGGCGTACGG
>Ga0310811_10003612_pt1 | contig 19478 bp, 26 predicted proteins | sample YCmetagenome_FD_207642 | JGI IMG/M metagenome (GOLD analysis project Ga0310811, IMG submission 207642) | Soil microbial communities from experimental microcosm in Duke University, North Carolina, United States - YC | ecosystem: Engineered > Artificial ecosystem > Soil microcosm > Unclassified ...
GAGAAATCATTTAAAGCACGCTCTGCAATATCAAAGATAGGATCATGATCCTCCTTGACTTCATAGCCATAACAGATGCGCAGAAGGACGGCGCCAACAACACTATAGAAATTCAAGACCAAGCCAATAGTACTACAAAACACATACTGCCGAATGTGTGTTTGCAGGTTGTCGGGTTCAGCGAGTGCACGCTTCAGGAATAGTCGGGTCTCCATCTCCTCCATGGATTGGTAGACAACCAAGGTAGAGCGACTGCCAACGATGCGGTGGCAATTCTTGCGAAACAGGCGAAAGCGTTCACCGTAACGGAGAAAGGGAAGTGTTTGCCCATAGCCCATAAGTTCACCACTCATAGGAACAATTGGACGGTCAGAGTATATAGAGCTCTTCTTGTCCAGCATGTCCACCGCAGTTTTGGCGGAGTTCAACACGAAGATGTGCTGACCCAACACATTGACATGCGCAATATCACCTGCACGCAAGGGTGTTGAAATGCATGATATTAGAAAAACGGGAGAGGCTTTTACCATACTTCTTTCCCCATTCAGCGAAGGTGAGCCAGGGCTTGACATGAGGTATGTCTTGAATGTTTCCAACGAGAGGCAGACCCCGAGGACCAGGGGGATATGGTGCATGACTTTTCTTGGCGAATACCTGTTTCATCAGATACACCCCGACGCCAGCAAGACAAAGGTCCAGTAAAGTAACAACGGCGTGTGTCCACATGCTTGACTATTGACAGAAGATGAGCGAGGGTGGTGTAGTCATCAAGCAAGAGATATGCCAAGCGGAGTGCCCGGGTTGAATCTGTAAATCGGAAGGACATCTTATACTCTTTCTGATGGCGATGATCCCGCTGGCATGATGTTATTAATATGAAACCGAACGATTAACGACACATTTCGTTCTTCTTGATATTTCTGGAGTACCGCCTGTGTCATGGGTGATTAACGCAATATAATGTAGCTGGCACGACGATAGTGACATGGCCGAATAAGCCTTGGATCCTATTTTCAAATCCGCTCAGTTAGGAGTCGCGGACTTGGCGCATGAATTATGCGGCTGCATGAGAATTTTCCTGCCACGACCCCTTGTCATAAAGACAATTGACCATCTCATACAAGTCGTGAACCATACATATCAATACACTCGATTTCGAAGCCAGAAACTCATTCATCATACCTTAATCACGGGAACCAACAATTAATTAGACTCATCATCCCACACTTTCGAACTGTTATCTTTGCGCATTGCCTCAAGTGCTGGAAGGATCCTCATTGTCCGGACCTCCTCTCAGCGCCCTTTTTGACGTGCCTGCTTGAGAAGGTGCATCTACCTGTCGCTTACCTTTCGGATCCGTAGTCCTCTCTAGCTTCGTGACGAGGATCTTGGGCACCCCAGCGAGTGGCAGTAACCTGCGGGATTTCAGGGTAGTTTGGTAAATTCTGCTGCCTGTGGGCTGTCTATTGTAAGGCGCGAATGTCCATCTTCAACATGGTCAGTCTCTTTGCATATTTATCAAGGTTGCCGTGCACAGACGCATCGCCACCTCTACCGCAACAGGTATATCTGCGATGTATATCAATTCTGAGAGTAGTGGGTGGGGTTAATCAACACACCCTCGGCGTCCATTACATTCAGCACTACCACTGGCACGTTCTTGAGTCTGAAAAGATCCATGACGGTCCTGTAATGCCTATAGGGGTCGGAGCCAGGGGACATGTCTTTCAGCTTCAGGAAGGACGTTAATAATGGGAAGGACGTTGATCTCGTGGGTGCAGTTATTGTCATGGAATACAAATGGCTGAGAGGGATCCGAAGACTGATACAGTCGAGTAACATGCGCCTTCTTTCAATAAAGTGCACATACCATTTCTTTGACAATGCATGGCGGAGATCTTAACCTTTTAATGGATACATTCTGTAGTTGATATCACTGTCTGGAGTTAATAAGCTGGTTCTGGTTCAATTGGTTTCGAGTGAGCGGGCGTTATGAAATATAATGACGAAGCCCGCGCCCAGGTCCGTCAACTTTCAAGTCAGTATTCGAGGTCGGCCATTCACGGATGCAGAACGGGTATATACAGAAAGTAGCACAGCATTCTCGGCGTAGTGTTACAGCCGAGGCGAGTCGAGGGACAGAGATTGGACTAGGTTGAAACACGTTGAGTCACCTCGAGTTCGGAGTGATACGGATCGGTAGTCCAGCTAGGGATTCTGCATGAGAACCCCGATTATGTAACTGAATCAGCTCCCACCCACTACATTTAACCCCCCCAAAATCGACAGATCCATTCCTTAACCGAAGTTATAACTCTTTTGTTGAACGGGCTCGCAACAATACTAGTGGTTTTTAGGGAGAAAGCAAACCAATATCATGTTGCATCACATCACGACTGAAACCGAGCGCTTCCAAAATCCCATTGCTCCCTGCCCGCACTTTCCCAAGAAAAATGTTTTAGCGACACAAGGCTTGAGATACTAGTATGGTTGAAGCCGAAATCATCTGGACGTCTCGTAACAAACGAAGTCCCTTGGCACTCTGGATGAGTGAATGGTCCGTATGACCGGTTGTAGCTTTCAAATTGGATTACTCATTGAGCGCCTACAGTCACACGGTACACAGTGGCCCACCTATAACGAAGGGCCGACTTGTCAGAGTCTTCCTTATATACATAGGGGATATTATCATATCATCTGCATCTAGTGCCGTTGACGCGGCCTGCCAAGGTTCTTAGACAAGATAAGCAATTGATGTTCCTGGTTGCCGCGCTCCATTCGTTGAAACATAACTGCATCAAGATTTGTATACCGCGATCGTCGCGCACGTAACCTACCATCAGTGTACGTGCATTCATTATACTCATCCACCGAGCTTGCGGGCTAAACCCTTCATGCATTCATGTGCAATACCCAGGTATACCCGTTATTCACTACAAACCTATCATAGAATAACCACCTACCACGTAGAGTCACGCACCAGGCTGCGAATACAATGAGCCGCCGCGGCGCATGGTTGCTCGTGGATGATATTAACACCACCGTCACGTGAAGCTTGTGTCCGACAGGTCCAAAATTGTCGCGGGGTAATCCTACAGGCTATTACACGTCAACCCATCACACTAAATAAAGCCACATTCCAAATCCACATCATATCACAACAATGTTTCCTTCTGACACAGATCTGCTAGGATCGCTGACTGCTGAACTCACTCAGCAGCTGAAGAATTATGAAGATCAAGCCTTGCTCGAGATGATACGGCCGAATCTTGCAACTCAATTTGTGCAGGATGCTCCCGAGTTGGCTAAATTCCGCGAGGCTATCGCGCAGAATTGTTCAGTGGATGATAAGGATTTCCTACGCATCTTCCGAGAATTCATTCCCATCACAAACTACGAAACTTACAAGCCATTCATAGCAAAGTTCTTTGCGACCCCTTGCAAGGAGGCTAATGTCAAAGACATGTTCGCCCCAGGGTTGCCTTACTTCTTTGCTATGTCCAGTATGACATCCGGCAAATCAGTAAAGACGTTCCCAAGATATCGGCCTCCCCCACATCTGGTGCACAACCCTCTTTATCTTGCGCTTCCCCAGTCAGAGGGAACCACCTTATCGCCAGCTTCCATGAGATATTCGCAAATTTTAAAAATAGATTGCGAAGACGGTCAGTCCAAGCAGGTGACAGTCTGCTCGTTGAGCATCGGCTTTCTGCGAATGGCAATGAACTGGGATCCCGAACATGACAATGAGAGGCTCGACTTATGGCGTAAGCCCGTCGTGTCACTGTCCCTTGTGCATACTGACCCCAGTCAAATTTCAGTGCCGGGGCAAACAGATCCATACGCGATTTCCTTGGCAAAGAGCTATCGCGCGTTCTTCGTTCTGAATGCTCTGTTTGCACTGGCAGACCGTCGGGTGACGATCATCCGCTTCTTCTTTGCCAATGTATTCGTCATTTTTTTGCAGTATATAGAGGATGAGTGGTCTCTGCTCATAGACTGCATCGAGAAGGGTATCATCCCGGATGTCGAGAACCTAGACCATTTGCGAGCACCTCTGGAGGTCATATTTTCTTGTTTGTTTTATTCCACTCGGCTCACAAGGTCTCTCAGAAACTGTTTAAGCCAAATCCTCTTCGTGCTGCAGAACTTCGGGAAATCGGGCCTCCTGGCATCCAGGGTTGGGCAACCCGCGTGTGGCCTCACTTAGAAAGGTTCATTGGGATTACTGGAGGTCCAGCTGCTACAGCCGTTTCTAAGGCATGTCAAGTGCGGAAGGTTTATGACCCAACTGACAGCTAAACCACCCACAAGCTTACTCACGTCCTTGGACCTTCTATTCCTACGCAAGCTACTGGTTATGGCAGCTCAGAGGGTAGCATGGCCCTACCGTACCACAAAGGCAATCCCAACATTGACTACAAGTTGATGTTTGTGGATGTGTTCACCGAGTTTCTGGACGTGCATTCCAATGAGCCTTCGGAGCGTTTACTGTCCATTGTAAGAACAGTTAATTGCATCACAGCTTTGTCTGCTCATCCCTACCGCAGTGGGAACTTGTACCTGGAGGGCATTATGAGCCTGTCTTGACGACTCGCAATGGCTTATGGAGATATCGCATTGGAGACGTCATTGCCGTTAAAGGCTTTGCGCCAGATGACGGATTGCCTGTTATCAACTACCTTCACAGGCGAGAGTGAGTTACCGCACTATCGGTTTTAGGAGGTGAACTAATTTTGATTTCGCCTGCTTCGGAAGAGGCGGACTTGTGATGGCATTCGGAACGACGTGCACCGAATCACAATTAACGGATGCGATCGTCTCTGCCGCCAATCGATGGATCGGTCAAATCATAGATTTCACCATTGTAGGCGACGACCGAGACACGCCTATTACTTATGGGTATTTGGTAGAAATTGGAGGAGAAATAGGTTCGCACTTACCACGCAGCGGGACTGAGCTAGACTGAGGTAATTGATATTCGTAGGCAAGAACACGAGAATGGCGACGCAGCAAGTTTTTGAAGATCTCATGGCGGCAAACGACGAGTTTCGTACTGCTTTCTGGCAAGGCCGAGCAAGAAAGCCGACCATTCGTCTCTTGGAGAAAGGCACATTTGCAGAATATCGCCAACAGAAGTGCAACAAGACGAACGTCTCGATATCCCAGGTGAAGGTTCCTGTCGTCCTATCCGACCCAACATTTAGGGAATGGCTCCTGCAACAAGTTGTAATTGAGCTGTAACAAAATCTGGTCGAAATTTGTCCGTTCGTGTATCGAATCGATTTACCCTTGGGTCGTTCTGTTGGATGTCTTCGCATTAACACGAATGATTTCAATGCCCGTTCATGCAACTACTTCAAACAAACGCCACACATTAGAGATACAGAAATGGAATCCCTGGGACACTGAGACGTCAGTACCAGCCTGTGAGCAGTGTTTTCACTCACAACAGTCAATCGATGCGGCTACGGCAGAGGCAACCACGCACATTGAGATACAGAACAGTCTTCTCATGACTGTTCTATATCTCAGTGTTGTGGACTGTAGCCTATAATAAGTTTGCTTGTTGATATGATTAGTGGGCAGGCGATGCTTTATAGCAGTTTTTTTAATGCCCAATTGTTGTCCATTCAGAGAATACCTTTATAGTAATTGTGAGTCATCGGGCTACGGCTGTGTTTGCTGTTGCCGATGGCAAGAGTTGCGACCATCGGTGTTCGATGTTCCGTCGGTCCCAGATCCCGGATCCTGGTATGATAACGAGGACTAGATATGATAACGGATACCAGATCCAGCCGGGTGATCCCAAGGTTTGGCCGAGATCCCGGGCCTCACATACTAGTACGTCGTGCTTGTTTTCTTCTGATTGGCAGCATCAAGTACTTCGGGTGAACTTACGAAAGACCTCAAGGCATCGAACTCATGATGAGATGGGTACCAAAGGAGTTTGCAGGATATGGATTTGATAAGCAATATTTGGCACTTCTACTCTGTACCGGCGTATATCCTATCTGGATTTTCCGTAAAATGGACCCTCGAAAGGTCGCAAGGTGAGTGATAAATTCTTTCCGCTGAATTTTCACGCCAGGTATCTTCCTCGACCCTCGCCTCCAAGATCTGTGACCGTCATAGTCTGGGACTCGTTCATCAGGCCCGTCTTAATCTAGAGAAAATTATAATATTCTTAATTAGGGTTAGTTTGACCTAAGCCGAAAACAATTGCCTATTAGACTCTCTGACCTATCGTAAATTGTATGTAATATCTAGCGTAAAGTCACAAAAGTATTTATCTATACAAGTATGAATTAACGAAGAAAGACTGGCACTTGTCAAGGGCATTACATAGTAGAAGTCCAGTCACGAGGAGCATTACAGCCGAAACACGGAGATGAGCGCTACGGTGTACATTGATAAGAGGTATAGAACTAGCCTGTTCCCTGTTTGTGATAAGGCGTGAGACCTTGTATAGGCTGTGGTTGTGACCAGGCGCACGAAAGGTGGAGGACCATTCGACGTACTAAGCCAGATGCTTCGGAGGGTGGAATATCGATGAAAACAGCATGGGGATGACCTTGGGAAGGGTCGAGAAAATAAAACGGACCCACACTACTCGATACCCTGTGTATGTGGTTACTCAGTGTTAATTTCCGTGAGCTAACATAATAATAATTCACCCTCGAATATTTTTGTGGAAGGCTGAGATACCTCGTCCATTGAGTCGCGTCATGATCAGAAAAACGACCAGCAACATAGAATAAATTTGAAAATGACAAAGTGGTTTGGCAACGTTCATGACGGCAGATGGCATTAATATTGACTTCTCTGTGCATGCCAATCATGTAAGAAAGACATGTATCCAATGAAGGAACGACCAGCTGGCCTGCCTGAGAAGAATGTCAGTGTCCTCACCCTCGTTGAATCCGTTTCACAGGATCTTACGCCATCAAGGGCAAGTGTAAGTGTCAGATGAACTCTCGTGCTTTCGGGCCGCACAAATCAAGGGTATTCGGTAAGGATTGGTCAGAAGAAAAGAGGCACCGGAATTGAAAAAGGGTACGTAGGATGTCATTATGTGAGTAACGAGACCTTGTTTGTTTGGACACATTCGTCTAACAGGTTCATGTGAGAGGCTGAGAGCCATGGTCTTTTGAGCCCATTGTAACCGCAGCGTTAAACCGTGTCTGATTACCTTGCGAAGCAAGGTCTAAGGCGAACCCCTAGTGGTGTAATGATTTGACGTCGGAAATTGCCGTTTCATCACAAAAATTGCTCATCCTAGACCTAACAATACATAGGTATATCTACGGTGTCAACACTGTCAACAATATCAGGGTTAGGGTCTATTATGTCTGAGCAGACTTGGAACCTCAAATTTCCAATGGACGGAGCATGTACGACGTGTTCCAGGCAAATAGATTATTATCTCAAATAGATTATTCAGACATTGTAAATCACACAGAGATATTCAGTTAAAGTCAGATATTGATTGTCATGACGAGAGTACAAAGTATTGTAAAGCGCTGTAATGTAAGGAACCTGGCGCACTAACAGGACATGACTGAATGAGAGAATCCTGAGACAGTATGGAAAGCAATGTCCTGAGGTGACAGAGGTAACAATGAGAGCACGACAGTGAGAGTCCCAGAGCGAGAAAAACAGTGCAACGAGGTAAAGTCCGAGTCCAATTTGAAGATGCAGCGAATCGAGGAGTGGCCGCCAGGTCCACAGAGCGATGGAGTCCTAACGAGCAATGAACTAATACCAATCAAAGAAAACCGAGTAACGACATAGTGAGTATAAGGCAAAATGAACATACCGATTCATCTATTTCCTGCGGGCCACACGTTTACCGCGACTCTTGGTTGGGTTGGCCACTGGCAGTTCCTCGTCCTTCGAGTCGTCGGATTCCTCTATCACGGTCACACGGCGCTTAGCAGTCTTACCAGTAGCTCGCTTGGCCTTCGGCGCTTTCTTCCGTTGTTTGATTGTAGTACTGAGCAAGTCGTCGTCGTCGTGTTCTGACGGAACCTCATCTGGCGTGAGTTCGCTGGGTGCCAGTGACTTTGACGGGCTGGGGGCATTCTGCAAGGGCCTGAGAGATCGAATGGTTGGCGGCGGGTGAAGTTCTGGTTCTGGGGCGACAGAAGATCGAACAATTGGCGGTGGGTGAAGTTCTGGTTCCGGGGTGACAGAACTTTGAGGCGGTGTTGGGATAGTCGGAGTAGGTTCAGCGGGTGCTGAAGGTTGTTTGGCGGCACTGGCACGAGCAGCCATTTGCGCTCGCATCTTGGCTAGGCCATTGATTGGAGCCGAGGAAGAGCCAGCCGCGTTACCTGGTCCGTTGTCGTCAATTATGGTTCCACCTTCACGTCCATTTTCATTCTTGAACAATGCCCTTGAGACAAAAGTAAGTAGTTAGATAAAACACGAGAAATGATGAGAACATACCTATTCCACCATTTGAGAAGTCCCTCTGCCCAATCTCTATCCTCGCACTCGCGAATGAAGTTGATGATATTGTAGTAGAAGGCTCGGTTATTGAATTCGCCGTCAGCTTCGGCCCATTTGTTCTTGTTGCTGATGGCGAAGCGTGCCTAGTAGTATATGAAACCAATCAGTCAGTCGTGTTAAGTACATCAATAAATATAAAACTCACCTGAACACAAGCATATGCTATGTGCTCCGCTTCGACGGTAGTCATGTCATGCAGGGATGCATTGCACAAACGCGTAGCACGTGAGTCGTCGCCTAATGCAGTAGATGGACCTGTAAAAATATGACGCATTATCTAGTAATTTGAAATATTAGTGAGATAACAATGCACATAGTCAACTAAACACGTACGCGCTCGAGGAAATAGCCCTGGAACAGGCCCTCGTGCATGGCGTCCTCGTTGTAGTTACTGGCAGGTGGCTTTCCGGCCCACAGAAACACCGGAAAGTCGATCGAAGTCATGCGAATCCGTCCTACCTCCATCCACTTTCGAGCCCTAAGACGCACAACATCAGTATGGAATATAGAACCAATAGAGTACTTACTGTGCAGGATCCTTCTTGAAATCTTCAAGTGCTGATATAGGACAAAGGAATGAAGCTAGCACAGGGTGGTTTATGCCCATATGCGCCCTAGACAGCGAGCCACCATTGTAGATAGTTGGCTTCAATGCTTCTTGTAAGGGTTCAGGAGCCGCATAGTGGCCGATCTGAACCTTTAGGCGAGTTGCGTCGTCTGAGCGTGTTCCGCTGATCACAGCGTTCATCTAGATAGCATATCAGTACATAGTATATGCGCATATATTAGCATACACTCACCTTCCGGGCAATCCGAGTGAGCTGCTTAGACTTCGGGTGATCAGCAATGAGGGGTCGGAGTCCTGGGGCCAAATGAAGCAACTGCTGATAGTTGCGCTTGTACCGATCGAGGGTATTGGTTGAACTAAAAAAGCCAAATCTGAGTATAGGATTGAACAAAATGAAAGTGGGACTTACAGAGTCGCAAGCCTTTTTTTGCGGGACTCACGCTCAGCCTCGAGCTCATCAAGTTCCCCGTTCTCTGCAGCCTGCTCCTGCTGCAGCAGAAAACCCACCCTTAAGAGTTTTTCTACATTGCAAAATAGATCGACACAACGTGCAATAGCACGCGCTGCCGCAAGGTACTCTTCTGGAACTTGGTCGGGATCCGAGTCGTCATTATCCTTAGACGGCTTAATTTTCCTGTTCAATATAAGTAGACTATATTATCTAGGCATAAGGAATTGGAATCTAACACTTACTTTGACTTTGGATTGCCTTTATCAAGACCTGCCATCGCAGATCTGTGTGAGTGTCCGCGTTTTTTGGACTTCTTGGGGCGAATATGGGTGCGCTCCATGGACGAGATAGACGAGTCACTACTACTACCATCACTGTCCGATGGATAGGGGGATTGGGGACGTTTGTGCGGCATAGTCAGAACGTAATGGTAGGACTCGAGATAGAGTTGCAAGTTCAAGGTAGTACCGCCCTGAATGTGGATTTCAATCTCAGATAGGAATGTATGTTTCTGTTTGGCAAGCTCTCTGTCTCAACTTTACCAAGTTCTCTCAGTGTGCGCTTTGACCAGTAAACGTTTAGGGCTGGAGTGTCACGGTATGTTTCTATTTACTTCTCTCAATGTCATGGTGCACTTTGACCAGTCCAATTCAGATCGACTTCACGCCGTCGGACCCACCGGTCACTCGCGCGCCTGCAGGTGGATTCAAGTTGGAGTTGGGTACAGGTATGCGGTAATACCTTTGTGGGCAAGGAGCTGTACTAATTTGCGCTTTGACCAGTCCAATTCAGATCGACTTCACACCGTCGGACCCGGTCACTCGCGCACCTGCAGGTGGATTCAAGTTGGAGTTGGGTACAGGTATGCGGTAATACCTTTGTGGGCAAGGAGCTGTACTAATTTGCGCTTTGACCAGTCCAATTCAGATCGACTTCACGCCGTCAGACCCACCTTTCTTTACCTTGTCGTTATTTGTTTGTATGTGATATGTTTCTATTTACCTTGATGTACGCCTTGACCAGCTCGACGTATGCTTTGACCAGCTCGAGGTGCGCTTTGACCAGTCCGATTCAGACTCAGACACTACCATCTTCCACCCTGCCCATGGATTGGGTACAGGTGCATGATCATAGCTTTGTAGGCAGGAGTTGGGCTAATTTAGGGTTAGTAGTGAATCGCAGGAGTTACCTGCAGTTGAAGGTGCGTTCATGATATACCCATTCTGCTTAGTCTCTGGATTCGCTATGATGTATCTTGTCCGTATGCTGCAATATAAAGCTTTCTGTTATACTGTGCTCGAGTCTGTCACATCCCATGGATGATCTTACCTGCCTTGGCTGCTCAAAGGCTTTCCCAACCCAGAAAAGCCTCAGTAACCATGAGGCTCGATGTGACGCTAGCAAAAGCCTTGATGCTGACGTCTATAAACAGCAGTGCCGCCTGGAGAAGCAAAGGCGTCGAAAAAAGAAGAGGAAACATGCTCATGACGAGTCCGCCTCACCACAAGGCCACAGAGATATGAGCCGTAATGCTCGTCGGCCGTCTCCCGACCAGATGGATGTTGACATCGTTGACAATGATCAATGGTTTGATGCTCACGCGGTATGTCATTTCAAAGTTATGATTGGTTTGTCTAACATTACTTTACAAGGATAAAAATATGGCAGGACCCTCTAACGCTGTCATTCCAGACCCGCCTATTCCTGATGCGCCTGCTATCATGTCTGCTCGTTCTGGCCGACGAATCCGCATGCCTGCTCGATATGCGGATTTTCTGCCAGCTGGACCTACCAATCTCCCGCATATACCTCCTCCTCCAAATAGCCCTCTTAACCGAGTTGTCGACAATCTCCCGAACCACCAGCCCATGCTTGTCCCCTACCAGACTACACCAGATTCAATGGGTCTTTTTCGCGTCTATGCACAACGACCCACTCTCATACCCATCGCAAATGAAGGCCTTGATGCAATTGCCGATGCCCCAAGCTTTGATACCCAGAGCAATCCTCATTTGGAGAGATCGCGCATTGTTCCTGGACTTCCCTCCCCAGATATCCGGCCTGAAGAGCTATTCTCTGCATTCAGTAGCCCAACAGCAGGCCTTCTCTTTTGCTGGCAGTACTCTGGATCGAACTCCAAGTCAAATGCTGAAATGAAACGCCTTGTGAGAGATTTTCTCGACGATGATGAGTATAGGAGAGAAGATGCGCGGGTCTACGATGATGTACGCGAGAAGAAATTTGTCCAAGACTATCTCAGGGATAGATCTAATCCGTTCCACGTGGAGAATGGCTGGCGCTGTTCTTCTGTCAACATTCGCTTGCCGAAAGAAAAGGTCAAGTTTGCGTCGGAAGAAGCAGCTCCTGAAATGGAGATCTCTGGCATTTATCACCGCCGCATCACTGACATCATCAAGTCGGTCTTTGAGGACAGCATCATCTCCACCTTTCATTTAACGCCTTTCCAACAGCAATGGTATATTTCTGAAGGTCGCACTGTCAAGGTTTATAGTGAGGCTTATTCCTCGCCCGCCTTTCTGGAAGCCTACAAGGAAATAAATGCACTTCCTCGAGATCCGGATGATAAACTCGAGCAAGTTGTGGCCTCGCTGATGATGTGGTCTGACAGTACTCATCTTGCTAGTTTCGGAGACGCATCTCTCTGGCCCTTTTATCTCTGTTTCGGAAATCAATCAAAGTACACACGAGGCAAACCGACAGCGTCTGCCTGTCATCATGTGGCATATATTCCAAATGTAAGTCCTGTGTGCAATCTATTAAGTTGATTGTACTAATTATCATCTATTAAGCTACCTGATGACTTCCAGGACTGTTATAGCCGTTTCTTTGGCGAGGCTTCATCCAGTGAAGTCTATACTCACTGTAAACGTGAACTCATGCAAGCCATATGGGCGCTTCTACTGGATGAAGAGTTTATGGACGCCTACAAAAATGGTATTGTAATTCGATGTGGTGATGGGATCACTCAACGTGTTTTCCCCCGCTTCTTTACTTACTCTGCAGACTATCCTGAAAAGTACGTGTTTTATTTTAAAATCTTATATTAATATCTGATCCTAGGTCTATTACTACAGGATTCTGCTTGCATGCATCAAGTTCCTGGGCGAATGCCCTTGCCCCCGCTGCTTGATCAAGAAAGAGGACATTCCGAATATGGGGACAAAGATTGATCTCAAGACCCGACAAGCAACCCAGCGTGTCGATGATGAACGACGTCATCGCAAGGTTGAGAAAGCCCGCAAACTGATTTTTAAACATGGTGTTGGTATCAGTGGCCGACGCATCAAGAAAATTTTACAAGATGAGTCGCTAGTTCCAACTCGGGCAAGTAATCTATGCACAAATCTTACATCTATAACTTATTATTTCATATCAGAATGCCTTCTCTACACGGTTCCTCGAATATATATTCAATTTTTTTTCGATGTTTGTCGTGGATTTACTTCACGAGTTCGAGTTGGGTGTGTGGAAAGCAATTTTCATACACCTAATGCGTATCCTTCTTGCTGCAGGTGGTACAGCAGTCAAAGATCTCAATTCCAGGTATGTCATAATGCTTTTCGCAACAGTAACGCAACACATCTAATACTATATACAGGTACCGCCAAGTTCCTACATTTGGCAGGGGAACAATCAGACGTTTTCATAAAAATGCATCTGCAATGAAGCGTCTGGCGGCCCGTGATTTCGAAGATATGCTGCAGGTAAGATTGATCTGGTCAGACACTCGGATCAGAATTTAATTGTGCCCTTCATTGCCAGTGCGCTATTCCAGTATTTGAGGGACTCCTCCCTCCCGATCACAATGAAATTGTTCTCGACCTCTTGTTCAACCTTGCTACCTGGCACGCTTATGCGAAACTTCGTATACATACTGATGATACCCTTGCGTTTTTCGACTCTGTGACTGTCATCCTTGGACAATCGGTTCGCAAATTTCAACGTACTATTTGTGCGTACTACCACACAACTGAACTCCCTAATGAATACGCTGCACGTGGACGCCGTGAGGCCGCATTAGCATCAAAACAGGCAGGCTCTGCAAACACGTTGCAAAGGTCTAACCCAAACCCAAAGGTGAAAACCTTGAATCTTTTCACCTACAAGTATCACGCGCTCGCTGACTACCCAAATACTATCCGGCGAGTTGGTACTTCAGATAGCTACTCAACACAACCGGTAAGTGATATTTTTGTCGTGTTATCCGTACTACATCTAATATTCTATAGGGAGAACTTGAACATCGTCGATCCAAGCGCCGGTACCCCCGCACAGGCAAGAAGAAAGATACAATGCTACTCAGCATCACCTCTCAAGAAGCTCAAGAACGGCTCATTGAGAAAGTAATTGCCGCACTTGCAGCAAAGCGCAACCCAAGACCAAAGCGTGCCCGGATGTCACCCTCGGCTCATTACTTTATTTCCAAATATGCTCGGACGAATGATGACATCACCTCTTGGTTAATTGAACGCAGAGATAGTGGCGACTTGTGTGATGCTGCTATTGAGGTAAGCTTCTTTTTGATATTTATATTCACAATTTCATTATTTTATCAGGGTTTTATTCCACGACTCAAGGACCATTTACTTGCTCGACTTCGCAACCTTGCATACGACAGAGATGAACACGAGTTTTCTGATGCTGACCGCGCATTAGTCCTGTTCACTGACAACAAAATATACCATCATAGTATTTTGCGTGTCAACTATACGACCTACGATCTCCGACGTGAACAGGACACCATCAATCCCCGTACACGTGCTAACATCATGGTTCTCTCCCATGAAGATGAGAAGATTCACCCCTACTGGTACGCTCGTGTGATTGGAATCTTCCATGTCAATGTGGAATACCGTCAGGACGACACACGAACATACTCATGTCCAACGCGCATGGACTTCTTATTTGTCCGATGGTTCCAACGGGATGGTTCAGCTGCAGGATGGGCTGCAAAAAGACTTCAACGCCTCGAATTCTTTGATGAAGACAGCCCTGATGCATACGGATTTTTAGATCCAGATTCTGTTATTCGTGGGGTGCACTTGATTCCGAGTTTTCAACATCGCTCAGACCCTCAAGATCCCGAGTCTGACTACCGTTTTCAATATATAAACATGTGCGCAGTTAATCTTGTTTATTATTGCTACCAAGTGCTAACATGTTTACGCTAAATATGTAGTTTTGTCAATCGAGACATGTTCATGAGGTTCCGAGGTGGGGGAATCGGTCACAAAGCTACCAGAAACTGGGATGATATTCTCCAACATGAGGAACACGGAGCTGAAGAAGAGGAAGAGGGTGATCTACTTGAAGAAATTGCTGATGGCGTATTAGATGCAGATACAGAGGAAGAGGAATGGGAAGGTATCGAGGACGACAATGGTGATAGCGAGAGTGACGAAGAAGAGGGTGATAACGAGGATAGAATCATAGCTGATGAAGGAGAGGAGCTTGATGATGATGTGCTTGCAGAGGAAGGATACGGCGCACTTTGATGTATTTCTCGATCGATAGCACCCCCGGCGCATCTAATTTTCATTTCCATTTTCTATTGCGCAAAGATTTTCATTACCGTATCTATATGACATTATCTATATATTGTAGTGTCTACGATATATCATATAGACACAAGGGCCATCTACTCATCGTCAGTGTGATAGTACGGTGAGGGAGAAGGTATCGTTCTGAGTTATTTGCCTGCATTCAAATGTCGCGCCGAGGTGTTGATGACATCACGCGGAATTGTTTGGTCATATGTTACGCCACCCTACCGTCCATATCGGGTAATTTCTCAGTTGAGCAATTTTTGTGATGTTCAACCTCAGCGCACCGCCAACCTCGGTCAGCATGAACCTCGCCTTTGTTTCAGCTTTAATCGAAATCCCTCGTCATTAATCATCGCAGACCCTCAGCCTCCTGTTCTCGTCACAGTCACCTCATTCTCAGTTCGCCGTCCCGAGTCTGTCAAAACCACTATGCGACTCTCGTCATTCTGTCAATGCCATACCCATTCATACTACCACTCACTCAATTTTTATACCCTTTTCTACTCTACCCTGTCAGGTGCAATGCTACTCCCTTCAGCCTCCGTTTTCACATAATCGATCTTAGTAGGCCCAGGAGAGCTCGAAGTCAGCGGCGCATTTATTTGCCAGAATCCCAATGCGGTTGAATGCAAACACAAGTGAGTCCACCATCGTGACAGTGTCTGTCACGATGGTGGACCGTCCGCGTCATATTAATTCCGGTCACAAGTAAGGTGTTCTCTTTCTACAGTGCCACGTCAAATGGTCATTATTCTTGTATTTGCTGCTATATTTGATTGACGCTCTTATCATAATGTCCTTGCAAGTAAGTACAAGCCGGCTGATACACGTAGTACAAATGACCTCTCAGCCAGAGTCTGAACAAAGTCCCTCTTTTTTTCCGTCCTTGCTGTCATCGGGCTCATGGTGTGCATTTTTATGAAATATTGGTCTTCTGGGATGCAGAACAGGGTGAGCGACTGTGGTACTCAGGTGGCTCGAATAATTCAACTAAAAAGAACCTAAGCCATGAATATTCCAAGTCTATAATCCATACAGTGAGTGCTACGATCTCGGGTCTGGTGATTAAAGTTAAAGATATTGGCGTTGCAAGAAATGTACAAGCGTCGACCAAATTCCTACAGCTCAATCACAACTCTTTCCAAGAACCATTCCTTGAACTTTAGGTCGGATTGGACGACGGGAACCTTCACTTGCGATATCGAGACATTTGTTTTGTCGCATTTCTGCCTGCGATATTCTGCAAAGGTGCCTTTCTCCAGGAGGCGAATGGTCGGCTTTCTTGCTCGGCCTTGCCAAAAAGCAGTGCGAAACTCGTCGTTTGCCGCCATGAGGTCTTCAAAAGTTTGCTGCGTTGCCATTCTCGCGTCCTTTCCTGCAAATATCAATTAACTCAGTCTAGCTCAGTCCTGTCACGTGGTAAGCACGAACCTATTTCTCCTCCAATTTCTACCAGATACCCATAAGTAATAGGCGTGTCTCGGTCGTCGCCTACAATGGTGAAATCTACGATTTGGCCGATCCATCGATTGGCGGCAGAGACGATCGCATTCGTCAATTGCGACTCAGTGCACGTCGTTCCGAATGCCATCACAAGTCCCTCTCTTCAAAAGCAGGTGCTATTAGTTCAGCTTCCAAGACTGATAATGCGGCATCTCACTCTCGCCTGTGAAGGTAATTGATAACAGGCAATCCATCATCTGGAGAGAAGCCTTTAATGGTGACGACATCCCCAAGGCGGTATCTCCATAAGCCATTGCGAGTCGTCAAGATGGGTTCGTAATGCCCTCCAGGTACAAGTTCCCACTACGGTAGGGATGAGCAGACAAAGCTATGATGCAATTAACAGTTCTTACAATGGACAGTACACGCTCCGAAGGCTCTTTGGAATGCACGTCCAGAAATTCGGTGACCAGATCCACAAATACCACCTTGAAATCAGTACTAGGGTCGCCTTTGTGGTATGTTATGGCGACACCACCCTCTGAGCTGCCATAACCAGGAGACTGTGTGGGGACAGAAGGTCCGAGTGTGTGAGTGATCTGGTGTTGCTAACTGTCAGATGTGTAATAAACCTTCTGCACTCGACATGCCTTGGGAACGGAGGCAGTAGCAGGACCTCCGGTGATCGCAACGAAATTTGTCAAGTAAGGCCACACGCGGACTGCCCAACCCTGGATGCCAGGAGGCCCGATTTCCCGAAGTTCCGCAGCACGAAGAGGATTTGGTCTAAACAGTTTCTGAGAGACCTTATGAGCTGAGTGGAATGTAACAAAACAAGACAAATATGACCTCCAGAGGTGCTCGCAAATGGTCTAGGTTCTCAACATCCGGGATGATACCCTTCTCGATGCAGTCGACGAGTAGAGACCACTCATCCTCTATATACTGCAACAAAATGACGAATACATTGGCAAAGAAGAAGCGGATGATCGTCACCCGACGGTCTGCCAGTGCAAACAGAGCATTCAGAACGAAGAACGCACGATAGCTCTTAACCAATGAAATCGCATATGGATCTGTTTGCCCCGGCACTGAAAGTTAGCTGGGGATAAGCATGCGCAAGGAACAGTGATGCGACGGGCTTACGCCATAAGTCGAGCCTCTCGTTGTCATGTTCGGGGTCCCAGTTCATTGCCATTCGCAGAAAGCCGGTGCTCACCGAGCAGACTGTCATCTGCTTGGACTGACCGTCTTCGCAATCTATTTGCAAGGTTTGCGAATACTTCAGAGAAGCCGGTGATAAGATAATCCCCTCTGACGGAGGAAGTGCCAGATATAGAGGGTGGTGCAACAGGTGAGGGGGTGGCCGATATTTTGGGAATATCTTTACTGATTTGCCGGATGTCATGCTGGACATGGCGAGGAAGTAAGGCAGTCCTGGGGCGAACATATTCTTGATGTCAGCCTCCTTGCAAGGGGTTGTAAAAAACTTTGCTATGAACGGCCGGTAAGATTCGTAATTTGTGGTAGGGACGAATTCTCGGAAGCTGCGCAAGAATTCTAGATTGTCCTTTGGGTCGCCCTGTGCGATAGCCTCACGGAATTTGGCCAACTCAGGAGCATCCTGCGCAAACTGAGACGCAGAATTCGGTCGTATAAACTCGAGCAAAGCTCGATCTACGCGATCCTTCAGCTGCTGAGATAGTTCAGCGGACAAGGTGTCCAGGAGATCTGTTTCAGGACGAGACATGGCTACACTCTGATGTGGGGTTAGAATGCAACTTTATATAGTGGGCGACTTATAGCCTGTAGGATTACCGCGACGCATCTCAGACTGGTCGGACACAAGTTTGTCATGAGGCTAACATCCTTCACGACCAGTCCGCCTGGCCGCTCGAAACTCTACATTTCGGTTCAAGGCCAGAATGATCCTTTGTGGTAAGTGATCCTAGCTTTATAGCAGATGACAAGATGTACCTGGGTATGTTCACGTGAGGGTTTAGTGCTTGGCTCGCAAGCCCAAGTATCATAATGAGTGCACATACATGATAGCAGGCGCGTGCGATGATCGCGAATATTGGGCAACGAACACTACGTGCGCATCTGGTAAGCCCGAGAGGCCAACGGTACCAAATGTATATGAGAATAATCTACTCTAGGTAAAGTTGAAGCAGAAAGAGGATAGGTCGGTCCTTCTTCTTTATAGATGTTGTGCAATGTACATGTGTAGCTCCATGAGTAATCAAATTTGAAAGTTGTAACCGAACATACGGAACAACTTTTACACAACTAGAATGTCGTGGTGCAGTATGCAAGAGACTGCATTCATCCGGAATCGCCTCAGCTTCGGCCAGACTGTCTCAAGAGGGTAGCCAACATATTTTCCTCATGTGGGAACTTCAGCAATCTAAGGAGTATGCCATGACACAGCAGTCTTACGGACCTTGAAAGATAGCTTAAGAGGACACAAACCCTTCCTTCTGAATAAATTTTCTTGAAGCTATGACCGTTTGATTTTGGCCGGATCTAAGGACAAATGTGGCCAACGTGAATCTTACGATGATGTTTGTGGAATATGACGCCTTGGGCCGAGAATCTGCCTACGAGAGTAATGCCATGTCTCGGCACAATTTTATTGTTATAGTTAGAATCGAGTCAGACCTTGGAAGAAAGAAAGCAGCGCTAGACGTTTCTTCAGTTCGGAGCCATCATGCATGTGGCTCGTGGTCAACTTCAAAGATCAGTGAAATTTGTAAACCAGCGACAACAAAGGAGTTGTTATGTAAAACCTTCCTCGAGTTATCCTCATAGATCAGACTCAACGCGCGTCAGCGATCAACTCAGGGCTAACAACAACAAGCTAACGAATGAACTGCAGATGACAATGCACACCACAGACCAACCATCAAACACAAGCACATGGCACTCCATCCGT
>Ga0310811_10003613_pt1 | contig 19478 bp, 20 predicted proteins | sample YCmetagenome_FD_207642 | JGI IMG/M metagenome (GOLD analysis project Ga0310811, IMG submission 207642) | Soil microbial communities from experimental microcosm in Duke University, North Carolina, United States - YC | ecosystem: Engineered > Artificial ecosystem > Soil microcosm > Unclassified ...
TACCGGCAACGCCAATCCGGCCGGCCCGCACCTGCATTTCGCGATATTCCGGATGAACCCGGGCGAACGCTGGTGGCAGGGGACCGCGATCAATCCCTATCCGCTGCTTGCCGGAAAGCCTCCAAGAGGCTAGGGGCCGCGCCAGATTGGGCGGTCCGCCGCCCGCGGCTCTTTTTCATCTCTCTGGCATATAGGCGATCACAATGAAGATCAGCGGCGTCGACATTCGTCCCGGCAACATCATCGAATATGAAGGCGGCATTTGGCGCGCCGTGAAAATCCAGCACACCCAGCCCGGCAAGGGCGGCGCCTATATGCAGGTTGAGCTGAAGAACCTCATCGACGGCCGCAAGAACAATGTCCGCTTCCGTTCGGCCGAGACGGTCGAGCGCGTCCGGCTCGACACCAAGGACTTCCAGTTCCTCTACCATGACGGCGACCAGCTCGTGTTCATGGACAAGGACAATTACGAGCAGGTCCAGCTGCCCGAGGATTTGATCGGCGAGCCCGCGGCCTTCCTGCAGGACGGCATGGACGTGGTGATGGAGCTTCACGAAGAGCGGCCAATCAGCGTCCAGCTGCCCGACACGGTCGAAGCGACGATCGTCGAGGCCGACGCCGTGGTGAAGGGCCAGACGGCCAGCTCCAGCTACAAGCCGGCAATGCTCGACAATGGCGTGCGCGTGATGGTCCCCCCGCACATCAGCGCCGGCACCAAGATCGTCGTCGACGTGTACGAGCAGACCTACGTCCGGCGCGCGGACTAATGGTTTCCCATTCCGGCCTGATCACCGTCATGACCCGCGCCGCCCGAAAGGCGGCGCCCCGGCTTCGTCGCGATTATAACGAAGTCGAGCAGCTGCAGGTGTCGAAAAAGGGGCCGGCCGACTTCGTGTCGATGGCCGACAAGCGCGCCGAGCAGACCATCTTGGACGAGCTTAAGAATGCTCGGCCCGACTGGGGAATCATTAGCGAAGAGACAGGCGAGATTGCCGGCGATCCTTCAAAGCCGCGCTGGATCGTCGACCCGCTCGATGGCACGACCAACTTCCTCCATGGCGTGCCGCACTTCTCGATTTCGATCGCGGTCGAGGAACCATTGCCGGGAGGCAAGACCGGCATCAGTCACGGCCTGGTCTACCAGCCGCTGACCGACGAGACATTCTGGGCCGAAAAGGGTCGGGGAGCCTGGCTCAACGAACGCCGGTTGCGCGTTTCCGCGCGCCGTAACCTCGACGAAGCGCTGGTCGGAACCGGCATTCCCCATTTCGGCCGTGGCGACGTTGCCCGCTGGTCGCGGATTTTCGGCGCCATCGCGCCCGAAGTTTCCGGTATTCGCCGCCTCGGCTCGGCCGCGCTCGACCTCGCATGGGTCGCGGCGGGGCGGTACGATGGCTTCTGGGAAGACGATCTCGATATCTGGGACACAGCCGCCGGCGTGCTGCTGGTCAAGGAAGCCGGTGGCTTCATCAGCGATTATCGCGGACAGGACCGGATGGCCGAACGCCGCGAATATCTGGCGGCCAGCGGCGAACTGCACAGCAGGCTGCACAAGCTGCTGGCGGGAGCGCTTCGGTGATCCTTGCTGCCGTCGTGGTGCTGGGCCTGGCCGTCCAGCCGACGACGGTCCTCACCATCGATCCCAGCCATCGCTTGGTCGAAGGCGTCGCGACCGACGGCGCTACGATTTTCGTGTCGAGCGTACTCGACCGGCAAATTTTGGCGTGCGCCAAAAGCTGCCGAACAATCGCGACCCTGCCCGAGGGGCTGCATCCGCTTGGAATCGCCTTTGACTGGGGCCGCAAGCTGCTGTGGATCGCCGCGGATTGCCCGGAGATCGCCGGAATTGCGAATTGCGAACGCGGTGCGCTGGTCGCGATCAACCGAAGCGGCAAAGTCAGAGGCCGGTTCGCCCCGGCGAAAGATTCGTTCCACCCGGGCGACGTGTTTGCATCGCAGAGCGGGATATTCGTCAGCGACAGCCAAAACGGCCTGATATGGTCCCTTCTGCCGCGCCGGCCCGGCCTTCGGACGGTTAACCGCCCGGGCGACGGCAAAAGTGCGCAGGGAACGGCGCTGACGCCATCCGGCCTCGAGCTAATCGTCGCCGACTATGCCCGAGGGATCGGGCGCATCGATCTCAAGACAAAGGCGACCACCTGGCTTCCGCGGCAGGATGGCAAGCCGTCAGTCGGGATCGATGGGTTGGTACGGTGCGGCAGCAACTACGTCGGGATTTACAATGGCGGTGCGGCGCCCGCCCGCGCCTGGCTAATCCGGATGCGGCCGGGAGGTATTGAGCGGACCGAGCTGGTCGATGGCCTGACGCTCACTGATCCGACGCAGGCCGCATTTGACGGCAAGAGGCTGCTGCTGGTGTCGGATTCCGGATGGGAACGCGTCGGCAAAAGGGAAGCGACGCGGCGCACGGGGGCGCAGATCATCGCCATTCCGGCCGGCAAGGATTGCAAGCCACTCTAATTCACCTTCTTGCGAGTCATTCTCACCGTTTCTGGCGCTTGCCCGCTCTAACCGAGCGTCCTAAAGCGCCGCCAACCCAGTAACCCCCGGGAGCCCTCCTTTGGCAAATGTCGCCGCCGGATATCTGCCGATCCTCTTGTTCCTCGCCATCGCGCTCGCGCTGTCGACGGCGTTTGTCGTGCTGCCGATGCTGGTCAGCCGGCTGACCGGCACGCACAAGCCGGACGCGGAAAAACTGAGCGAATATGAGTGCGGCTTTCCCGCCTTCGACGACAGCCGCGCCCAGTTCGACGTTCGCTTCTACCTGGTCGCGATCCTGTTCATCGTATTCGACCTCGAAGCGGCATTCCTCTACCCGTGGGCGGTCAGCCTGATGGGAACCGGCTGGGTCGGCTGGATCGCGATGATGATTTTCCTCGTCGAGCTTGCCCTTGGCCTTGCCTATGCCTGGAAGAAGGGAGCGCTCGAATGGGAGTGATGCTTAGCCCCGGGCGCAACCCCAACATCACCGAGGAAGAAGTCGCGCGCGCCGCCGGGCTGGTGCCCGGAAGTGTCGAGGAAACCAAATTCCTCGAGATGCGCAAGGAGCTGGACGAGAAGGGCTTCCTCGTCACCACGACCGAGGATCTGTTCACCTGGGCGCGCACCGGCTCCCTGTGGTGGATGACCTTCGGCCTCGCCTGCTGCGCGGTCGAGATGATTCACGTCAACATGCCGCGCTACGACCTCGAGCGCTTCGGCGCCGCGCCGCGCGCCAGCCCGCGCCAGTCGGACGTGATGATCGTCGCCGGCACGCTGTGCAACAAGATGGCAAGCGCCCTGCGCAAGGTGTACGACCAGATGTCGGAGCCGCGGTATGTCATCTCGATGGGCAGCTGCGCCAATGGTGGCGGCTATTATCACTACAGCTACTCGGTGGTGCGCGGATGCGACCGGATCGTGCCGGTTGACATCTATGTTCCCGGCTGTCCTCCGACTGCCGAGGCACTGCTCTACGGCATCATGCAATTGCAGCGGAAGATCCGTCGCGAAGGGACGATCGACCGGTGAGGATGCCAGCACCCGTGATCCGGGCCCGCGAGGGCTTCGTTGATGCTTATCGCGCGGCTATCGGCGATGCGTTCGTGGCCTCGCGCGACCATGTCGATGAGCTGACCGTCACCGTCAAACGCGATGCGCTGGTCGATGCCTGCCGCATCGCTCGTGACAAGTTCGGCTACCAGCAGCTGATGGAGATCGCCGGGGTCGACTATCCCGAGCGGCCCGAGCGGTTCGAGGTCAATTACCACCTGCTGTCTGTCACCGAGAACCACCGTTTCCGGATCAAGGTCACGACCGATGAGGATACGCCGGTGCCGAGCGTTACCGGCCTTTGGCCGGTTGCCGGCTGGCTCGAGCGCGAGGTGTTCGACCTTTACGGCGTGACTTTCGCCGGCAATGCAGACCTTCGCCGTATCCTCACCGATTATGGGTTCGAGGGCTATCCGCTGCGCAAGGACTTCCCGCAGACCGGCTATGTCGAGCTGCGCTACTCCGAGGCAGAGAAGCGGGTGGTGTACGAGCCGGTCGAGCTGCCGCAGGATTTCCGCAATTTCGACTTCCTGATGCCGTGGGAGGGCGCCGAGTATCGTTTGCCGGGCGACGAGAAGGCTGTCGGCCAGGCGCCAGGTGCGCCGAGCCCGGCTCCGGCTCCAAGCGCGGCCCCGAAGGTCGATGCCAAGGCGCCTCCGGCACAGCCCAAGACCACTGACGCCGCCGACAAGACAGGTGCGGGCGCGAAGACCAACAAGGCCGCGGCGAGGAAAAGCAAGGCGGCGCCCAAGGCCAAGGGCGAAGGCCAGCCCAAGGGCAAGAAGTCATGAGCGAAACCCTCGACATCATGGTCGGCGCGCCGAACCAGCAGGCCGGTCCCAAGCCGACCGCCGGCGACGATACGATCAGCAATTACACGATCAACTTCGGCCCGCAGCACCCGGCTGCGCACGGCGTCCTCCGCCTGATCATGGAGCTGGACGGGGAGATCGTCGAGCGGGTCGATCCGCACATCGGCCTGCTCCATCGCGGCACCGAGAAGCTGATTGAATATCGCACCTACGCCCAGGCGCTGCCGTACTTCGACCGGCTCGATTACTGCTCGCCGATGTGCATGGAGCACTCGTACGTGCTGGCCGTCGAGAAGCTGATGGGCCTCGAGGTGCCGCTGCGCGCCCAATATATCCGCGTGCTGATGGCGGAACTGACCCGCATCTCCAACCATATGCTGAACCTCGGCAGCCACATCATGGACGTCGGCGCGATGACGCCGAACCTGTGGCTGTTCGAAGTGCGCGAGGACACTCTCCAATTCTACGAGCGCGTGTCGGGCGCCAGGATGCACGCCAACTACTTCCGCGTCGGCGGCGTCCACCAGGACATTCCCGAAAGCGTGCTGGCCGACATGGGCACCTGGCTCGACACGCGCATGCACCTGTTCGAGGACGCGATCAGCCTGGTCGCCGACAACCGCATCTTCAAGCAGCGCAATGTCGACATCGGCATCGTCAACAAGGAAGATTCGCTGGCCTGGGGCTTCTCCGGGCCGATGATCCGCGCCGCCGGCATCGCCTGGGACCTGCGCAAATCGCAGCCCTACGAGGTCTATGACCGGATGGAGTTCGACATTCCGGTCGGCACCCGCGGCGACTGCTACGACCGCTTCATGGTCCGGGTCGAGGAAGTGCGGCAGTCGGCCAAGATCATGCGCCAGTGCCTCAAGGAAATGCCGTCAGGCCCGATCGGCACGCTCGACCGCAAGGTGTTCCCGCCCAAGCGCGCCGAGATGAAGCAGTCGATGGAGGCCCTCATCCATCACTTCAAGCTCTACACCGAGGGCTATCACGTCCCGGCCGGCGAGGTTTACGTCGCGACCGAAAGTCCCAAGGGTGAATTCGGCGTCTACCTGGTCGCGGACGGCACCAACAAACCCTATCGCTGCAAGATCCGCCCGACCGGCTTCTCGCACCTCCAGGCGATGGATTTCATGATGAAAGGCCACATGCTCGCCGACACCACCGCGGTCTTGAGCGCCATCGACGTCGTGTTCGGGGAGGTCGACCGCTAATGGCCGAACGCGCTTTCGCCCCTGACACGCCCGAGCTTCGCGCCGAGTGGGGCGGCTTTGCCTGGGACCCGGCCAACGCCAAGGCCGCGGCAGAGATCGTCGCCCGCTATCCGGCGGGCCGGCAGGCTTCGGCCTCGATCCCGTTCCTCGACCTCGCCCAGCGCCAGGTCGGGGCGATGACCGGGACCCAGGGCTGGCTGCCGATCCCGGTGATCGAATTCGTCGCGCGGGAGCTCGACATGCCGCCGGTCAGGGTGATGGAGGTCGCCAGCTTCTACACCATGTTCAATCTCGCCCCGGTCGGCAAATTCCACGTCCAGGTGTGCGGCACCACGCCCTGCATGCTGCGTGGGTCGGACGATGTGCTGTCGGCCTGCTACAAGCGCGGGCTCAAGAAGGGCCGCACCACCGACGACGGCATGTTCACGCTGACCGAGGTCGAATGCCTCGGCGCCTGCGCGAATGCGCCGATGGTCCAGATCAACGACGACAATTACGAGGACCTCACAGAGGACAGCATGAAGGCGATCCTCGACGCGCTGGCCAGCGGCCTGAAGCCCAAGATCGGCCCGCAAGTCGATCGCCAGACAAGCTGCCCGGAAGGCGGCCCGACCACGCTCAAGAAGATGGCCGAGCGCAACTACGACTATCGGGGGCAATGGTAATGGGCCTGATCATCGGCATCATCATCGCGATCCTGCTTTTGGGACTGTTGTTCAAGCTGCTCAAGATCGCGATCATCCTCGCCCTGGTGGTCGGCGGGTTCATGCTCGTGCAGCAGAAGTTCGGCGGGAAGCAGCTGAAATGAGCGGCATCACTTCCCTCACCGACAAGGACCGGATCTTCACCAACCTCTACGGCTTCCAGGGCGCGGACCTGAAGTCGAGCCAAGCGCGCGGCGACTGGGACAAGACCGCCGACTTGATGAAGCAGGGCCAGGACGAGATCATCGAGGTCGTCAAGGCGTCTGGCCTGCGCGGCCGCGGCGGGGCCGGTTTCCCGACCGGCATGAAGTGGAGCTTCATGCCCAAGCAGCCGACCGCCGGCCGGCCCAACTTCCTGGTGATCAACGCCGACGAATCCGAGCCGGGCAGCTGCAAGGACCGCGAAATCCTCCGCCACGACCCGCACAAGCTGGTCGAAGGCGCGCTGATCGCCGGCTTCGCCATGCGCTGCCGCGCCGCCTACATCTACGTCCGCGGCGAATTCATCGTCGAGACCGAGGCGCTGCGTAAAGCGGTCGCTGAGGCCTATGACGCCGGCCTGCTCGGCAAGAATGCCGCCGGTTCCGGTTACGACTTCGACGTGTTCGTCCATCGTGGCGCGGGTGCGTACATCTGCGGCGAAGAGACGGCGATGCTCGAAAGCCTGGAGGGCAAGAAGGGCCTGCCGCGCCTCAAGCCGCCGTTCCCGGCCGGGGCCGGCCTCTACGGCTGCCCGACCACGGTCAACAATGTCGAGAGCATCGCGGTCGTCCCGACCATCCTCCGCCGCGGCGCGGCCTGGTTCGCCGGCTTCGGGCGGGAGAAGAACGAAGGCACCAAGCTGTTCCAGATCAGCGGCCATGTGAACTGCCCGTGCGTGGTCGAGGAAGCCATGTCGATCCCGTTCCGCGAGCTGATCGACAAGCATGCCGGTGGTATCCGCGGCGGCTGGGACAACCTCCTCGCCGTGATCCCCGGCGGTTCGTCGGTGCCGCTGGTTCCTGCCGAGCAGATCATGGACGCGCCGATGGACTTCGACGGGCTGAAGGACCTCGGCTCCGGTCTCGGCACCGCGGCCGTCATCGTCATGGACAAGTCGACCGACATCGTCCGCGCGATCAGCCGCATCAGCTATTTCTACAAGCATGAGAGTTGCGGCCAGTGCACCCCGTGCCGTGAAGGCACCGGCTGGATGTGGCGGACGATGGAGCGCCTCCGCGAAGGCGATGCGCACACCTCGACCATCGACAAGCTCTACGACGTCACCAAGCAGGTCGAAGGGCATACAATCTGCGCGCTGGGAGACGCCGCCGCCTGGCCGATCCAGGGCCTGATCCGCCATTTCCGCCCCGAGCTCGAGCGCCGCATCGCCGAGCGCGAAGGCCATGTCGCTGAGGCTGCCGAATAATGCCTAAAGTCACCGTCGACGGCGTTGAAATCGAGGTCCCCCAGGGCGCGACCGTGCTGCAGGCGTGCGAGCTGGCCGGCAAGGAGATTCCGCGCTTCTGCTACCACGAGCGGCTGTCGATTGCCGGCAATTGCCGCATGTGCCTGGTCGAGGTCGCGCCGGGGCCGCCCAAGCCGCAGGCGAGCTGCGCGCTGCCCGCCGCCGAGGGCCAGGCGATCAAGACCGACACGCCGATGGTCAAGAAGGCGCGCGAAGGGGTGATGGAGTTCCTGCTCATCAACCACCCGCTCGACTGCCCGATCTGCGACCAGGGCGGCGAATGCGACCTGCAGGACCAGGCGATGGCCTATGGCCGCGGCCATTCGCGCTACGAAGAGAATAAGCGGGCGGTCGACGACAAATATTTCGGGCCGATCGTCAAGACCTCGATGACTCGCTGCATCCAGTGCACCCGCTGCGTGCGCTTCGCCGAGGAAGTGGCCGGGACGCCGGAAGTGGGGATGCTGTTCCGGGGCGAGGATGCCCAGATCACCACCTACCTCGAGGGGGCATTCCATTCTGAGCTGGCCGGCAATTTGGTCGACCTTTGCCCGGTCGGCGCGCTGCTCAGCAAGCCTTACAGTTTCGAGGCGCGGCCGTGGGAGCTGCGCAAGGTCCCCGGGATCGACGTGATGGACGCGGTGGGCACTAACATCCGCATGGACGTCCGCCAGCGACAGGTGATGCGCATCCTGCCGCGCATCAACGACGCGGTGAATGAGGAATGGGCCCACGATAAGACGCGGCACCATGTCGACGCGCTGGTCAGGAACCGGCTCGACCGGCCATGGGTGCGCGACGGCAAGGGCAAGCTCAAGGAAGCAAGCTGGGGCGACGCGCTCGCCGTCTTCGCCAAGCAGTTCAAAAAGGCCGGCAAGAAGGTCGCGGCGATCGCCGGCGACCTGCTCGACGCCGAGACGATGTATGCCGCCAAGGCGCTGTTGGCGGGAGCGGGATCGACCCTGCTCGAAGGGCGGCAGACCGGGCTCGACTATGATGTGACGTCGCTGGCCGCGGTGCGGTTCAATACGCCGATCGCCGAGATCGAAAACGCCGACCTTGTCCTGCTGGTCGGGTCGAACGTCCGCTGGGAAGCGCCGCTGGTCAACACCCGCATTCGCAAGGCGGTCCGCAAGGGCGCCAAGGTATTCGCGATCGGGCCGGAGGTCGATCTGACCTACAGGGTCGAATGGCTGGGCGATGAGCTGTCGCTGCTCGGCAAGCTGTCCAAGGAAGCGGCCGATGCGATCAAGGATGCCAAGAAGCCGGTGATGATCGTCGGGCCGGGTGCGCTGGGCAAGGGCGCCCTGGGCGCCGCGCTTGCAGCGTCCAAGCCGTTCATCAAGGACGGCTGGAACGGCTTCAATGTGCTGCACATCGCCGCGGCGCGAATGGCAAGCCTGCTACTCGGCTACGCGCAAAAGGGCGGCATCGCCGACATCGAGAAGGCCAAGCCGGAGCTGGTGATCCTGCTCGGCGCCGACGAAGTCGCGGCCGACCGCTTCAAGGGCGCGTTCAAAGTCTATGTCGGCCACCATGGCGACGCCGGCGCGGCCAATGCCGACCTGGTGCTGCCGGGCGCGGCCTATGCCGAAAAGCATGGCACCTACGTCAATATCGAAGGCCGGGTGCAGCACAGCGAGCGGGCCGCCTTCGCGCCGGGCGACGCGCGCGAGGACTGGACCATCTTCCGTGCACTGAGCGACCTGATCGGCAGGCCGCTGCCGTTCGACCGCTTCGACCAGCTGCGCGCGGCGATGATCGCCGAAGTGCCGGAGCTTGGACAGGACGGCATCATCGACATGCCCTGGTCGCCTCCCAAACTCGACGCCAAGGTGTCGGGCCCGGTCGGCTATCCGATCAAGGATTTCTACCTGACCAACGCCATCTGCCGCGCCAGCCCGACCATGCGCCGCTGCTCCGAAGAGTTGGTCCATGGCCATGAGTATCTGGAGGCCGCGGAATGACGGCCTGGTTCCAGGGCACCTGGCTAGGTCCGGACGGCGGGTGGTTCGTCGCCAACCTCATCCTGATCCTGCTTATCGCCCTGCCGCTGATGCTGGCGGTGGCGATGATCATCTATGCCGAGCGCAAGATCTGGGCGGCGATCGCGCTTCGCCGCGGACCGAATGTGGTCGGACCATGGGGGCTGCTGCAAAGCTTCGCCGACGGTCTGAAGGTTTTCCTCAAGGAAACGATCATTCCGTCGAGCGCCAACAAGGGCCTGTTCCTGATCGCCCCGATCATCACCTTCACGGTTGCGCTGATCGTCTGGGCGGTCGTGCCGTTCGGCGCCGGCGTGGTGCTGACCGACATCAATGTCGGCCTGCTCTATGTCCTCGCAGCAAGCAGCCTCGGCGTCTACGGCGTGATCATCGCCGGCTGGGCGTCCAATTCCAAATATCCCTTCTTCTCCGCGCTCCGTGCCGCGGCGCAGATGGTCAGCTACGAAGTGTCGATCGGCTTCGTTTTGATCTGCGTCGTGCTCTACGCCGGCACCTTCAACCTGACCGGCATCGTCATGGCGCAGAAGGGCAATGTGCTCGGTATCCTCAACGGGTTCGGCTTCAACCCGCTGCTGTTCCCGATGGCGGTGGTTTTCCTGATCAGCTCGATGGCTGAAACCTTCCGCACCCCGTTCGACCTGGTCGAGGCGGAGAGCGAGCTGGTCGCGGGTCACCAGACCGAATATTCGTCGATGAGCTTCGCGCTGTTCTGGCTCGGCGAATATGCCAACGTCATCCTGATGTGCGCATTGAACGCCATCCTGTTCTGGGGCGGTTTCCTGCCGCCGCTGAATGTCGATTTGATCCCCTGGTTCGATATTCCCGGCTGGATCTGGCTGGTCGGCAAGATGTGTTTCTTCTTCTTCGTCTTCGGCTGGGTGAAGGCGACCGTGCCGAGGTATCGTTACGACCAGCTGATGCGGCTTGGCTGGAAAATCTTCCTTCCCCTGTCGCTGCTGTTTGTCGCGCTGATCAGCGGCTGGCTGATGTGGACAAAGTACGGAGTGGCGGCATGATCGCGCGCACCATCAAGGCCTTCACGCTGTGGGAGTTCGTCAAGGCGCACGCCCTCACTCTCAAATACTTCTTCAAGCCCAAGGCGACGATCAACTATCCGTATGAGAAGACGCCGACCTCGCCCCGTTTCCGCGGCGAGCATGCGCTGCGCCGCTACCCGAACGGCGAAGAGCGCTGCATTGCCTGCAAGCTGTGCGAGGCGATCTGCCCCGCCCAGGCGATCACCATCGAGGCCGAACCGCGCGAGGACGGCAGCCGCCGCACCACCCGCTACGACATCGACATGGTGAAGTGCATCTATTGCGGCCTGTGCGCCGAGGCCTGCCCGGTTGATGCGATCGTCGAAGGACCGAACCTCGAATTCGCCACCGAAACGCGCGAGGAATTGCTCTACGACAAGGTGAAACTGCTCGAGAATGGCGACCGCTGGGAACAGGCGATTGCCGCCAACCTTGCCGCCGATGCGGCCTATCGGTAGGCGGCGCGCAACCTCATGATCGCAATCTTCGCCTTTTACCTGTTCGCGACGCTAACCACCGCTTCGGCGGTGGCAGTGATCTTCGCGCGCAACCCGGTCCACAGCGTGCTGTGGCTGATCATGGCCTTCTTCAATGCTGCCGGCCTGATGTTGATCCTCGGCGCCGAGTTCATCGCCATGCTCTTGGTGATCGTTTACGTCGGCGCTGTGGCGGTGCTCTTCCTGTTCATCGTCATGATGCTCAACATCGATTTCGCCCAGCTGCGGTCCGGCTTCACCAGGAACATGCCGTTCGGCCTGCTGGTGGCGCTGGTGCTGCTGGCCGAAATCATCGTCGCGGTCTCGGCATGGAAGGCGGGGCCGGTGACCGGCAACGTCCAGCCGGCGGCCGTCACCCAACCCAACATCGAGGCGATCGGCGAGCTGCTCTACACCCGCTTCCTGTTCCCGTTTGAAATCGCCGGACTGATCCTGCTGGTGGCGATGATCGGCGCGATCGTGCTGACTCACCGCAGTCGCGGCGACGTCCGCGGGCAGAAGGTGTGGAAGCAGGTCGACCGCCGCCCGGACGAGGCGATCAAGCTTGAGCAGCCCGCGGTGGGCGAGGGGGTGAAGCTGTGATTGGCCTGACCCATTATCTCGCCGTCGCGGCGATCCTGTTCACACTGGGCGTGCTCGGCATCTTCCTCAATCGCCGCAACATCATCCTGATGCTGATGGCGATCGAGTTGATCCTGCTCGCCGTGAACATCAACCTGGTCGCTTTCAGCGCCTTCCTCGGCGATCTGGTCGGTCAGGTGTTCGCCATGTTCGTGCTGACCGTCGCCGCGGCGGAAGCTGCGATCGGCCTCGCCATCCTCGTCATCTTCTTCCGTCGCCGCGGCTCGATCGCGGTCGACGACGTCAACCGGATGCGCGGCTGATGCACCCTGTAATCTTCATCGTTTTCCTGCCCCTGCTCGCCGCGATCGTCGCCGGGCTGGGCGGCCGGGTGATCGGCAAGACCGCCGCCAAGGTGGTCACCACCGGGTCGCTGTTCGTCGGTGCGATCCTGAGCTGGCCGATCTTCCTGAGCTATGTCGCCGGGTCGGCCGAGCCGGCTGTCGTGCCGGTACTGAAGTTTATCGAAAGCGGGGCTCTCAACGTCGACTGGGCCCTCCGTGTCGATACGCTGACCGCGGTGATGCTGGTGGTGGTCACGACCGTGTCGTCGCTCGTTCACCTCTACAGCTGGGGCTATATGGAGGAGGACCCGAGCCAGCCTCGCTTCTTCGCCTATTTGTCGCTGTTCAGCTTCGCCATGCTGATGCTGGTCACCGCCGATAGCCTGGTGCAGATGTTTTTCGGCTGGGAAGGCGTCGGCCTCGCCTCCTACCTGCTGATCGGTTTCTGGTACCACAAGCCCTCGGCCAACGCCGCGGCGCTGAAGGCGTTCGTCGTTAACCGCGTCGGAGACTTCGGCTTCAGCCTTGGCATCTTCGGTACCTTCCTGGTGTTCGGCACCGTCTCGATCCCCGCGATCCTCGCCGCGAGCCCGGGCATGGCCGGGTCGACCATCGGCTTTGCCGGCATGCGGGTCGACACCATGACCCTGCTCTGCCTGCTGCTGTTTGTCGGCGCCTGCGGCAAGTCTGCCCAGCTCGGCCTGCACACCTGGCTGCCCGACGCGATGGAGGGCCCGACCCCGGTCAGCGCGCTGATCCACGCTGCGACGATGGTCACCGCCGGCGTGTTCATGGTCTGTCGCCTGTCGCCGATGTTCGAAGTGTCGCCGACCGCGCTTACCGTCGTCACCTATGTCGGAGCCGCCACCGCCATCTTCGCGGCCACGGTCGGCACCGTGCAGAACGACATCAAGCGGGTGATCGCCTATTCGACCTGCTCGCAATTGGGCTACATGTTCTTCGCGGCAGGCGTCGGCGCCTATGGCGCCGCGATGTTCCACCTCTTCACCCACGCCTTTTTCAAGGCGCTGCTGTTCCTCGGCGCCGGCTCGGTCATCCACGCCATGCACCATGAGCAGGACATGCGTTACTATGGCGCGCTCCGGAAGGAGATCCCGATCACCTTCTGGACAATGATCGCCGGGACGGTGGCAATCACCGGCGTCGGCCTGTTCGGGGTCGGCTTTGCCGGATATCATTCGAAGGACGCGATCATCGAGAGCGCCTTCGCCAGCGGTACCGTCCACGGCACCGTCGCATATTGGCTAGGCGTTTTCGCTGCGCTGCTGACCAGCTTCTATTCGTGGCGCCTCATGTTCCTGACCTTTTACGGCAAGCCGCGCTGGGCAGGCAGCGAGCATATCCAGCATGCCGTCCACCACGTCCATGAGGATGCGGGTGAGATTGCTTCCGACCATGACAGCGCCGAGGATCATGGCTGCGCCAAGGTCGAAGGCACGGCGGGCTATCATCCGCACGAAAGCCCGTGGGTGATCCTGCTGCCTCTGATCCTGCTCGCCGTGGGTGCGGTGGCCGCCGGCTACCTGTTCAACCATAGCTTCATCCAGCCCGAGGGCGGGCCGGAGTTCTGGCGCGGCAGCGTCGCCTTCAACGAGCATCTGGCTCACGCCATGCACGAGGTCCCGGCATGGGTGAAATGGTCGCCGTTCGTGGTGATGCTGGTCGGCCTCGCCATCGCCTACCGCAACTATATTGTGAAGCCGGATGCGCCGGCGGCGTTCGTCGCCATGTTCCCGCACCTGCACCGCTTCCTGATGCACAAATGGTATTTCGACGAGCTTTACGACGTCATCTTCGTCAAGCCCGCGATGGTGCTCGGCCGCCTCTTCTGGAAGCGCGGCGACGAGCAGATCATCGACCGCTTCGGTCCCCATGGCGCGGCCTACGCGGTCGGCGTCGGCAACCGCATCACCGCGCGGCTGCAGTCGGGATATGTCTATAGCTATGCCCTCGTCATGTTGCTTGGTCTGATCGGCGCCGCGACGTGGGTCTTCTGGTGGATTCAATGAGCGGCGTTCCGATCCTATCAATCCTGGTGATGCTGCCGCTGGTTGCCGGCATCGTCGCCTTGTTCCAATCGGCCAATGGCGCTCGCTGGAACGCGCTGATCACCACGCTGGTCAGCCTCGGCATCGGCGTCTGGCTGTGGACCGCTTTCGACCCCGATGGGGCGCAGTGGCAGTTCGTCGAACATTATAAGATCGGCAGCGGCGTCGCCTGGGCGATGGGCATCGATGGCATCGCGCTGGTGCTGATCGAGCTAACCCTGTTCCTGATGCCGATCTGCATTGGCGCCAGCTGGCGGGCGATCGACAAGCGCGTGCCGGAATATATGGCGTCCTTCCTGATCATGCAGGCGCTGATGATCGGCGTGTTCACCGCCCAGGACCTGCTGCTGTTCTACATCTTCTTCGAAGGCGGCCTGATCCCGATGTACCTGATCATCGGCATCTGGGGCGGCGCCGAGAAGATCAAGGCCAGCTACAAATTCTTCCTCTACACGCTGGCCGGGTCGGTGCTGATGCTGATCGCCATGCTGGTGATGATCCTCAAGGCCGGCACGACCTCAATCCCGGCGCTGATGGCCTATGATTTCGATCCCAGCCTGCAATGGTGGCTGTGGCTCGCCTTCTTCGCGTCGTTCGCGGTGAAGATGCCGATGTGGCCGGTCCACACCTGGCTTCCCGACGCGCACGTCCAGGCGCCGACCGCAGGATCGGTGATCCTGGCCGGCGTGCTGCTGAAGATGGGCGGCTACGGCTTCATCCGCTTTTCGCTGCCGATGTTCCCGGAAGCGTCGAACCAGTTCATTCCGTTCGTCTATGCGCTGAGCGGCATCGCGGTGGTCGTGACCTCGCTGATCGCGCTTGCCCAGACCGACATGAAGAAGCTGATCGCTTACTCGTCGGTCGCGCACATGGCGTTCGTCACCTTCGGCCTGTTCACTTTCAACCGGCAGGGCATCGAAGGCGCCATGCTGGTGATGCTGAGCCACGGCCTCGTGTCAGGTGCGCTGTTCCTGTGCGTCGGCGTCATCTACGATCGGCTGCACACTCGCGAAATCGCGCGCTACGGCGGGCTCAGCGACAATATGCCCAAATATGCGCTTCTGTTCATGGTCTTCACCATGGCGAGCGTCGGGCTGCCGGGCACCAGCGGCTTCGTCGGCGAATTCCTCAGCCTGGTCGGCACATACGCTGTGTCCAGTTGGGCAGGCATCGTCGCCACGACCGGCATTATCCTGGGCGCTTGCTACATGCTCTATCTCTACTGGCGAATCTGCTACGGTCGCCTGGTCCATGCCGATGCGGCGGCCATGCCGGACCTCAACCTGCGCGAGGTGTGGCTGCTCGGGCCGATCGCCGCGGGCGTGTTTTGGATGGGGATCTATCCGGAAAGCTTCCTGCGCCCGATCCGCGCCGACGTCGGCCGGCTGCTTGAGCGGGTCGAGCGCGCCGCGCCGCCTGGTGACGCGCATTTCACCGCCGGCAAGCCTGCCGCCACTCCAGCTCACGCGGAAGCGCATTGATGAACCTCGCTCCCATCCTTCCCGAACTCATCCTGACGATCGGTTCGATCGTTCTGATGATGGTCGCGGCCTTCCTTGGCCGGAAAGGAAGCGCACTTTGCAGCTGGGCATCGATCGCTCTTCTGCTGGTCGCCTCGATCACGCTCGCGGGCGAACCGTCCGACGCCGGCATGCTGTTCGGCGGTCAGCTTGTCGCCGACGCCTTTGGAGCGCTCGGCAAGCTGATCATCTATCTCTGCGCGGCCGTCGCCATCGTCATGGCGCACAATTGGTTCGAGCGCGATTTCGAGCATGGCGCGGAATATCCGGTGCTGATCCTGATGGCCGCGGTCGGCATGTCGGTGATGGTGTCGGCGACCAGCCTGGTGACCCTCTATGTCGGCGTCGAACTCAACAGCCTCGCTGCCTATGTGCTGGCGTCCTATCGCCGCACCGACGAGCGCTCAGCCGAAGCGGGCCTCAAATATTTCGTCCTTGGCGCGCTCGCCTCCGGCATCATGCTTTACGGCATTTCGCTGCTTTACGGCTTCACCGGCACGATCCAGTTCGAAGGTATTGCCGCGGCATTCGCCCGCGAGGGAACCCAGTCGATCGGCCTCCTGTTCGGCCTGGTGTTCCTGCTCGCGGGCCTTGCCTTCAAGATCAGCGCCGTGCCGTTCCACATGTGGACGCCCGATGTCTATGAAGGGGCGCCGACGCCGGTCACGGCCCTGTTCGCGTCGGCTCCAAAGGTTGCCGCGGTGCTGCTCGGTGTTCGCGTCTGTCTCGACTCCCTGGCCCCCGCGATCGATGCTTGGCGGCAGATCATGATCTTTGCCGCGCTGGCCTCGATCTTCCTCGGCGCGATTGCCGCCTACGGGCAGACCAATATCAAGCGGCTGCTGGCCTATTCCTCGATCAATAACGTCGGCTTCGCACTGATCGGCCTGGTGGCCGGCGGTCCGGCGGGCGCCAGCGCCGTGCTGTTCTACATGGCCGTCTATGTCGTGATGACGCTCGGCGCCTTCCTCTGCGTGCAGCGGATGCGCGACGAGAGGGGCGAACCGGTCGAGGCGATCGACACTCTATCCGGCCTCGCGCAAACCCGTCCGGCCCTTGCTGCAGCGCTCGCGACCTTCATGCTGAGCCTGGCGGGCCTGCCGCCGCTGTTCGGCTTCTGGCCCAAGTTGCTGGTATTCCAGGCCGCGGTCGCCGAGGGCTTCTTCCCGCTGGCGGTGTTCGGCATCCTCGGCACGGTGATCGGCGCTTACTATTACCTTCGCATCGTCAAGGTGATGTATTTCGATGCGCCCGCCCAGCCCTACGGCAAGGGGCAAGGGATGCTCGAGGGCGCGCTGATTGCGATCGCGGCCATTCTCGTGTCCCCGCTTGGCTACCTGTTGATCGGCCCGCTCGGCGACGTCACCAATCGGGCCGCTGGAAGCCTGTTCTGATGAAACTCCTGCCCTGATGGGCATCGCCGTCTACGAAGAGGTCGATTCAACTAACGCGATGCTGCTCAGCCAGGCGGCCGAGGGGTTACAAGAAGGCGCTTGGGCGCTGGCCGAACGACAGACCGGTGGTCGGGGTCGACACGGGCGAAAATGGGAAAGCCTCAAAGGCAATCTCCATGCGTCGACGCTAGTCCGGCTTCGGGACGGAGATCCTCCGCCAACTACGTTTTCCCTGGCCGCTGCGGTGGCCTTGCATCGTACCTTCTTGGAAATGACGGATATTTCGTCGCGAAGGCTCCAGATAAAATGGCCGAACGACCTGATTGCGCTGCGCAGGAACGAGTGGGGCAAAATCGCCGGAATTTTGATCGAGCGGATAGGTAGCGCGGTCGTCATCGGGTTTGGCGCCAATCTTGTCCGCGCTCCAGAGCTTCCTGGCCGCAGTGTGGCATGCGCGGCGGATTTCGGTCAGGCACCAAAGCCGGTACCATTCTGTCTAATTCTGGAGCGTCACTTCGCCGACGAACTAAATCGTTGTCGTGCTGGGCACGGCGCAACCAGTCGTCGCTGGCTGGCGCGCGCGCACCCGGTCGGAACGCCGCTCGAGGTTCACAGCAGCCCGGGCGAGCGGGTAGCGGGAACCTTCGACGGGATTGAGCCGGACGGGGCCCTGCGGCTGAAGCGCGATGGGATGACCGACATCATCCGCGCCGGGGACGTCACGCTCGCGTGACAATTGGCCATCATAAGCGCTAGGCACCCGCCCATGCTGCTCGCGATCGATGCCGGGAACACAAATTGCGTCTTCGCCCTGGTCGATGGGGAGGAGATCAAGACACGTTGGCGTATTGCCACCGACCCGCGGCGAACGGCCGACGAATATGCGGTCTGGCTGCACCAATTGCTGGCGTTGGAGGGTTATGGCCGCGGCGACGTCAGTCGGGTGATTATCGGCACCGTTGTCCCGCGCGCCCTGCACAACTTGGACGTGCTCTCGAACAAATATTTCGGCGTGGCGCCGATTGTCGCGGGGCAAGGCAAGGCTGGGTGGCCGATCGCGCTCGACGTCGCCGAACCGCACACCGTCGGGGCTGACCGCGTACTCAACTCCATCGCCGCACATGCCAAGCACCAGGGCGACCTGATCGTTATCGATTTCGGCACCGCGACGACATTCGACGCGGTCGATTTCTCCGGGGCCTACAAGGGCGGCATCATTGCGCCGGGCATCAACCTTAGCCTGGACGCCTTGGTCGGCGCCGCGGCGAAACTGCCGCGCATCGCCATCGCCGCGCCGGAAGACGAGAGTGTAATCGGTCGGACCACGGAAACGCAGATGCTGATCGGCGTTTACTGGGGTTATGTGGCGATGCTCGAGGGCCTGGTCGCTCGAATGAAGGCCGAGATCGGCCGGCCGGTGACGGTCATCGCAACCGGCGGCCTCGCCATCCTGTTCGACAAGCATACGGACGTCTTTGATGTGATCGAGCCCGACCTTACCATCCAGGGACTGGCGCTGCTGGCCGCGCGGACCGGCAAATGACGCGGATATCACGATGAGTCCCGGCGAAGAGCTGTTGTTCCTCGCGCTTGGCGGGTCGGGCGAGATCGGCATGAACGTCAATCTTTACGGTTGCCGCGGCAAATGGCTGATGGCCGACCTCGGGCTGACCTTTGCCGACAGCGACTATCCCGGCGTCGACCTCATCCTGCCGGATCTCGAATTCATCGAGGAGCGGATGGGTGATCTGGTCGGCATTGTCCTCACCCACGGGCATGAGGACCATATTGGAGCGCTCCCCTATCTTGCCGCCGACCTCAAGGTTCCGCTCTATGCAACGCCGTTCACCGCCGGGCTGATTGCCGGCAAGCTGGAGGAGGAGGGGCTTACCGGCCAGGTCAGCCTGCGCATAATCGAGCGCGGCGGATCGATCGACCTCGACCCGTTCCGGGTGACTTACGTTCCGCTCGCCCATTCGATTCCGGAAGGGAACGGCCTGCTGATCGAAACGCCGTTCGGGAACATCTTTCATACCGGCGACTGGAAGATCGATGAGACGCCGGTTCTTGGCCACCCGAGTTCGGCCGAAACGCTGACCGATATCGGCGATGCTGGCGTGCTGGCGCTGGTGTGCGATTCGACCAATGTATTCCAGGACAATGCGTCCGGCAGCGAGGCCGGAGTCCATGCCGGACTGTATGAAGCGGTGCTGAGCGCTCGAGGACGTGTGGTGGTTACGACCTTCGCATCCAACGCGGCGCGGCTGGAGACGATCGGCCGGGTGGCGCTGGAGACGGGGCGGCAGGTGTGCGTCGCG